>Ga0105244_10002943_pt1 | contig 12555 bp, 8 predicted proteins | sample KBSM44metaG_FD_80423 | JGI IMG/M metagenome (GOLD analysis project Ga0105244, IMG submission 80423) | Miscanthus rhizosphere microbial communities from Kellogg Biological Station, Michigan, USA - KBS M4-4 metaG | ecosystem: Host-associated > Plants > Roots > Rhizosphere > Soil | place: Michigan...
CAGCCCGCCACTCCCTCCCCGCCTTCCCGGCACAGGCCATCCGCTGCTGCCCGGCATCCCTGCCACTCACCTGTCGACCGACACGCCGAGCGCGCCACCCACCGTGCCGCCGCCTGGCGCGGCAGCGCTGGCGATCAGCAGTATCGCCGGCACCGTGGCCAATCGCCTGGCGCCAGGCCGCGCCTTGAGCGCCTACGCCAGGCCGACGCCGAGAGGCCTGCCACCCCCCGACAGCGACGGGTTGCGCATCGCCCAGCAGCGCCGGTCCGTCAATCTCGAGGATGGCCGGATCGTCATGGTCCGCTACGACGAAAGCGTACGCGCCTACTGTGCCCAGGCCAGGGAGGAATACCTGCCTTCGGGCCCGGCCTTGTACCGGCTCGCAGGCACGGATATCTGGAAAGAAAACCACGCGGCCAGCGCCTTGCGCCCCTATCAACTGCCAGCGTGGCCCACCGTCATGCCGCAACCGGGCAGAAGCACCACGGTGACTGGCCGCCCCCCCGACGAGGCCGCCCACGACCAGATACTCCAGCCAATCCGCACACGATTGCTGGCCGATGCCGAGAACTTCTTCAAGCAGCACCGGCTGCCCGCTCGCCCGCCCATGCCCGAGCTGCCCGCCGATACCCAAGAGGGGGCGCTGATCGAAATCCTCTACCGACAGGGCCAAGGCGTGGTCATCGGCGAAAGATATACCGACTCGGGCAGCAAGCTGTTCCTGATCGGCAATATGGCGACACTCGGGGAAAACGGCGTCAGGACGCTCTATGTGGAGCGCCTGAGAACCGACGTCGACCAGGTTCACCTGGATGACTTCCACCGCAGCGGGAACCTGAGCGCCGCGCTGGACAGTCACCTGCGCAGCCTCGATGGCGATTACGCGGATGCGCCAGCGGGGCCTCACAGTTACCGTAGCCTGATCATCAGCGCACGCGCCCACGGTATTCGGGTGCAGGCCCTCGATTGCGCCGCCAGCGACTCTCTGCGCGGGCCCGATGCGCAAATGTTCACTCGGGCAACGGCACTGAGCTACCACGCCGACCGGGTCATCCAGGCCGATCAGGTGGGTGGACGCCAGGGTAAGTGGCTGGCCCTGGTCAATCTGTATCACGCCAGTGGCTACGCGCCGAAAAGCACCCCCGGACTGAGCCGCCTGCGGGGCGTGATCGGGCTGGAGCTCAAGAACGCCATGAGCGGACCGGCAATACGCGTGATGACGGTGGCAAAACCGGACCTCAAGGATCCCATGCGCCTCGTCAGCCCTGACCTCAAACTGACCGTGAAGGTCCCCTGGCTAGAGGCGCTTGAGATCCCCCTGCCCTCCCGCAAGGTGCTGCAGGAGCGTATTCGAAACCCGGAAGAGATTGCGCGCAGGACCCACTTCAAACTGGGTGAACGGGCGCACGACGAGGCCGCCATCACTGACTTTCTCGAGCGCGAAGAACACCTGGGAAACACCAGCGAGAAGTTCTTTTCATGGTCCGACGGCAGACGCCATGCCCAGCCGCACATCCCCGAAGTGCCCGCTGACAGCACGGCTGCACGAGTGTTTGAAATGCTCTATGAAAACAATCAGGGCGTGGTATTGGCCGCTGAGCAGGGCTCGCTGACCGCCCGCAAACTGCTGCTCGAAAACCTGCCGGCATTGGCGACGCTCAACGTCAGGAAACTCTATGTGCAAAACCTGCTGACGGATCTCGACCAGCCGTTCATCGACGGTTTCCAGGCAACGGGCATCCTGCCCGAGCGTTTTCAACAGGCCCTGGTCTCCGAGGATCTACGGCAGTCATTTGGCCTGGCCAATGAATACTCCCTGCAACGCCTGCTGCTGGGCGCCCGTGAGCATGGCATCGTCATCCAGGCCCTCGACACGGCCGCCAGCTACAGGAAACAGCGGCAGAAGCACAATGTGCCAGCCTTCAACTACGTCGCCCACAAGATCATCGCCAGCGATCAACAACAGCACGGGGCACACAAATGGCTGGCCCTGGTGTTGAACGTCAACGCCGGCCCTGTCAGGGGTATACCCGGCCTGGCGCAACTGCAAGGCGCCGCAGCCCTGCGAACGGTCGCCATCGGACCGCAAGCTGCGGCGCGGGTAAGCCCCGATCCGGGTTACGTGGAACGTGTCTATGGGCGCAATGAGTATGTCCGTGCGGATCTGGTGCTGGAGGTCAACACCGACTCCGGGCCCATGCCACGGGCCTCGCAGGATCCCAGGAGTTGCCTGGGCTGGCTGGAGGTTGAGCCAAGCTTCCTGGTTGAACGACAGGGCGACCACTTCATACTGGTGCAGAAAATCTATCGCACCGGGCAAGATCACTACCGCGAGACCGTGATCGAAGTACAGGATGGCAAATATTCCATCGCCCCCGGCACCCCTCTGTCCAACGGTGTGCAATACGCCAGCATCGCGGACCTGGTCTGGGGGCTCAAGGGCGAAGGCAAGGTACAGGTTGCCGAGATTCCAGGCGTGATTCCGATCCCCGCCGTGCCCAGGCTCGACACCCATCCGCAGCTCAATCGGCCAGGGATGTTCATCATCGATGAGTCGGCAAACGGTCCGGTGCTGATCAACCGCTCAAGGGACCGCTCGTTGAGCGTGACGCCGATCCGGCGTACTCCGTCCGGCAAGCTGTACATTCAGCACAGACGCTGGGGTTATGACGACACCCAGCTGTTTGCCAGCCGGGAGGATCTCAGCCGTGAGCTGGCCCGGCGAACGGGCCTGGTGCCCTACAGCGTGCCCGCAGACCTCTGAGCACCACCCCCGACCAGCCTGCTGGCACGGGGGCCGTCCCTCAACCGGCCAGGGTCTGGGCATCCATTTTCTGGCGCAGGCTCAGTGGGCGCATGTCGGTCCAGACCTCTTCGATGTATTCCAGGCACTCTTTCTTGAAACCGCTCTTGCCGACGGTGCGCCAGCCGTTGGGGATCGCCTTGTAGTCCGGCCAGATGGAATATTGTTCCTCGTGGTTGACCACTACCTGAAAGACGATGTCGTCGCGGTCGAATACTGAAGTCATTGCGGTTCTCCCTAAGCGTGGAATGAGGCCGCGTCAATCGCGCGGCACCCGTGTAGATGAAAACGTTCGGCACCGCCGAAAAATTAGAGGGCAGCCACGGCCGCCGCCAGGGCCTTGGCGAAAATCCGCGCCACTTCGTCAACCTGGGCCGCAGTGATCACCAGTGGCGGCAGGAAGCGCACCACACCGCCGTGACGACCGCCGAGTTCGAGGATCAACCCGCGCTTGAGGCACTCGCGCTGGACCAGCGGCGCCAGGCGCGGCAAGGCCGGTGGATGGCCCTGGGCATCCGGGGTGCCGTTCGGGTCGACCAGCTCGACGCCCATCATCAGCCCGCGCCCACGGATATCCCCCAGGTGCGGGAAGTCGCGCTGCAATAACCGCAGGTGTTCGCCCAGGCGCTCGCCCATGGCCGCTGCATGGGCCGGCAGATCGTGCTCCTTGAGATAGCGCATCACCGCAGAACCGGCGGCCATGGCCATCTGGTTACCACGGAAGGTGCCAGCATGGGCACCCGGCGCCCAGGTATCGAGCCAGTCACGATAGACCATCACCGCCAGCGGCAGGCTACCGCCAATGGCTTTGGACATCACCACCACATCCGGGATGATGCCCGCATGTTCGAAGGCGAACATCTTTCCGGTGCGGCCGAAACCGCTCTGGATCTCATCGACGATCAGCGCTACACCGGCCTTTTCGGTGATTCGGCGCAAACCGCGCAACCAGTCGAGATCCGCCGGGATCATGCCGCCCTCACCCTGCACCGCCTCGACGATGATCGCCGCTGGCAATTGCACGCCACCTTCAGGGTCGTTCAGCAGGTTTTCCAGGTAATGCAGGTTGTCCTTCACCCCGGCCTCGCCACCGAGGCCGAACGGGCAACGGTAGTCGTAGGGATACGGCAGGAACTGCACGCCGTTGCCCAGCAGCGCGCCAAGCGGTTTCTTCGGTCCCAGACTGCCCATCAGGCTCAAGGCGCCCTGACTCATGCCGTGGTAGGCGCCCTGGAACGACAACACGGTGCTACGCCCGGTGGCAGTGCGCACCAGCTTGAGGGCCGCCTCCACCGCATCGGTGCCGGTCGGGCCGCAGAACTGGATTTTCGCTTGCTGGGCCAGCACCTCGGGCAGCAGGCCGAACAGGTCCTGGACGAACTGGTCCTTGACCGGCGTGGTCAGGTCCAGCGTATGCAGCGGCAACTCGTCGGCCAGCACCTGCTGGATCGCCTCGATCACCACCGGATGGTTGTGGCCCAGCGCCAGGGTGCCAGCACCGGCCAGGCAATCGATGAACCGGCGGCCCTCGACGTCTTCGTCATACAGTCCCTTGGCCCGCTTGAGCGCCAGCGGGATACGCCGAGGGTAGCTGCGGGCGTTGGACTCCTGGCGATTCTGCCGGGCCAACAGCGGCGACTCGTCGAACTGGTAGAGCGTTTCCGCCGCAGTCTGGTCGGAGTGGACCGACGGCTTTTCGATAAGGCTGGTAGCGACTGACATCTCTCTATCCCTCAATAAGCAGGTGTGATGGCCAAGACCTTCCATCCGCGCGCGGGTGCGTGCACGCGAATTTCATGTTCAGGAAACGCACCAGCCAAGTCGGGATTTACACCCACCAGGGGATTTATCCGCCAAGGCCTCGCTCACAGCAGTCGCTTGTGCATCGGGATCGCGGTCAACCCCAGCACGCTGAACGCACCGTCCGTCTGGCGATACCCCAGATGCCGGTAGAAACCCTCGCCGGTCAGCGTGCTGTTGAGCCAAGCCGTGCCGTGCCCCGTCTTCACCAGCCAGGCTTCGAGCCCGGCCACCAGCGCCCGGCCGACGCCGTGCCGAAACCACTCCGGCTGTACGTAGCACAACAGGATGCGGCCATCGTCGCGGGCCATGCCCACGCCCGCCGGCTTGCCCCGCAGGTGCGCCAGGTTCAGGCACAGGCGCGGGTCGGCCAGCCAGGGCAAGACATGCTCGAGACTGCGGGTGCGGGTCCAGGCCTCAAGCCGCGACGGCTCGTTGCGGTGGTCGAGCGAGCAGCCAACCCTGATCGAACGCAGGAGTATCCGGCTGATGATGCCGGCATCGGCGGCAACAGCCGGGCGAATGTCGATGGCGGTGTCCATGGTGCATGACCTCAATCCGTTGAGTGACAAGCGCCAGACGATACTGCCTGGGGATACGCCCGGCCGAGCCGGACGCGGTGACAGGATTTTTCAGCTCTCAATGGCCTGTAGCGGCATGCTCAACTCGACCCGTAGCCCATCCGGCCGGCTGTCGAAATGCAGTTCGCAGCCACAGCGCTGGACGATCGCCTGGACAATCGCCAGGCCCAGGCCGCAACCGGTGCTCTTGCCGTTGCGCCAGAAGCGTTGGGTCAGGTGCTGCAGGTCGTCTTCGGCGATGCCCGGCCCATGGTCGCGGACCTGGAAACACACGCGATTGCCGCTGGTGCGCACATTCAGCTCCACCGGCGTGTCGCCCGGCGTGTGGCGCAGGGCGTTGTCCAGCAGATTGCGCAAGGCGGCGATGGACAGCGTCGAAGGCATTTCCAGCGGCGCGGCAGAACACGGCTCCGACAAATGCAGCTCGATCCGCCGCCGGTCACCATTGGCCGCGTCCTGGATCGCCAGGCGCGCCACCTGTTCGGCGGTGCATTGCACGCCATCGTCGAACGACAGACTGCCTTCTACCCGGGCCAGCAGCAGCAACTGTTCCAGGGTTCGATGCAGGCGGTCGGCACCGGCCTCGGCATGGGCCAGGGACTGGTCGCGGGCAGCGCCGTCGGTCATGCGCGCCACTTGCAGGTGGGTCTTGATCGCCGTCAGCGGGCTGCGCAATTCGTGGGCGGCATCACCGGTCAGGCGGCGCTCACGCTCGATGGCCTTGCCGATGCGTTGCAGCAACTGGTTCTGGGTTTCGAGCAGGGGCTTCAATTCGCTGGGCAACGGATGGATCTGCAACGGTTCGAGAGAGTCGGGGCTGCGCCGCTTCAGCGCGTCACGCATGCGCTTGAGCGGTGCCAGGCCCTGACCGAGGCCCAGCCAGAGCAGGATCAGGCAGACCAGCAGCGCCACTCCGACCGGCACCGAGGCGGCGAGCAGCACCGAGAGGTTCAACGCCTCACGCTCGACCTGACGGTCGGCGGTGGTGATATGGATATCACCCCGCACCAGGGTGAAGGTGCGCCAGGGCGCGCCGTCGATCATCTGGTCGTGGAAGCCGACGCTATGAGCTTCCAGGGCCTGCTCGGGATTGTTATGACTGCGGGCCAGCACTTCCCCGCGCAGGGAACTGACCTGGCAGGCCATGCCGCCGGTGATATTGAGCTGCTCGGCACTGAAATGCGTGACCTCGCCCTTGCCCGACATCGCCGGCAACTGCTCCAACAGACCGGCCACCATCCGTGCCGACGCCACCAGCCGCTGGTCGAGAGAGAACATCATCTGGTGACGCAGGTCGCTGAGCAGCCAGGTCGCGGCCAGGGCCCAGATCAGGATGAATGCCGAGCCGATGGTCAGGCTCAGGCGCAGGCGCAGGCTCATCATGCGTCTACGTCACCCGCAGGGCCGAGGCGATAGCCCAGGCCGCGCACGGTCTCGACAATGCCATTGCCCAGCTTGCGGCGCAGGTGATGGATATGCACGTTGAGCGCGTTGCTTTCCAGCTCGTCGCTGAACCCGTAGACGCTGTCCTTGAGCTGCTCGCTCGACAGCACCCGGCCACGGTTGTGCAGCAGTGCCTGCAACAGCGCCTGCTCGCGGCGCGGGAGGTCCACCGACTGGCCATTCAGGGTCGTCACGCGGCTGCTCGGGTCGTAGCTGAGCGGGCCATGCTCGATCAGGTTGACGCTGCGCCCGGCGACCCGGCGCAACAGGGTCTGCAGGCGGGCGAAGAGCTCGCGCAGGTCGAACGGCTTGAGCAGGTAGTCGTCGGCACCGGCCTGCAAGCCGTCGACCCGATCGGTCACCGAATCACGGGCCGTGAGGATCAGCACCGGCAGTTCCAGACCCTTGCTGCGCAGTTGGGTCAGCAGTTTCAGGCCATCTTCGTCGGGCAGGCCAAGGTCCAGGACCATCACGTCGAATTGCGCCGCACGCAGCATGGCCCGCGCGGCGGACGCCGTGGCGACGTGCTCCACCGTCATGCCCTGGGCGGTCAGGCCGGCAACGATGCCGCTGGCGATCAACTCATCGTCTTCGCAAACCAGTACGTGCATGGGATTACCTGTGCAAATATGTCCATTGAAACCCGGACGGATTAAGCGGCGATTATGCCGTGACTCCGTAAGGATAGTAACGTTCGCGTCGGCGACCGCTGGCGCGGGTTAATGATCGGTTAATCGCTGCCCAGCACTCTTGACCGGACAAGCTTGTGCACCAAGGACTTTTTATGCGTTGGGTGTTGACCTTTTTTTTCCTGATCTTCGCCAGCCTGGCCCAAGCCGGTAATGACCCGTTCGCGGTGAAAAAGCCGGAGTTCCCGCCTGCCCATCAGGTTTTCGTCTTCAGTTCGGAAAAGCTGGCCTCGGGCCAGACCCGCCTGTACTGGCAGATCAGCGACGGTTATTACCTTTATCAGAAACGCCTGAAGTTCGATGGCCTGGATCCGGCGCATCGTCCCACGCTGCCCGCAGCGCTGGCCCACAACGACGAGTTCTTTGGCGATCAGCCGGTCTATCGCACCGAACTGGAAGTGCTGATTCCGGCCGATGCCAGCGGCAAGGTCAGCGTCGGCTGGCAGGGTTGCGCCGATGCCGGGCTGTGTTATCCACCGCAGACCCAGGTGGTCGACCTGGGTAACCCGACGCCCGGGAAGCAGGCCGGCCCTGCGACGACAGCCAGCCAACCGGCGCAAGCCCGCGACCAGTCCCTGGCCAGCAGCCTGAGCGAACAGACGCTGGGCTGGAGCCTGCTGGCCTTCTTCGGCCTCGGCCTGCTGCTGGCGTTTACCCCCTGCACCCTGCCCCTGCTGCCGATTCTCGCCGGTATCGTGGTCGGCAGCGGCGCCAGTCCACGGCGCGGTTTCGCCCTGGCGGGCAGCTATGTGTTGAGCATGGCGCTGGTCTACGCAGGGCTGGGCATGCTCGCCGCGCTGCTGGGCGGCAATCTGCAGGCCTTCCTGCAACAACCCTGGCTGCTGGGCAGCTTCGCCGCCCTGTTCATCGTGCTGGCGCTGCCGATGTTCGGTTTCTTCGAGCTGCAACTGCCCAGCGCCCTGCGCGATCGTCTGGAACGCGCCGGGCAAAATCGCCGTGGCGGCAGCCTGGTCGGCGCCGGGATCATCGGCGCGCTGTCGGCGTTGCTGGTCGGCCCGTGCATGACCGCGCCGCTGGCCGGCGCCCTGCTGTACATCGCCCAGAGCGGCAACGTGCTGCTCGGCGGCCTGGTGCTGTTCAGCCTCGGCATCGGCATGGGCCTGCCCTTGTTGCTGCTGGTGACCGTGGGCAATCGGTTCCTGCCCAAACCTGGGCCGTGGATGGACCGGGTCAAGGCGTTGTTCGGTTTCCTGTTCCTTGGCACCGCGATATTGATGATTCGCCCGGTAGTCGACGAATCGCTGTGGATGATCCTCTGGGGCGCACTGGCGCTGCTGGTGGCCCGCGCGCTCTGGTCGCTGTCGCGCCAACCCGGTCGCGGCGCCCTGCCTGCCGCCGTCATCAGCCTGCTGCTGGGCTTGTGGGGCAGCCTGCTGGTGATCGGCGGCGCGGGCGGCGGCAGTGACCTGTGGCGCCCGCTGCAGATCTACAGCGGCGGTGCCGGCAGCAATGTGGTGAGCCACGCAAACTTTGTCACCGTCAACGACCCCGCCGCGCTGCAGCGCGAGCTGGACCGCGCCAAGGCCAGCGGCCAGTGGGTCCTGGTGGATTACTACGCCGATTGGTGTACCTCGTGCAAGGTCATGGAGAAACAGGTGTTCACCCAGCCCGAGGTGATCGATGCCCTGCGCGATGTGCACCTGGTACGCCTGGATGTGACCACCGACAATGCCGCCAGCCACCAGTTGCTGAGCCGCTTCGAAGTCCCCGGGCCCCCGACGCTGCTGTGGATCGCCCCAGAAGGCGACGAGCGCCGGGCCAGCCGTATCACCGGCGAAGTCGATGCCGCAGGTTTCCTGCAGAACTGGAACAGCACACGAGGTGCCCGCTAAATGCTGACCCTGACCCTCGGAACCTTCGCCCTGTCGATCAACCACCTGCTGTTGCTGCTGGCCCTCGCCCTGGCGACGCTGGTCGGCTGGTGGGTGGCCAAGCGCGGTGGCGAGAACCCGGAGTCGGTGCTGTTCAGCCTGTTCATCCTGGCACTGGTCGCCGCCCGGGGCAGCTTCGTGATCGCCTACTGGAGCTACTTTCGCAACGACCCGCTACAGATCCTCGATATTCGCGACGGGGGTTTCCTGCCCTGGCCCGGCCTGCTGGCGATACTGCTCGGCGCCCTGGCCTGGACCTGGCGCCGGCCGGCGCTGCGCAAGCCGCTGGGTTTCGGGCTGGGCAGCGGGTTGGCGTTCTGGCTGTTGGCAAGCTTTTCCACGACCCTCTATGAGCAAGGCTCGCGCCTGCCGGCCATCACCCTGCTCAACGCCGAGGGCCAGGCGGTTCAACTGAGCGACTACCAGGGCGGGCCGCTGGTGATCAACCTCTGGGCCACCTGGTGCCCACCCTGCCGCCGGGAAATGCCCGTACTGCAGAAGGCCCAGCGGGAACGCCAGGACGTGACCTTCCTGTTCGTCAACCAGGCCGAAAGCATGCAAAGCGTGACCACCTTCCTGATGACCCAGGGCTTGAACCTGGACAACGTCCTGTTCGACGGACGCGGCCAGCTGGCACAAAACGTGGGCTCGATGGCCTTGCCCACCACTCTGTTGTACAACGCCGAAGGTCATCTGCTCGACAGTCACCTGGGTGAATTGTCCGAGGCCAGCCTGGCCCGCGTCCTGGAAAACTTCGGCCCTCCACACCCCGCCAAGGCCGCTTCGGCCACTGCAAGGAAACCGCTATGTCCGTCCACCGCCGCCTGCTGAACCTGAGTCTGAGCACCGCTTTCGGCGCGTTGCTGATACAGGCGCCAGCGTCACGGGCCGAAGAACTGCCCGCACCGATCAGGAGCATCGAAGCCAAGGGAGCGAAGATCGTCGGGAGTTTCGATGCCCCCGATGGCCTGCGCGGCTACGCCGCCCAATACCAGAATCGCGGCATGGCCCTGTACCTGACGCCCGACGGCAAGCATGTGATCGCCGGCAACCTGTATGACGCCGAGGGCAAGGACCTGAGCCAGGCGCCACTGCAAAAGCTGGTCTATGCACCGATGTCCAGGCAGGTCTGGGGCGAGATGGAAAAGAGCAACTGGATCGAGGACGGCAAACAGGATGCGCCACGCATCGTCTATCTGTTCAGCGACCCCAACTGCCCGTACTGCAACATGTTCTGGGAACAGGCCCGGCCCTGGGTCGAGTCCGGCAAGGTGCAGTTGCGGCACATCATGGTCGGGATCATCCGCGAGGACAGCCCGGCCAAGGCGGCCGCGCTGTTCGCCGCCAAGGATCCGCAACAGGCCCTGCACGACCATGAAAAGGCCGGCAAGGCCAGCTCGCTCAAGCCCCTGGCGAAGATCCCGGCGGACCTGCAGGCCAAGCTCGATGCCAATACCAAGCTGATGGACGAGTTGGAGGTGTCGGCCACGCCGGCGATCTTCTACCTCGACGCCAACGGCGAACTGCAACAGCAGCAGGGCGCGCCGTCAGCGGACCTGCTGGTGAAGATTCTCGGCCCCAAGTAATAGGCCCGCCTGCCGGATGAACGCACCTTCGCGCCTGTGGGAGCGTTCGGGAAATTCCCCTGCGCGGCGCTCCTCCTACCGATTGCCTGCCGATTGTCCGGCGAGGGCTGTCGGCAAAGCACAAACGACAGGCAAGGGCACGACTCCCTAAGCTGCTGACTTCACTCGTCATCCCGCTGAAGGTCAGTCATGTCGCTCAATATCTACCTGGCACAGATACGCCCTGTCCCACGCTCGCGCGCCCTGCCGTTTCCCGAGCACCTGGAACCGATCTGGGCCCAGGCCGGCCAAGTGCCGACCATGGAGTCCAATAGCCCGCTGCTCGTCATCAGCCAGGGCTGCATCGACTACTGGCCACTCAACAACCTCGGCAACCCGGGTGAACTGCATCTGCTGGCCTACGGGCCGGCCCGCGAGCTGCTGGGACACAAGGTGCTGAAGCTGGGCGACCGCAAGCTGGTGTCGGTACAGATCGAGCAGTCGGAACGGTTGGTCTTCCTTGATGAACAGCACGCACGTCATACCCGCAACCGCACGCTCCTGGACGAGACCGCGCACGATACTCACCAGTACTTCTGGATCATCAACAGCCACAGCGGCGCCGCCCTGAGCTGGGACAGCGACAGCCCGGGCGTGACCCTGCAACCGCTCGCGGCGACCCGCCAGCAGATCTGGGTCGTCGACACCATTGGCGCCATCTTCACCGGCCGCGGCAACCGCCGCCTGTCAGCCCCGAAAGGCGATCTGGCCCTGTCCTCCCTGCACCTGATGGACAGTGACGAAACCGGTCATGACCAATGGAACATCGACCACCAGGGCCTTATCCGCTCGTTCGGCAATGACCTGGCCTGGACACAACCCGGCGAACACAGCGTGGAACTCGCCGAGCACACGGCGACGCTGGCCGACCATCAACGCTGGCGCTTCAAGCCTTACCTCGTGTCGCCGTTCACCCGGGAGAACCCGCTGGCGCAGTTGCTGCCCGAACAACCGTTCTTTCTCGAGTGCGACCAACACCCGGGTTTCAGGTGGGCATTGACGACTGCGCAGGCGCAATGGCTGCCGGCAACCGATACCGAGGCGCAACACGGTGCCTGGCGCTACGCACAGGGCAAGCTGATCGATAGCGCCAGCGGCCTGGCGCTGACCTCACAGTCGGAACAGATCCTGCTCGCAACGCCTCGGGATGAGGACGCCCATCAGCAGTGGTACATGAGCAGTGACGGTTGCCTGATCCAGCCCTTCAACGCAAAAGTGCTCGAATTCGAGGACGGGCAAGTCCGGCTCATGGACTACGACCTGCTGCGCCCCGCCCACGCACACTGGCAGATCCGCCACTTCCGCCAGCGCCGGGCCAGCATGGCGGTCTTCGAACCCCAACCGTTGGGCTACATCAGCAAACTGTCGATCACCGTCACCATCGCCAACGTTTTCTGGGGCGGGACCTCGGACAAGATCATGCTGACGCTGACTTCCCTCGACAAGGCCGTGCGCCTGTTCGATGCACCTCATGCCGGCGACTCGGTCACCCTCGATATCGATATCCAGGCGATGTTCGGCAAACCGAGCATCCCCATGCGCGATGTCCATACGATCCTGTTCTACCAGGAGTCCCGCGCCGTATCGGGTGGCAACGACCAATGGAAACTGGAATCGATCGTCCTCAAGGCCAACGACCGCTACCTCAACGACTCGCTGCGCAACATCAATCGTTGGGTCTCGCCGCCCTTCCGTTCCGCACATATTTCCTGGGGCAGTACG
>Ga0105244_10002945_pt1 | contig 12553 bp, 16 predicted proteins | sample KBSM44metaG_FD_80423 | JGI IMG/M metagenome (GOLD analysis project Ga0105244, IMG submission 80423) | Miscanthus rhizosphere microbial communities from Kellogg Biological Station, Michigan, USA - KBS M4-4 metaG | ecosystem: Host-associated > Plants > Roots > Rhizosphere > Soil | place...
CAGGGTATAAGCCCCCCGAAAAGACGTCCCAACGTCCCAACCTCCCCCGCTTACCAGTCAACTCACAACCGACGAATATCGGCCACCGCAGGCAGTTCTTCGGGTTGGTAGACCATGAGCAGATGTTCTGGAGCCCTCTCCCGTGTTGGCGCTGATGCGATTTTGGCCCAAGCCGCCGGAAATCATTGCCCCATTCGAATACTCAGCAATCGATGACCTTGCGTGGGATTTCAGAGGCTGCACATGGGTGAGCTAAAATCAGTAACCTGGGTCAAAATCGCATCAGCGCCAACAGGCGGTGATCATCCAGGATGGCATGCGGCGTATGTCGAAAACGAAGACATCTATTACTACATCACCTTGCTCAATGAAAACTACGCCCACCCGCCCTCGCCCGAAGGCGCCGAGTAGGACATTCTCAAAGGCATGTATCGGCTCTCGGCCCCGGCGCAGCCAATCGAAGGCAAATACGTACAACTGATGGGGATTCGTGATCATCACCGCCGACAGCAAAGAAAGCATGGTTGATATTCACGATCGCCTGCCGGTGACGCTAAACCCCGAACAGGCCTGTGAACAGATGGTGCTTGTTACAGGGAGAGCCGACCGAGGCTTTGGAATGGTTCAAGGTCGCCCCCACCGTCGGCAATGTGCGTAACAAAGGGAAAAACCTGATTCTTCCGGCCCGCTGAATTAACCGCACCTACCCATGCAGCGGAAACCGTAACAATTTGGCGCGTCAGATATTGCGATGACCATACGAATCAAGGAGATTCAACTCGCTAGCTAGACATAGCGCTTCAGGCAATTTGGAACAGACCATCAACAATTTGTGCCCGCCCAAGCCTCGCCTTCAAATCGCCGTCTATTTGCTCGGTATCCGCGCGATAAAGACCAACCCTGCGGTAGGCCTTGTTCTGATCTATGTCTACGCCTAAAAAGTGCCATACCACCCTCGAACAAACCGGTTTACGGGAATCACATGCTGAAACGCCCATCTTCAGCCCGTTGAGACGAGTTATTCGACTTTTAAAGCTTGGGATGAGAATGGTTTGACTGATTTCATTAGACGTCAGCGATTCGTAGTCGATGAGAAAAAGCCTGTCCTGCAGGTAATACGCAAGGCCTTTGTACCGAGAGCTATCAAGATCTTCGACACCAGGGATACTGGACTGTAAACGCTCATGACGTTCATACATGAAACAGTCGTCACGCTCTCGCATATGCACCAGCGAGCACGCGATGAAACCTGGATCCGACATTGCGTAGTAGTACTCGTGGTAGTACCCCAGTAACGCCCGCATAAGTGGTGATGATTGCTGTTCAAGATGTTCAACCGCTCGTTGCGCTGGAGTCAGTTCCAGAGACGTGCTTGACCGTTTGGACCGGGCGCCTATTAGGTTGACGAACTGCTCTGTCGGTAGGCCGATCTCGTATTCCTCCACACCAAAAAAATCACAGATACGTTTTAGATTGAATGCTGAAGGCAGGCTGCGCCCACTCAAATACTTGTTGAACTGACCACGGCTGATTTTCAGCCTTCGGCAGACCTCTGCAATGGATCGGTAGTGACGACATAGCTGTAGCAAGTTGGTAGGAAAAAATTCACGCATTTTTTGATCAGTACTTATCCGCGAAGGCGCTTGAAGGCTTCAAGTTAGCAGCAACTCGCGCCACTATCGAACAACTCACGCAATTGCACACGAACGGACAATGACTAAATATTACCGCCGGGGCAGCAAGCTCAAGATTCACTCGTCTACACCACCCTGCGACTACAACAGATAGTAAGAAATACTACATGATTGAAGTCATAAACCACTCCTTACCGTGAGGTGCTCTGATAGGGCCACGGTATTATCGGGTTATTTGTCACTAGACTTTTCACCCATTGTCGCCTGTTTTTTTTAAAATTACATCAGCACCTTCAGGAGCTAAACATGGATCGTTATCGCCCTTTGAAAACAAATGCCACCTCCACTTCGGTTATGCTGATCGATACCCACGTAGAAGCGTCGCAACTTTTAGAAAATGCTATATTTCGGATTGGAACCGGCACTGGGCTGTTGGAAGCCTTAACCTCAGTCACGTTCAAAAACGTAGGAGAAGCTGACTTTTTTCGATTGATATCTTCAGCTTACATACCACTCCAAGAGGGCTTAGAGCTTCTAGAGCAGTTCCATTCAAAATCTACAAAAAAATAAGTCACGCCTTGGCAGTTAATTCATAAAACTTGCTATCGCTTTTTTAAAGGGTGATAGCTGAGGAGCTACTTTGGAACTTCGTCATTTGCGTGGTTTTCTCGCTGTTGCAGAAGAACTTCACTTCGCACGCGCTGCAGAGCGGCTACATATTGAACAATCCCCGCTTTCCAGGATGATCAAAGAGCTGGAATCAGACATAGGCGCACAGCTTTTTGACCGAACCTCTCGCGGTACACAGTTAACGTGGCCAGGGCATGTTTTTGCTGAAGCTGTCCGCCGTATATTCCAGGCAGTAGAACAAGCGCGTTCAAATGTTCAAGCTGCTGCGGCCGGATACCGGGGGACGCTTCGGATCGCCTTATCCGATGGTGTTCTGCCTCCACGGTTGACGGCAATTTTGGCGCGGTGCAGGGAAGAGGAGCCGGAGGTGGAAGTGCGCTTATTCGAGGTCTCGCTATCCCAACAACTGAAAGGGCTTCGCGAGGACTTGTTTGATGTCGGGTTTGCCCGCTCAAAGGATGTTGGTGAGGGCTTGGTCGCCCTACCTGTCTGGCATACCCCGTTAACCGTCGCCGTACCTGCTCGACATCCACTCCTCGCCCTCAAGCGTATTCCGTTGGACCAAGTGGTGAGTTATCCGCTGGTGCTGTTCCATCCTCAAACGCACGCTGGACTACATCAGCAAATTGACAGTTTATTGCGTCAAATACCATCACCTGTGACAGTAGCCGAACAAGTGTCCAGTCAGGAAGTACTGCTGAGCTTGGTCGCTGCCGGCTATGGTCTTGGACTCACCTGTGAAGCGCAGATGGCGCTGTACCAAAGCGCGGAGGTCGTGACTCGTCCTCTGGCCGGTGATCCGCCTGTGCTGACCAGCTACCTGCTTCGCTCATCAAATGATTCCAGCGAGCAACTGAAGCGATTCATAACCCGTGTCACCGATATGGATTCGGTCACTTGAACAGATAAACACTCCAAGAAGGCAGGACCGATTAGGTCCTGCATCAGACCCACAGCACATCAGTGCGCTCCCAATTTGCCCAGCACGGGGAACTTGGGAGGCCCCATATCCAAAGCACTCAGTCATCAAAGCTCGTAACCCAGAAAGTCTCGACCACTACCATCGAGAAATGAGTATCTGCCAAGACGTATTTCGTCTTTCCCTTGAATCACGCTGACGTTTCTATAGATGGACATTGCCATCCACGGAACGCCCAATGAATCAAAAACACGAACAACACGGCGCCAAGGTCTTTTACAGCCCCCTCGAAGCAGCGGTCCGCTGGAGCGACTTGCTTGACCAAGAGACCAGCATACTCACTGTGACATCGCTGACAGCGCCCACAACCGCGGAGGCTCTGCCGCTTTGGCCCTTATTAGGACTGAACATCGAGCGTCTTTACGACGCTATGCGCAATGGCGAGCTTGTGTTCGGTAAAGCGGGCGTAACCTCCGATAATTCGGCGCTGCTTGATGACCCACAACTCACTATCCGGCACGTGGATCTCAAACGCTGGATAACGAAGACCTACCCGGATCAAAAACCTAGTTTTCTGTTCGATGAATTTGAAAAACAGCTACATTCCACGATTGATCTCGACTCCGTCCAGGCATTGCTGCTGCAGGTTAAAACACTCAATGCGCAATTGAGTGCATGGGCACAACCTCAACAGCCCAAATCTGCTGAGAGCAAGGCTCAACTTCCGATCAGGGCTGAAACCACGTACCTGAACATCATCGGCGGCCTACTGACCCTGCTCTTGGGGCAATCACCGAACGGTGTGCGCTACTCATCCTTCAACACCCTTGAATCGGTCATCAGCGCGCTAATTGCTCACCACAACAGCCGACCTGGAATCACCGAGCGCACGTTATGGGCGATATTCGCTGAAGCTAAACGTCAGCTTTCCGGTGATTCGTAAGCATTGCAATTGCAGTCGCTAAGTCTGCAACTGCAGTGTTTTCCGCCTTTTAACGGCATTCAATAGCCAACACTTCCCACTAGACGCTACAGGGCGTCAAGGAGTGTCCACCGTGTCTCAGCAGAACGAAACAACGGCTCCGAGGGAGCCTCGCATCTTGCGGATTTCTGACGTCGAGCAGAAAAGCGGCTTCAAGCACTCCCTCATCTACAACTTGATGAGCCAAGGAAAATTCCCGAAATCTGCGCGACCTGGAGAGCGAGCCATGGGATGGGACGCCGCCGAAGTTGATCAGTGGATTGCTGACCGTCTACAGGACCGCACCTAAGGAGCAACACCATGCGGGTGGTATCAAACGTTTTGACCAAAAGCGATGTTGGAACGACCACCATCGCAGCCAAAATCGGTGGTTTGGCCACCGAAGCGGGCTTAAGAGTGTTACTCATGGATCTGGACATTCGACCCCTTTTGAGCATTTTTGAACTTGCTGAGCGGGCGCCTGTAGGTATCCACGAATTGTTGGTTTCTCCTCCCTGGAGGTTGCAGCAATGACCGAGAGGCGATTGGAAACCACGACCAATTTTTTATTGGCAGAAAGCATCGTCCGGTCAGGACCTGCAGCGGAGGCTTTGTGTGACCCGATCATTGACACGCCAATGGTCATGACGCTGGATCAGTTGAAACCTTATGACCTGGATCCGCGGGTAACCCGCAACCCTCGGTACGACGAGATCAAGGCGTCGATTCGCCATCGAGGGCTGGATGCCCCGCCGGCCATCACCCGGCGTCCGGGCGAGCCTCACTTCCGAATTCGTAATGGTGGTAATACCCGGTTATCAATACTGAACGAGTTGTGGTCGGAGACCAAAGACGAAAAGTTCTTTCGTATTTTGTGTCTATTTCGCCCCTGGCCCCAGCGGGGCGAGATCGTCGCGTTAACTGGCCATCTGGCCGAAAACGAACTTCGCGGAGGACTTACTTTTATCGAACGAGCTCTGGGTGTCGAGAAAGCCAGAGAGCTTTACGAACTGGAGTGCGGCTCAACCCTTTCACAATCGGAATTGTCGCGACGTCTGTGCGCTGATGGTTATCCCATTCAACAGTCGCACATCAGCCGCATGCGCGACGCAGTGCAGTTCCTGTTGCCGGCCATCCCTAACGTTCTGTATGGCGGTCTGGGCCGGCATCAGGTTGAACGCTTGGCCGTGATGCGCCGTTCAGGTGAAAGAATTTGGGAGGAGCACGCTCATGGCAAATTGATGGGCATCGATTTTCCGACCTTATTTCAGGAAGCTCTGGTGATGTTTGACGGAGAAGCTGGCGCGTTTTCCTTACCGCGAGTGCAAGACGAACTGATTGGTCAGATGGCGCAATGGCTTGGCGTCGACTACGACACATTGACGTTGGAATCGGAGACCGGGGAGAGGCGTCAGCGAGCAATGGGCGGTGAGCCGCACCATCACTTGACGCCAGAACCCTCGACGCTCCTGCCTCACCCTCCTACTCGCTCACCCGACTGGTCCAATTCGGCTCCCGCTAAACCGGCTTTTAACCCTGAGCAGGGAACTGCTGAGGCCCAGGACAATGCAGGACTTACCTCATCCGTTACTGATCGCCTGCAGTCGATTCAGCAAATGGTGGCCGAGTACTCTGGTGACGAGCCTCAATTGATTTCAGACTGCCTTCCTCCTTCGCAGGGCAGTCTCTTTCCGATCTCGGACATATGGAACATTGAGCCAGGCCTCGACGCACCGGAGCGATTGCGAGTTCACATCAGCCAGTTCGCCCGGGAGATCGCACAGGATGAAGCGCAAGCTGATTTCATCACTGAAGTCGATGAAGGTATTGGTTTTCGTTGCAGAACTGGATCGACACCAGAACATCAACCGACATCCACATTGCTGACCTTGCTTGACACGCTGACTGCAAGCACGAAAACAGCCGTACCGGTAGAAATTGGTTCTCTGCTGCTGGGCTCTACCGAGCCTTGTGCCAACGCCAACAGATTGAGTGACGCCAGTCTGGTCAAGCTGTTCCGATTGATTCGCTTGGCTCGTCGCCTGATAGACCTCAAGTCCGACTTTTCCCCAGACACCAAAACGCGATGACAGGAAGCCTAAATGACGGCACCACACCCACTAAATCAAGCTGTAATTGCACAAGCCCTGCACGATCTGCGAAACGGCCAACTACGTCGTTGCAAAACAATGGGATTTGGTGATCAAGACCTGGCGGCACTCAAGGTGCCAGCCTTGCTCAGTGTCTTGCTCAATGCCCGCGTGCCATGGTGCACCGTTCAAATTAATCGTGAAGTCCTGCAGCGGATCCTTCATTCGGTGGATGATGTAGAGCAGGAAATTGCCACGGTCGACCGGATGTTGCGCCTGGGCGCGAGTACGGAGATGGTCAGCACGTTCTACGGCCTGACACACCAAGAGGTTGCTCTGCGCCGAGACATCCTGGGCCTACCCAAGCGAAAGGGACGGCACCCGGTGCTCAGTGAGGATCAGGACACCTTGTTATGGAACCGTTGGCACCCGCAATTCAAAGCTCGGGGGATCGCGGTGGACGATGATATGGCCATGTTGTTGCTCACCCTGGATCTGGCGCAAGAACTCACGCTTCCCGTTTCAGTGATTTGGGCAACGTTGCATAACTGGATCGATCAAGGGCTGGTCTGACACCATGAACCGCGCAGCCCCTGCTTCGCTATCGTCGCTGCTCGATAACGCATTGGAGCGACTGCAACCAGAAGGCACGCAACCCAACGGTGACGGTTTTCTCTTCAGCGGTAATCGCCACGAAACGGTACCGAGGGCGCTCCTGCTCGATGTTCGGCTAACACCACTCGAGCGCAACGCCTGGCAGGTGTTTCGGCTGCTGCTCAATGAGAATGGTGTCACCGCCTTTCCCACGTACGATCAACTGCGCCGTTATCTGACATCGGTTCCATGCGGGGCGGTGGCCTCTCACGAAACCGTGGCCAAAACCCTAACGATGCTGCGTCTGACACGTTGGCTCAGCCTGGTCAGGCGTCGCCGCGACAAGAACACTGGCCGAGTACTCGGTAATTTATACGTCCTTCACGACACACCACTCAGCCCGTTTGAAGCCATGCAACTTGATCCATCGTATATGGGATTGGTCAGTCAGGCGCTTGAACACGCGAACAAAGGTATCCAGCGAGTTGGGTTGGCAGTGCTCGAAGAAATCAGCCAGGACTCTGATTTAAAGACCCAGTTGTTGCCCAGCCGCCTGCATGTACTGACGCAGCGTTTGCATGATCAGCAATCGGGCCGTGACAAGCGCGCCTGCGAATCCGAAGAGCCTGGATTGCTCCCTCTTCGGAAAGAAAACGACCCACCTTCGGAATCCGAACCAGGCCTGCAAGGCAGTAAAGACGGCAGACTTCTGAATCCGAAGACAGGAAGTACTTTAAATACAAAAGCGTTAAAAGAAGAATTACGTACTGAATCGCACGAGCGGAACGTGTGCGAACTGAGATTTCCAACGCGGTTCAGTTCGCTAACACCCGCGCAGCAAACAGGTGCCAAGGTAGCGCTGATGCAGTTGACTCCGGATCTACGTCAGGCAGTGCTTGATGAATGGGCTGCTCGCTGTCGAAACACACAAGTTCATAACCCCGCCGGATACCTCTTCGGGATCATCCAGAAAGCCATGCACGGACATTTCACCGCATGGGCGGCGAAGTCCGACTCGCACGAGTCAATGCCTTCCGAGCCAACGCCCAGGCAAGTAAAAAAAGCAAAACGAGATCCAACCGTTGCTCAAACCTACCTTGCAGAATTGAAAGGTCGATTTCAACTTCGCTGACTCCTGCCTACACGGTATGACTATCCCCTGGGGATAGTCTCAAGGCCTGCTTAACTGAGTGCTGAAATCAGGCAGCTCCCATCTGCGCTTTGTTCACTGACAGCCTTCCCCCTCTACCTCAATGCTGAGCACTCATTCCTCTATCTATGAGTGCTCCCCATGGCAAACGACATGCAACTCAACCTTGGTGCGTTACGCAGCACCATGCAACTCACTCTGCACACCCATCACGCCTCTCGCATCTGGCATGGTCGATCGGCTTCGGAAGGAAGAGCCACCATCATCGGTTTGAACGGCTTCATGTCGGTCATGAACAAGATGAAACGCGGTGCCGAACAGGACGATCCTTATTCAGACGCCTGGATGCTGCGAATCGAGGACAAGCTAAACGATACAAAGGAGAGCCTGAGAGTCCTGCGTGAACAGGTTGACCAGATACTCTCAGAGGTTCCGTCCGCGTTGAGTCTGGGTGAAAACCTGAACGTACAACCGGTCAAGCTGCCACTGTTCGTCAATGCTCAGCTTGGATTTATGGCGGTTTATCTTTTGGCTGATTACGACGATTTAGCCAGGCGTCTAATCCTCGCACATCACACGGCCTTAATTGATCGAAGCACCTTGGAGCAATGTCTCAACCAAGGCGCTCATGCCCTGCGCAGCCTGTTTAGCCTGGCCCAGCAGTACAAGCATTCGGGTGCCGATCGAGAAGATTTTGCGGCGAATAACGTAACTGCGCAGGTCGCGAAGGAACGGTTTGGCGAGATACCGAAAGACGTGCTCGAGGGCTCGCGTCGATCACGTTTCGCCCCACCCCTGATTCGACGCATGACCATCAACGAGCAGCAGAGCAAGAACAATGCTGCGGCAGATGAATCATGTAGCGACAGTGCAGAGGCTACCGACGCTGACGACTCAAGTGCGGGCTACTCACCTTCAGAAGAGGAAGAGCCTCGATGAGTCAGAGCTATTTCACCTCTTTGGTATCGGCAGACTTTCAGCGGCTGGCACACGCAGGCTACCTAAAAGGCCTTTTAAATCCTTTTAAAGGTAAGGGGGAGCTGGAGGTCTGGGCCAGCCAGTGCTCCGCGCTTCGCGACGATCTCATTGCCTTGGCCGAGGGACGAATCCTCAGCCAGGCCCGGCGCTACCCCTTCAATCTGCTTCCAGTCCAACTGGCCCAACAAGTCACTGCTGCAGGGACGACTTTTTTGCGCTGGCGCAACCTGGACCGTACATCGATGGGGGTGGCGTTGTGGGAGCGATGCATCGAGAGCAAGACGACACCGAATGTATTAATCAATGACCTCTTCGCCCTGGAGCAGCAGCGAATAGTGCTCAACATGCAAATCAGTCTGACCCACAGCCTCACCCGCCAAGCCAGCGACTGCGCCAGCAAAATCGCGCGGGCGGAAGCGGTCTATCAACGCGTCATCCGGCGCAATACATCTAAAGAGAGCACATCATGAGCACCCATTTTTTTGGTGAAGGCAATATCGGTTCTACTCCCGAGTATCGGGAGTTTGCCAACGGCAACGATGAGCCGCGGCGTTTGCTGCGGCTGAATATCTACTTCGATAACCCTGTACCTGGCAAAGACGGTTTTGAAGATCGCGGAGGCTATTGGGCTCCTGTCGAAATTTGGCACCGCGATGCCCAACGATGGAGCGCCCTGTACCAGAGGGGCATGCGGGTATTGGTGGAGGGACGAACTGTCAAAGAGGAATGGGAGGACGCCGATGAAAAAGCCCGAGTGACGTTCAAGATCGAGGCTCGTCGGGTGGGCATTCTGCCCTTCCGGATCGACTCCGTAGTGCTGGGTACAAAACCGTCCGCACCCGATAACGATGGGGATCAACAATAACTCACAACCCCGTGAGCGGCTGCCTCAACGGTCAGCCGCTCACGTTGCGCCAAAGAAGGTGCGTGGTGCCTAACCACAAGTTCCACTGACGGCCGCTAAGGTCCAGGCAGCGGCACATTGCGAATCTTCTGAACCAAAACCTGCTGATTCCCCGGCGGCACCTCACCCGAAGTGAATCTGCGCAGACTCAATAAGCCAAACGCAGTATCGCTTTGTGGGTCGCGATTGCGAGGGCTGCTGCGTCATCGTCACACGCATCTCAGACCTACTCAGGGCAATGACATGCGACTCTTCCTCTGCGAAAAACCTTCCCAAGGCAAAGACATTGCCCGGGTACTGGGCGCCCACCAGCGTGGCAACGGTTGTTACAACGGTTCCGGCGTTAGCGTCACCTGGTGCATTGGTCATTTGGTTGAAGCAGCCCCACCCGAGGCCTATGGCGAGCACCTGAAACGCTGGTCACTGGATCAGTTGCCGATCATTCCGCAAACTTGGCGCGTCGAGGTCAAAACAAACACTGCCTCACAGTACAACATCGTTAAACGCTTGCTGACTCAGGCCACTGAGCTCGTGATTGCTACCGATGCTGATCGTGAAGGTGAAATGATTGCTCGAGAGATTCTTGATCTCTGCCAGTACCAAGGTTCGATTCAGCGATTGTGGCTGTCAGCCCTCAATGAAGCCTCGATTCGCAAGGCGCTGGCGACCTTGCGATCGGCCAATGATACCGTACTGCTGTATCACTCAGCCCTCGCCCGCTCCCGCTCAGACTGGTTGATCGGCATGAACCTGAGCCGGCTATTCACCCTGCTAGGCCGACAGTCGGGGCATGGCGGTGTGCTCTCAGTCGGTCGCGTTCAAACGCCGACGTTACGTTTGGTCGTTGATCGAGATCGCGATATTGCTCGCTTCATATCGGTACCCTACTGGGCTGTCGATGTGGCGCTGACACTTGGAGGGCAGCCGTTCAACGCGCAATGGATGCCTCCGCCTGGCACAGTGGATAATGCCGGACGCTGCATTCGGCAAGCGGCCGCACATCAATCGCTGCGGTGCCTTCAGGGAGCTTCGCAGGCCCAAGTCACCTCGGTGGATACGCAACGAATTCGCGAAGCTCCACCACTACCCTTTGACCTCAGCACGCTTCAGGAAGTGTGCTCAAGGCGTTTAGGGCTGGACGTGCAAGAGACTCTGGAAATCGCGCAATCGCTCTACGAAACCCACAAGGCCACGACCTATCCTCGTTCTGACTCCAGCTATCTCCCCGAAAGCATGTTTAGTGAGACAGCGACCGTTTTAGACTCGTTGATGATCAGCGATCCCAGCCTTGCCTCTGTAATTCAGTCCGTTGATCGCACCCAACGCTCGCGAGCCTGGAATGACAGCAAGGTCAGTGCTCACCATGGAATCATTCCGACACTTGAGCCATTCAAGATGGATGCTCTGAGCGAGAAAGAACGGGCTGTTTACGAACTGCTACGGGGTCACTACCTGGCGCAGTTTCTGCCGCATCATGAATTCGACCGAACCTGCGCACAATTCGAAAGCGGCGGACAATCTCTTCAGGCCACAGGCAAGCAAATCGTGGTGATGGGATGGCGCAAGATATTGGATGTTGCCCAAGAGACAAGCGAAGATGATTCCCCACAACGGAGTCAGGTCTTGCCGCCCCTTAGCTCTGGTAGCTGTTGCAGCGTGCAACACGCTGAATTGAAGACCCTCAAGACGCTTGCGCCCAAGGCATTCACCCAAGGCGAACTGATCAAGGCCATGAAAGGTGTCGCAAAGTTCATCAACGACCCGCGTCTGAAGCAGACTCTGAAAGACACGTCGGGCATTGGCACAGAAGCGACCCGTGCCAACATCATCAACGGTCTGCTAAGTCGGGGGTATTTGTTCAAAAAGGGTCGATCGGTTCGAGCCTCAGATGCTGCCTTTACCTTGATCGATGCCGTGCCGGCAGCCATCGCAGACCCTGGCACCACCGCGATCTGGGAACAGGCTTTCGACATGATCGAGACCGGCCAGATGACGCTGGACAGCTTCATAGCCAAACAGGCTGCGTGGATCACGCAGTTGGTCGAGCATTACCGTACCACCACCCTGTCGATTCAAATTTCTGAAGGGCCTGCCTGTCCAGTATGTGGTGCACCAATGCGTCAACGTCAAGGTAAGCACGGTGCGTTCTGGTCCTGCACCCGTTACCCCGAATGTAGAGGTGTCTTGCCCGTCGAGACCAAGGCAGGCCCTGCATCTAAATCCCGAAAGCCACGCCGCTCAACGCCAAAAAGGTAGCGAGCGGGTTTGCCCAAGCACGTTTCTCCTTCTGAAATAGCGTGCGCGGACAGCCCGATCATTTGATCGCTGACGAGAAGGACTTATTTGTCATTGATGCGCACAAGGCGCGCACCCTCATTTGGAAGTTCACTCCAGAAGGGTTCCCTGATTACTTTGATCAAAGCGATCAGGAAACCCTTCGGGGTGGGCGTAATCAGTACCGGCACCCACCGGTCAAACAACGGGTTCCCTTTGTACACGGATGTGTGCCTCACGATGCCGACCCCCGCCACGACACGGGTCGGGTGTGATGCTGCAAAGGGCTTGGCAATAACGAACGCCATGATCCTGCGTAGCCTACCGGTGGCTTCCTTGTTTCAGCCGAAGGTTGCGCCTTCGGCACCTTAGTCCCTTCCCCTCTACCGCGCCGCTCCAGAAATTTCCTCTGGCATAAA
>Ga0105244_10002947_pt1 | contig 12550 bp, 12 predicted proteins | sample KBSM44metaG_FD_80423 | JGI IMG/M metagenome (GOLD analysis project Ga0105244, IMG submission 80423) | Miscanthus rhizosphere microbial communities from Kellogg Biological Station, Michigan, USA - KBS M4-4 metaG | ecosystem: Host-associated > Plants > Roots > Rhizosphere > Soil | place...
CCGTCGGGCGCGGCGAGGACGAGGCCAGCGCGCAGAAGATGGTCGCCATCAGGATGGCGTTGACGGTGGCCGGCCACGCCAGCCAGTACCACATGGCTGCGGTGATCAGCAGCGTGGCGCCGGCGCGCACGCCGCTGGCGACGATGATAGCGGGTGGCGTCTTCGGCGAGTAGGCGCCTGGATCGCTGACCTGCTGGCGCTTCTGCTGCGACAGGCCGTGATACAGGTTGGCGAAGTCGGCGAGGTTGCCGGCGAAGCGCTGCAGCAGTTCCACCGCCGTGTCGAAGTCGATTTGCTGCGCGCGGTCCAGCGCCGGCCCGGCTGCCAGCTGCTCGCGCGCTGCGGCGATATCGGCGGCCAGCGCGCTGCGCATCTGCGCCAGCCGCGCAGTAGTTAGATCGTCGCGCAACGCCATCGCCATGTGCGCTTCCAGCGGCGCCACCAGCGCCAGCACACGGCCGATGCCCGCTGCGGCGCCCGCGCGGCCACCTTCCGCGTCGTCGCTGGCGATAGCGGCCGCCGTGCGCAGGCGGTGGCTGAGCCGGTGCAGCGTGTAGAACGTGGTCAACGCCGTCATGAAGGCTGCGTTAAAGGCATGCAGCTGGCGCGTGTGCGAGCGCGAATGGCCGGCTTCAAAGAAGGCGGCAGCGCGGCCCGATTCCAGCGCGGCGATATCGGCGGCGAAGCGCAAGTGATTGAGCTCCGCTTCGGCCGGCGTGATGCGCTGCTCCAGCACCTTGCCGCAAAAATCGACGAAGCCCGCATAGCGGGCTTGCACGGTGCGCATCACGGCGCGCGAATGGCGGCGCGGGAAAATCACATCGTGCACCACTGCCGAACAAATAATCCCCAGCCCCACCTCGGTCACGCGCGTCACCGCCAGCGTGAACACACTAGACGGCGCATCAACCGCCGGCACCGCAATCATCACCGCCGTGTAGCCGGCCAATACAAAACTGTAGGACTGCTGGTTGCGGTGCATGGCCGCACCGCCGGTGCACAGCGCCACCCACAGCGCCAGGCCGAGGAACAATACGGTCGGAGTCTGCGGGAACAAGGCCACCAGCGCCAGCGCGGCCGAACAGCCGACCAGCGTGCCGAGAAAACGGTAGAACGCCTTTTCCAGCACCATGCCGCTGCTCGGCATCGCGAGAATGATGGTAGTGGCAAGCGCGGTGTAGGGAGCATCGAGGCCGAGCCGGAAGGCCAGCCACAAAGCGGAGAAGGAGGCCAGCATGGCCTTGGCGACGAAGATCCAGCGTTCGCCTTCGGTGCGCAGCCAGTCGGCCGTTTCGCGCTGCAGCCAGTGGAAGACTCTCCGCGCCGCGCTGTGTTCCTGGGAGGGCTGGGCGGCGGGAGAGGCATTCATGGGATGAGGTTCAGCTAATCGATTCTAAATTGTCTAGCTGCCGTTTCAGCAGCGATTCCAAAAGTTTTACTTCTTCCGCGCTGTAGCCATCGTAGGCCCGCGTGATCTTGCCCCAGACTTCAGGCAGCACCTTCTCGGCCAGCGCGCGGCCGGCGTCGGTCAGCGAAATCATCACGCAGCGACGGTCGCCGGGACGATTGCCGCGCGAGATCAGGCCCTGCGACTCCAGGTCATTGCATACGCGCGTCAGGTTGGCCGGCTTTTCCATGCAGGCCTCACCCAGCGTGGACGCGGTCGACGTCTCATTGTCCGAACCGTACAGCACCGCCAGCACCATGTAGCTGGCGTCCACCAGGTCGTGCTTGCGCAGCGCTGCGTTACTCAAATCTTTCATCCGTTTCTGGATGTGATAGGTCATGCGCACCAGGCGCATCGACTCTTCTGGGAACTCCGGTATTCGGGCATGGATATTTTTTAGGCGCTTTTTAGTCGCTTCAAAACTACTCATTGCCGCTCCTCTAATATTTTTGGAAAGGATTGATTGTACTATCTAAGTATCAATGTGAATCCAGTTTTATGCCTCCACCGAGCGCAGACATCAACAAGGCGAAGTTATCCAGTTGTTTGCTCGCCACTTGCGCCATCTGCTGCTGTTCGTTCAATAACGCCAACTGCGCGTTGATCACGTTCAGCGTGTCTGTCAGGCCGGCCTGGTAGGCGCGTTCCGCCAGTTGCTGCTGCCGCCGCGCCGACTCCAGCGCGCGCTGCGCCAAGGCGTCCTGCTGCCGGACCGATTCCATCTTCACCACCGCGTTGGCCACGTCCGACATGGCTTGTATCACGGTAGCGTTGTACTGCTCGACCGCGCCGTCGTAAATTGCGGTCTGGTTGCCCAACTGGCTGCGCAGGCGGCCGCCTTCAAATATCGGCAGGCTGATGGCCGGCGTGATGCCGCGCATCTGCGAGCCCGCTTCCAGAAAGTGGCCGAATCCCAGCGACTGCACGCCGACAAACGCCGCCAGATTGATGTTCGGGTAAAAATCCTTCTTCGCGCCCGCGATGCGCGCACCGGCCGCTTCCACGCGCCAGCGCTGCGCCACGATATCGGGGCGGCGTCCTACCAATTCTGCCGGCAGGTTGGCAGGCACCGCGTCGTGGGCGCCTGACTGTAAGGCCAGCATTGGCCGGGCGATCGCATCTCCGTCGCCCGGTCCTTTGCCGATCAGGGCCGCCAGCTGGTTGCGCAGCAGGGCTATGGTCTCGCCATATTGCTCATGCTCGCGCCGTCCGGCCGGCAGCGTTGTTTCAATGCTCGCTACATCAATATCGCTTGCCAATCCGGCCGCCTTGCGGCGACGCGTGATCTCCAGGATGCGCTGGCGCTGCGCCAGGTTGTCCGCCACGCTGTCCTGCAGCGCGTAGGCCAGCGACAGCTGGATGTAGCTGCGGACGATGGAGGTCTCCAGCGTCAGGCGCGCCATTTGCGATTCGGCGGCTGCCATGTGCACTTCATCCAGCGCAGCGGCCAGCGCATCGCGGTTGCGACCCCACAGATCCAGATCGTAGGAACCGGATAGCGTGGCCGTATTCTTCCACGCGTAGTTCCCTGCGAGCGGTGCGGGGATCGTGCTGTGCGCCGAGTACAGCTCACGGTCGGCGCTGGCCGATGCATCCACGCGCGGCAGCGTGGCGGCTTGCGCCACGCCGGCCAGGGATTCGGCCTGGCGCACGCGGGCCAGCGTCGCGCGCAGCGATGGGTTGTCGCTCAGCGCGGTGTTCACCAGCTGGTTCAGCTGCGGGTCGTGCAGGGCTTCCCACCAGTGCTCATCCGGCCACGCCACGTTGGCGCTGGCGGCGCTGAGCGCCTTGCCGGGATGGAGGTCGGTGGACTTCAGCTGCACGGCTTGCGGCTGCACCTTGCCCATGTCCGCGCAGCCGGCCAGCAGTGCTGCAAGCAATGTGCTGGTAACGACGGCGGCGGACGCGAGCTGCTTCACGGGTACTGCTGCTTACTTGGCGATGTGCTTGCGGGTCTGTGCGACGTCGAAGTCAGCTTCGGTTTCCAGCAGGGTGCCGTTTTTGCGGGCTTCGATGACTTCCGCCTGCACCTCGGCGCGGGTTTTGCCGACTGGCTGCACCTTGACCGATGCCAGCGCGCTGTTGGCCACGGTGTTCTGGGCGGCGGTGCTGGTGGCGGCGGCGGTGGTCGCGGCCGGGGTGGTGTTGCTCTGGGCGAAGGCGTTGGTCACGGTGGTGGCAGTGGCGGCGATCGCAAAGGCCACGGTGGCGGCAGCGGTCAGCAGTTGCTTGGTGGTTGTGCTCATGATGATCTCCTTGGTTGATGGCTTAACTATAGAGATGAACATTACATTTGTAAAGTAAAAAATTCCTATGAGAACGATAGCCTTGCGTGCGCCGGCTCCCTGGCCGGAGGAGTAGCATGGTGATCCACTGGTTTTTTTGATAAGGAGGCCGTTATGGCTGACAGTACCCTGGACCCGGACAACATCCCGGTAGGCTCGGATCGTACGCTGGGCAGCGGTCACGACAAGCGCACGCTGGGGCCGAGCGACACGTCCGATAGCGGCAGCGACCTGACCGGAGAGCCGGAGGAAGAACTCGACAGCGATACCGATGCCGAGGGCACCGGCGAGACCGACGTGCCATTGAAGCCGCTGCGCATGGAAGAGCGCCGCGACTGGTCGCGTACCTCTAACTAGCGGCGCTCATCACCCCGGCCAGCCAGTCGACGAACACGCGCACGCGCGGCGACAGCTGGCGCTGGTGCGGGTACAGCACCGACACTGGCATGGGATGCGGGCGCCACTGCGCCAGCACTTCGATGAAGCCGCCGCTGCGCAGTTCCTGTTCGACGTGGTAGCGCGGCATCTGCACCAGTCCGAGGTCATTGGCGCAGCAGGCCGCATAGGCTTCGGCGCTGCCGACCGAGACGCTGCCCGGCAGGTGCATGCTGCGCACCTCGCCGTCGACGATGAAATCAAACGGGAACAGCTTGCCGGTGGCGGATGAGAAAAAATTGACAGCGCGATGACCCTGGGTGTGCAGGTCGTCCAGCGTGAGCGGGATGCCGTGCTGTTCGAAGTAGGCGGCGCTGGCGCACGTCACCTGCTGCAGGCTGGCGACGCGGCGCGCCACCATGCTTGAGTCGCGCAGCTCGCCCACGCGCAGCACGCAATCGACGCCGTCGCGCACCAGGTCGACCAGACGGTCGCCCATGCCGATTTCCAGTTCAATGCCCGGATAGCGGGCGAAGAATTCCTTCAGCTTTGGCAGCACGTAATGGCGGGCCAGGGTGCCTTGCAAATCGACGCGCAGCTTGCCGCGCGGTGCCGCGCCGCTGTTGCCGAAACCGGCCTCGGTCTCCTCCACATCAGCGAGAATGCGCACGCAGCGTTCGTAATAGGCCTGTCCGTCCAGCGTGGTGCTGACGTGGCGCGTGGTCCGCTGCAGCAGGCGCACGCCGAGGTGGGCCTCCAGCTGCTTGATGGTGTAAGTAGCGGTGGCGGCCGGGATCTGCATATCCTCCGCCGCCTTGCTGAAACTTCCCAGCTCGACGATGCGGGTGAAAATGCGCATGGCATTGAAACGATCCATCAGGTGTGCGAAAGCGCCAGAAGTGAAAGGGATCGCTGATTATAATCGTGCTATCCAAAATACAGAGGAGAGCGCATGCGCTGGTTCATGATCTTGATGGCGATAGCCGCCAATGCAGCCCACGCCGACGGTGCAGCCGATCTCAAGGCGGCGCTGGAACGCCTGCAGGAGCAGGCGCCGTTGAAAGCGACGCTGGATGCGAACGTGTGGCGCCGCGAAGGCGAGGGCAAGGAGGCGGAGGAAACCAAAGGCCAGGCCAGCGTCGGCATCGAAGAAGGCGCGCGCGGCATGGAGCTCAATTACAGCCGCGGCAACAGCGCCGGCGCCGGTGAGAAAAGCGAATGCAAAAGCATCAAGACGCTGCAGCTACTGCAATGAAAAAAGCCCGCACAAGGCGGGCCTTCCAGCTTACGCTGCCGGGTTCGCTCAGGCGAAGTTGGCGGCAGCGAAGTCCCAGTTGGCGAGCTTGAAGAAGGTCTCGATGAACTTAGGACGGGCATTGCGGTAGTCGATGTAGTAAGCGTGTTCCCACAGGTCGATGGTGATCAGCGGCTTGGCATCGGTGGTCAGCGGGGTGGCGGCGTTCGAGGTGTTGACGATGTCCAGCGAACCGTCGGCTTTCTTCACCAGCCAGGTCCAGCTCGAACCGAAGTTGCCGACGGCCGACTTGGTGAACTCTTCCTTGAACTTGTCGAACGAGCCCCACTTGGCGTTGATGGCGTCAGCCAGCGCGCCGCTTGGTGCGCCTTTGCCGTTCGGGGTCAGGCTGTTCCAGAAGAAGGTGTGGTTCCAGATTTGTGCCGAGTTGTTGAAGATGCCGCCCGACGATTTCTTGATGATGTCTTCCAGCGACAGGTTTTCGAACTCGGTACCCTTGATCAGGTTGTTCAGGTTGGTGACATACGTTTGGTGGTGCTTACCGTAGTGGTATTCCAGCGTTTCTTGCGAGATGGCAGGCGCCAGGGCGTCGATTGCATATGGCAGAGGTGGCAGGGTATGTTCCATTGTTCTTCCTTTGTGTGGGTGTTAAAAATGTCGAAACGCCCACCATTGTAAAGCGGATGGGCGGCGATCGCAGAAAAGTCCGGCGTTTTGTGTGGATTAGCCGCCGTTACCGTGCCCGGCGGGTGGTTTCCCGTACGATCAGCTCCAGCGGCGGCACCTCGCCGGATGCCGCTTCGCCATTGATGATGCGCAGCAGCGCCTGGGTGGCGATGCGGCCGATGTCGTACAGCGGCTGGCGGATGGTGGTCAGCGGCGGGGTGGTGTACGACGAGCCGGGCAGATCGTCGAAACCGACCAGCGAAATATCGTCCGGTACCCGGATGCCCTTGCGGTACAAGGCCAGCCGCGCGCCGTAGGCGCTCAGGTCGTTGGCGGCGAACACGGCGGTGAAATGCTGGTGCGTATCGAACAGGTGGTTCATGGCCAGCATGCCGCTGGCTTCGTGATAATTGCCCTCGACGATCAGGTTGTCGTCCACGGGCAGGTTAGCCTCCTGCAGCGCGCGCTTGTAGCCGGCCAGGCGCTCGTCGGCGTCGCTGTTGTTGGCAGGGCCGGAAATGAAGGCGATATGGCGGTGGCCCAGCTCGATCAGGTGGTGCACCGCCAGATAGGCGCCGTATTCATTGTCCATCTTGAAGCCGAGCGCGGTGCGGGTCTGCAGCGCGCGGCCGGTGGAAACGATCGGACGCTGGGTCGAGAAATTCAGCACCGTCTCGTCGGCCATGCGGCCCGACAGCAGGATGATGCCGTCGACCTTGCGCGCCAGCAGCAGGCGGATGCGGTCGGCTTCCTCGTCGGCATTCCAGTGGCCGCTGACGATGACCGAGGCAAAGCCGGTGCCTTTCAGGCCGTCGTCCACGCCGCGCAGGGTTTCGTCGAAGAAGGGGGAGGAAATATCCTGCACCACGATACCGATCGTCATCGAGCGGCCTTTTTTCAGGCCCTGCGCCATCTGGTTGGGCGCAAAATTCATTTGCTGGATGGCTTTGAGCACCGCCTGGCGCTTGTCGTCGGAGACCTTGGCGGTGCCGTTCAGGATGCGGGATACCGTACTGGGGGAGACTCCCGCCTGGCGTGCAACATCCATCAGGGTCGATGGGCCGGAGGAACGGGAACTGTCAGCCAAAGTATTTCCTTTATCAGTGTAGTTATGAAAACCTTTTCGGCGAAGATTACCATAAATCTTGCAGCACATTGACTTTCAGCGCTTGGCGGTATTTAATAAACAAACGCGTGAAATCGTTTTCATGACATTGTTTGTCATATAATTCAAGCGTTTGCAAGAACGATAAGAGACAGAACGGAAAGAGACATGAAACGCGACGCTTTTTCGCATCTCGCGCACGGCCCGCGCATCCTGGCCGACATCGGCGGCACCAGCGCCAGCTTCGGGCTGGAGACGGCGCCCAACCAGATCGAAGCGGTATGGGTGACCGACTGCCAGACCTATCCGACGCTGGGGGCGGCGATGGTGGCGTATCTGTCGCAGGCGGCCACGGTGGCGGCGGGCGGCTACCAGGCGCGCTTCGCCGGCATCGCCATTGCCAACCCGATTGACGGCGACTGGGTGACCATGACCAACCACCACTGGTCGTTCTCGATCGAGGCGGTGTGTTCGCAATTCAGTCTGAAATCGCTGGTGGTGGTGAACGACTTCACCGCGCTGGCCAGCGCCTTGCCTTACTTGGCGCCGGAGCACAAGCACCAGATTGGCGGTGGCATCGTCCGCAGCGGCGCGACCATCGGGCTGGTGGGGGCGGATGCGGGGCTGGGCGTGTCCGGGCTGGTGCCGGCCGGCGACCGCTGGATCGCCATCGACAGCGAAGGCGGCCACGCCACTTTCGCGCCGATGAATGAGCGCGAGATCGACATCCTGCGCTATGCGCGCCGCTACCATGAGCACGTGTCGAGCGAGCGGCTGGTATCGGGCATTGGCATTGCGCTGGTGTACCGCGCGTTGTGCGAGCGGGCGCGCGTCGAGCCGCAGAACCTGAGCACGGCCGACATCATGGAGCGCGGCGTGCATCGCCACGACCCGGTGTGCGAGGAAACCATGCTGGCGTTCTGCGACATGCTGGGCACCGTGGCTGGCAACGTCGCGCTGACCCTGGGCGCGAAAGGCGGCATCTACATCGGCGGCCGCACCGTGCTGAAAATGAGCGAATTCTTCGAGCGCTCAGGCTTCCGCGCGCGCTTCGAGCAGAAAGGCCGCTTCTCCGACTACCTGGCGCACATCCCGACCTACGTCATCACCGAGCAGAACCCGGTGCTGATCGGCATGTCCGCCATGCTTTCCGCCGCTTAATTCAGGGTCAGCTCTGTCATTTGGACACGCACACACGGTGTTTGAGTTAGATCAATACGCAATTTATTTGTCCGAATGACAGAGCTGACCCCGACTTTTATCTCACGCTGTCGATGTCGACGCGGGCGCTGCCTTCGGCCAGGCGCACGTTGACGGTGCTACGCGGCTTCAGTTGCGATGGCGTGCGCATGACGGTGCCGGCTTCATCAGTGACGATAGCGTAGCCGCGCTCCAGCGTGCGCTGCGGATTCAGCAGTTCCAACTGCGAGGCGAGGGCGGCCAGCGCGTCGCGGCGCTGGCTCAGTTGCGTGTTGATGCTGATCGCTGCCCGGTGCTGCAGGCTCGCCAGCACCGAGCGCGCGCCGCTCACTTCCGGCTTGCGTGCGCCCAGCCTTCCACTCAACCGATCCAGTTGATGGCGCGCCTGCGTCAACGGCACGCGGTTGGCGTGCGTCATGGCCGCCGCCAGCGCGCGTAGCTTGTGGCGCTGCTGGTCGATCTGCGCGCTTGGGTTGAGCAGGCGGCGCGAGTAGCCATCCAGCGTTTGTTCGCTGTCGTTGAGCTTGCGGCGCATGGCGCGGCGCAGGTCGATCACGTCCGCTTTCAGCGAGCCGATCCAGTCCGCGCGCGGCGTGACGGCCAGCTCGGCTGCCGCCGTCGGCGTCGCGGCGCGCAGGTCGGCGGCGAAATCGCAGATCGTGAAGTCGGTCTCGTGGCCGACACCGGAGATCACCGGCATGCGGCAATTGGCCACTGCGTACGCCACTTCCTCGTCATTGAACGACCACAAATCCTCGATGCTGCCGCCGCCCCGGCACACGATCAGCACGTCGCATTCGCCGCGCAGCGAGGCGGTATCAATCGCCGCCGCGATCTTCTCGCCCGCCAGCTGGCCTTGCACCGGCGTTGGATAGAGCACTACCTGCACGTGCGGAGCACGCCGCTTGAGTGCGGTGAGTACGTCGCGCAGCGCCGCCGCTTGCGGACTGGTGACGATGCCCACGGCGCGTGGGAATATCGGCAGCGCGCGCTTGCGGTCAGGATGGAACAGGCCGGCCGCATCCAGTTTTTCTTTCAGCCGCTGGAAAGCCTCGAACAGCGAGCCCACACCGGCGCGCCGGATTGCTTCCACGTTGATCTGGTAATCGCCGCGCGGCCCGTACAGAGTGACCAGCGCCCGCACCTCGACCTTGTCGCCCTCGCGCGGCACGAAATTGGCGTACTGGGCGCGGCCGCGGAACATCACGGCCCGCACTTGCGCGCCGTCGTCCTTGAGCGTGAAGTACCAGTGCCCTGACGCCGCCCGCGTGAAATTGGACACTTCGCCCGAAATCCACGTCAGTGGAAAACTACGCTCCAGCAGCCGCGAAACGGCCTGGTTGAGCGCGCTGACAGTGATGACCGGCGCGGCAGCCGGGGCGGATTCAATACGTTCGTCGAAGTTCATAGGATTTCAAAAATTGAAACTATCCACACTATGTGCGGTTGGTCACACTGCGGTCACAGTGTAGTTATTGCGCTAGGTATTATAGGTAGGTCCATGATTTTAAAGGGTAAACATTTCTGCCGTATTTGCGTGCACGGCGGAAAAACCCTTACGGATCAAGCACTTTGCCCTTACCACCCCCGGTTACGCACAAAGTTATCCACAAAAGATGTGTGGAACTTTAGTGAGCGATAGCCTTTTTCTTGTTGTTGTTTTCATCATGCTTAAAATTTACGCACGGAAATTATATTGTGATAAATCAATGACTTAAGTGCTGCTGTGCACTGTTTCTCACATTTTTATCCACAGAATTTGTGCAAAACTCCGGACTTGTCATTATTTGGGCCTTGGCCGTGAATATCCCGGCGGGTGGTTTTGATGGAGCCGATGGTCGATGGCGAGCACCTCAAATCGTCTGCTCTATTTTTGCGCACGACAATAAAAGCATTGTAAATCAATGGCTTGAATAATTGGCGTGGTCCTTGCTAACAATCTTATCCACACAAAATGTGCAGAACTGCACAGTTGCTCCCGATAGTTGAAAACGATCAGTCGCGTTCGGGCGCACCCCGGTGGATAACCCCTTTTTACCCCGAAAAAGGGCTAAAAACACCCCGATGCCAAATTTTTACTCAAGGCAAAAAATCCCTTATAAATCAATGGCCTTGCATATTGTGGAAGTGATTGCTAACAATCTTATCCACACAAAGTGTGAGGAACTGCAGAGCGTAGTCTGGCTACTAAAATGCTGCATGTTTTTTGCGCAGCGGGGAAATTTCAATATAAATCAATAGCTTAGGATAAGTTCGCCTCCTTGCTCACAATCTTGTCCACAGAAAATGGGCATAACTGAGATAAGTTCGCATTCACCTGCGCGATTTTTGAGCGGTACAACTATTCCCTTACAGATCAATAGTTTAGCGATGAAGGTCTGGCCTTGCTCACATTATTGTCCACAGAAAATGTTGAGAACTCCACCAGACACTTGCCGACAATCGCCCAACACGATACATTGCGCCATTCGGTTGTCACTATTCAGGAGTTCGTTTTGCTCGCCATATTCCAAGCTGCAGGTTGGCCTATCTGGCTGTTGTTGATTGCGTCCATCGTCGCGACCGCCCTGATTATCGAACGCCTGATGTATCTGCGCCGCAGCAAGATCATCCCGAAGAAGCTGCTGGACGAGGTGGTGCAGGTCTACCGCAGCAACCACATCACGCCCGACATCATCGACAAGCTGGAAAAGTCCTCGCCGCTGGGGATTGTGCTGTCGGCGGCGCTGCGCAACGTCGATGCGCCGCGCGAGGTGATGAAGGAATCCATTGAAGAGGCGGGCAGCGGCGTGGCGCACACGCTGGAGCGCTTCCTGACCACGCTGGGCACCATCGCCACCCTGGCTCCGCTGATGGGCCTGTTCGGCACGGTGGTCGGCATGATCGAGATTTTCGGTTCGCAGAACGCGGCCGGCTCCAATCCGGCGGCGCTGGCGCACGGCATTTCGGTGGCGCTGTACAACACCGGCTTCGGCCTGGCGATTGCGATGCCGACGCTGGTGTTCTATCGCCACTTCCGCGCGCTCGTGGACAGCTTCATCATCGACATGGAGCAGCAGGCGGTGAAGTTTGTCGATATCGTCCACAGCAAGCGCAAGTAAGGACGCGCCATGAATTTCCGCAAAGGCCAGCGCCGCGAAGACCCGGAGATCAATCTGATCCCGTTCATCGACGTGCTGCTGGTAATCCTGATTTTCCTGATGGTCAGCACCACCTACAGCAAGTTCACCGAGCTGCAGATCACGCTGCCGACTGCCGATGCGCAGAAAGCCACCGAGAAGCCGTTTGAACTGAACGTGACGGTCGATGCCAAGGGCAATTACACGATCAATGGCGAGCCGGTCTCGTTCCGCGACGTGAATGGCTTTGCGCAATCGCTGCGCGAGGCGGCGGGCAAGGGCGGCGACGCGGGCAAGTCGCCGGTGGTGATCGTCAATGCCGACCAGTTCGCCATGCACCAGATGGTGATCAACGTGATGGAAGCCGCGCGCCTGGCCGGCTACGAGAAACTTACCTTTGCGGCGCAAACCGGTGGCGGCAAATAGTTCGCCGGCGCTGGAATCCACACTGACGCGTAACTGGCTGCGGCGCGGACCGCTGGCTTGTGCGTTGTGGCCGGTGTCGCTGCTGTTCCGTTTGCTGAGCGGCGTGCGCACGGCCTTGTTCCGCGCCGGCGTGCTGAAGTCGTCGCGGCTGCCGGTGCCGGTGGTGGTGGTGGGGAATATCTACATCGGCGGCACTGGCAAGACCCCGCTGACTATCTGGCTGGTGCGGGCGCTGCAGGCGTCGGGCATGAAGCCAGGCGTGATTTCGCGTGGCTTCGGCAGTGCAGAGGAGGGCGCGCGCGAGGTGACTGCCGCGTCGACCCCGGCGCAGGTCGGCGATGAGCCTTTGCTGATCAAGCAGCGCACTGGTGCGCCGGTGATGGTGGGGCGTGATCGCGCCGCGACCGGCCGCGCGCTGCTGGCTGCGCATCCCGAGGTGGATATCCTGCTGACCGACGACGGCCTGCAGCACTACAAGCTGCAGCGCGATGTGGAAATCATCCTGTTCGATGGACGCGGAGCGGGCAATGGCTGGCTGCTGCCGGCCGGGCCGCTACGCGAGCCGGTCTCGCGCCGGCGCGATTTCACGGTCATCAATGCGACGGTGTTGACGGACGAATTGGTGCACGCGGTCTACCCCGGTGAGGCGGGGTCTGACCCAAAGGGTCAGAC
>Ga0105244_10002949_pt1 | contig 12546 bp, 11 predicted proteins | sample KBSM44metaG_FD_80423 | JGI IMG/M metagenome (GOLD analysis project Ga0105244, IMG submission 80423) | Miscanthus rhizosphere microbial communities from Kellogg Biological Station, Michigan, USA - KBS M4-4 metaG | ecosystem: Host-associated > Plants > Roots > Rhizosphere > Soil | place...
CCACATGGCCCTCACCAAACAAATTGCCCCCCTCGACCACCTCGTTGACCAGTTGCTCAAAGCTGATGCGCTGCCACTTGCCTTCCCCGCGTTTTCCGACGCGCTTCATGGGGGTCAAAATACGCAGCGGGCTGCTCAGACTCTCGAGCAGCGTTGCCCCACGCGCGCAGGCGGTGGAGCGCGATTCCAACCCACTTTCCCCGGCCATTTTTTCCAGCGCCTCAGCAAAGGGCATCCGACTGTCGAACGGTCGCTCATGCGAGAGCGGATGCCACGGATTTCCGGCGATACGAATGACTTTGTTCGCCGCTTTGTCGACGCGCGCACGGATACCGCACAGCGTCCAGCAACCAAAGCACTGCGTCATGGATATCGCCTGGTTGGGATTATGCTGCCAGCCGCTGCGGCTGACGCCTTCTGGAATCAAGGAGTTACCATTGATTCTGTCACGCGTTACCTTGCCAGACGTACCGTTAAGCAGCCCGTCCAAGGCCCGTTTTGCCACATCGCGATAGCTCAAACCGAACGCGGCAACTCCCCCCACAGCAACCCCAATTTTTAGCCAATGACGGCGAGATAGTTCAGCCATTCTGAAGCCTCCTTGATAGCCAGTTGACGCATTCCCTGACGATGATCATTAGGGAGAACCACAGACCAAAAGTGCCGATAATCGCCAGCAGTCCATCGGTCCCCATGGGCAGGTGATAAGCGTTAATGAGGGCGTTATATTTCGGCACCGTTTGTCCGCCAATTAACAACGCCCAGCGCAAGGTCCAGCACAATGTTGCAATCAGCAGCGTACTCACCAGAGTCACCGACAGTGGGAACCTATAGCGAGTCGCCCCCAGCGCAACCGCCAGCGCAACGCCCCACAATGCCGTAACAGCCAGCATGTAAAGACGAATTTCCGTACCGAGCTGCCACTGCTGGCGCAGTGCGTGACCTGACAACGTGTCCCCAAAAAACCATGCCAGCGTCACCGCTGCCAGCAGCAGTAGCGTCATCACCTGAACTTTCGCCAGCATACGAACAAGATCGCGTTGCTTATGCATGACCAGACTGACGAACGACAAGAGCGCACTCATCGCACTCGCGAACATCACTAGCGGATATCCGTAGCTAAACCATAGCGGTCTGGCCCGAACCACGGACACCTCCCGCCCGGTATAGAGCAGCAGACCGACCGCCGTCAGCGCGGTAGCAAGCGCCAGCCAGCGCATCAACGGGGTGAAGCGATCCGTCTTCACGCGCAGATGGAAAAGCACAAACCATAGCCCAACGCAGACGGTAAACAGCGGCAGAAACAGTGCCCCCCAGGGCATCCACGACCAGGGCGTAGGCCAGGCATAAAAGTGCCAGAAACGGGCGGTCTGATGCAGATCGGCGGTCAGCGCTAACGGCGCAGTTACCCCACAGGTTAAGGCGATAAACAGGCAAACTCGCTCGAATCTTTCACTATGCTGATGCGTTAACCAGCGTGCTGTACAAGCCAACAGCGCCGCACAGGCGGCGATACCAATAAAGAAAAAATACTGCACCGCCCAGGGTAGCCAGGTAATGTCCTGAGGCAGAGCCACCACCTCTTCAATGATCAGGCGTGACATATTTCCACCTCCTGCCAGAGCGCAGGCTGGGCACGCCCCTGAAGCGGCGAAATAAAGGCGTCGTCCAGCCCCAGATAAAAGACGTGTGGCTGGGTCTTATTCTCCGGTTTCAGGACTTTAATCTCCCCCCGGTGTGCTGCCAGCAGCGTGTTTATTGTGCTTTTGGGATCCTGCAAATCGCCGATAATCCGCGCACCGCCGACGCAGGACTCCACGCAAGCGGGGAGTAGCCCTGCCTCCAGTCGGTGTGCGCAAAAGGTGCATTTATCCGCCGTCTGGGTGGTGTGGTTGATAAAGCGGGCATCATAAGGACAAGCCTGTACGCAGTAGGCACACCCCACGCAGCGGTTATTATCAATAACCACGATACCGTCCTTGCGCTGGAAGGTGGCCTGCACCGGGCAGACCGGCACACAGGGGGGATCGTCACAGTGGTTACAAAGCCGCGGGAGCAATACGTTGGTGACCTCGTTGCGGTCGGCAAGCTTCACCTGATATTGGCTGACGGTGGTGCGAAACGCTCCCTGAGGTGTCTGGTTTTCTATCGTGCAACTCACCGTACATGACTGGCAGCCAATGCAACGGCGTAAATCAATAAGCATGGCGTAGCGATGCGTATCGGAACCTTCGCGCCGCCAGGGCTTCAATCTGAGACTGGCATCCGCAAGCGGGATCAGTGTTGCTCCGGCGGTGACAACACCCAATTGCTGTAAAAATTGTCGCTTACTGATGTCCATGGTGACCTCCACTCAGTGCGCGGCTAAGGAAAAGATTAGGGATGGAATTACCTAACCAAATGTGATTAGTTACAGTCTAAAAATCCCGCCGGGTCGCCCTCTATTGTGGTAAACCACATAAACGAAGCGGGCTTGATCTAACGCAAATGAAAAGGGGCCCTTGCCGCATGGATCGCACTGCAAAAATCCTGTTGTTGCTGTTAATCATCGGATTTGCTTCTCCTCTTCTCGCGTCTGAATGGACCATTGGCATCCTCGCCCTGCGTGGTGAAACCGCTACCCAACGTCACTGGCAGCCGCTTATCGATACGCTTAACCATACCGTTCCTGATGCCCATTTCCGCCTGTTGCCTCTAGGGCTCAACGCAATGCGTGAAGCAGTCAATGCAGGAAGCGTTCAGTTTGTTCTCACTAATCAGGCCCAGTTTGTGCAGTTGAACAGTCAATATCATTTGCGCTGGCTGGCATCGCTACGTTCCGGGAAAGAGGTATCCGGGGAGAGCATGGCCACCGGCAGCGCAATAGTGGTCCGCCGCGATAGCCACATCACCGGGGCGCGGGATCTGGCTGGTAAAACCCTGGGCGCGGTGGATCCGCAGGCCTTTGGCGGTTATCTGTTGGGCTATCGCGAGTTGCTGGATGCGGGGTTACGTGTGGATGACCAGGTGAAGGTGCGATTTATGGGCTTTCCAGCCGATGCGCTGCTGTACCTTCTGCGTGAAGATGCCATTCAGGCCGCCATCGTTCCGGTATGCCTACTGGAAAACATGGATGCAGAAGGGCTTATCGCCAAACAAGACTTTAGCGTGCTGCTACAAAAACAGTCCGCCTTTCCCTGCCAGAGCAGCACCGCGCTTTATCCTGACTGGTCGTTCGCTGCCCTTCCTGGCGTGGAAGACAGGATTGCTGATGCTGTCACAAAAACCTTACTGAACTCGCCTGATACCGGTACCTGGCGCTGGGGTGCTCCGGCCTCTACCAGCCACACGGAAGCCCTGCTGCGTGAAATCAACCGCCACCCAGAACAGCAGCGGATCGGTAAAATGCTGTATGACTGGTTGAATCAACACCGGCTGCTGATTGGACTGATACTCCTGCTGGTTGCGCTGCTTGTGGCTAATTACGGCTGGGTGATGGTGCTGGTGAATCGACGCGGCAAAGCGCTTGAGCAGGCCAACGCCTTGCTTCGCGCGCAACAACAGACGCTGGAGCAGGCAAGGCAGATGAGCGTGCTGGGTGAGATGGCCTCCGGTTTTGCACACGAACTCAACCAGCCGCTCTCCGCTATTCGTATGTATGCCCAGGGCGGGCTGAACTATCTCCCACAGGCAGAAAAAAAAGAGGCAGTGGAAAAGGCGCTGGCGAACATTGACGCACAAGCCGAACGCTGCGGGCATATCATCAAACATTTGCGGGAATGGGCAAGCCCGCAGCAAGACGCTGAAAACACGCCGTGCGAGCCTGGCGACACGCTGCGCCACGTGCTTACCCTGTTACAACTGGATAAGACAACGCCCGCACTCGACGTTCAGGTGAGCAGCCCCCAGTCCACCCGGCTTTGGCTCCCGCCGGTGCTGTTGGAACAGGTACTGGCAAATATCATACTGAATGCGGCGCAGGCAGGCGCAACCCGTCTGTGGGTTAACATCGACGGCACCGCCTCACCACCGTGTATGACTCTGCTGGATAATGCGGGCGGGATGTCAGCAGAACAGCTTGCCGTACTTTTCTGTCCATTTCATTCAACCAAGAAAAGTGGCATGGGGCTGGGATTAGTCATCTGTCAGCGCCTTCTTCGCAGCATCAATGGTGAGATTAGCGTCCATAATCACAGCGCGCCGGATGGCTGCTGTGGTTTACTCGTCACCCTCACCTTCCCAGCCAGCCAATGATACGGACTACCCTGATGATTCATTTAGTGGATGATGACGAAGCTGTCACAAACTCATGCTGTTTTCTGCTCGAAAGCCTGGGTTACCCGGTGCAGTGCTGGAATCAAAGCGAACGCTTTTTGCGGGAAGCGCCGCTCGGCGAAACGGGCATCGCACTGCTGGATATGCGGATGCCGGGTATGGACGGGCATTGCCTATTCCAGGCAATGCGCGAGCAAAGCAGTACTCTTGCCGTTATCTTCCTGACGGGCCACGGGGATATCCCGATGGCGGTAGAAGAGATTCAGTCAGGTGCCGTCGATTTCTTACAAAAACCCGTTGCTTTAAATGCCCTTCAAGAGGCCATCAGTAAAGGCTACGAACACTCCTTACGTTTGGTGAAGATGCATCAGCTAAAGCAGCGATACCGGCAGTTGACGGCTAAAGAAAGGGAGGTGGCTCGCTATGTCGCTTCAGGCAGGATGAACAAAGATATCGCGGCACAGATGAATATTGCTTTACGCACAGTTGAAGTTCACCGCTCCCGAGTGATGGAAAAGATGGAGGCCAAAACGATGGCAGAATTGATCATGCAAATGAATACCATCCATTTATCCACTCACGGATTACCTGGGCGATAAAAGACAGGCGATGATTTATAGATAATATGTGAAACCCGGAGTTGAACAGGTTAATTGGGCAATTTTGAGTCTGAATATCCTGATGTTTAAAACATCTGATAACACGACCAGGTTTTTTCCCCCAAGGGACTGCCGGAAGAATAATGGCTTTACAGCAATAACGTTAAACCCAACGCCGTGTTTTTTTCTGGTATGCCGACCACGCAGGGCCAAAAATACGCTGCATCGACGCTTCTTCGCACTCAATATGCAGGCGTGTCAGCAAGAAAATAAGCAAAGGTGTCATCAGAAAACCCGCTATGCAGTGCAGCAGCAGCGCGCAGGATAGCTGAATGCCAATAAACCCCAGGTAGACTGGATTGCGTGAAAAATGGTAACAGCCCGTGGTGATTAATACATGGACTTTATTCGCGTGCAGCGCATTTATGGTTGTCTTGTTGCGAACCAACTGTAACAGGCTGGAAATGATGACGGATACCGATGTAACGCCAAGGAGGATGGAAAGACAAAATGTGAGGGTTGGAGAAATCATTTCTTGCAGTCTGGTATCCACAGGCCAGCAAACCAAAATATCAAAGAGTAAAAACAGCAGGAGTAACACGGGGGGAACCAGCCATTTGCGAAGTCCATGATAGAGAGGTGACATAACTCATCCCTGCTTTAAACACTGAAAAAATACCCATTATAAACAAAAAAAGGAGAGCAATAGCGAAACAGAGAACCACCCCTGAAGCATTATCACGCTATGCCCTCCCCCGCTAAATTATTTTTTAATGTAGGCGACGGCTTCTATTTCTACCAATGCATCTTTCGGCAATTTTCCTGCCTGAATACAAGAGCGCGCAGGTGCGCCAACATCGCCAAAGAATTCGGTATAGACTTCATTAAATGCGGCGAAGTCCTCCATTCTTCCCAGGAAACAGGTGGTTTTAATAACGGTATCCAATGATGCGCCGGCTTGCTCCAGTACCGCTTTTACATTGAGCAGAGACTGACGCGTTTGTGCTTTAATTTCATCAGCAGGAAACGCCATCGTTGCCGGGTCAAGAGGCAACTGCCCGGACGTGAAGACCAGATCGCCAAACGAAATAGCCTGAGAATAAGGTCCGATCGCGGCGGGTGCAGATTCAGTATTAATAATCGATTTCATTACGTTCTCCTGTGAATAAATAATGTCATGCCCTGGCCTGGATATACGTAGGCAAAAATAACCCACTGGCGGTGGCAGGATGATGACGTAAAGACGTGCGCTTTCCAGTGGTTGCTCCAGCGCCGTCTGGCGCAACCACATGCTGTAAAATTAACCGGCCAGATGGCGCAGAGCCTGATCGAGGTCTTTGACTAAATCGATGGGATCCTCTAAACCAATCTGCAGACGGAACGCCTCGCCTTCATAGGGCCAATGATATTCAGGGCGGTCTTTACGCGGATTGAAGGGGATTGCCAGGCTTTCAAAGCCGCCCCATGAGAAACCAATGCCAAAGTATTCCAGGCTATCAATAAACTTCTCGACAGACGCTTTTGAATACTGCGGCTTCAGCACCACGCTGAACAGCCCGCTTGAGCCCGTGAAGTCGCGTTTCCAGATCTCATGGCCCGGACATGACGGTAATGCCGGGTGTAACACCTGTTCAACTTCAGGACGTTCCTCAAACCACTTGGCAATTTTCAATGCCGAAGCCTGGTGACGCTCAAGACGTAGCGACATGGTGCGCAGGCCACGCTGAGCGAGGTAGACGTCATCCGGGGCAGCGTGCAAACCAAACAGGTAGACGAAGCGACGAATCGCAAGCCAGGTCTCTTTATTCGCTGTAATGAGCCCCATCTGGGCGTCAGAGTGGCCAACGATGTATTTAGTAGCAGCATGGACCGAAACATCCACCCCATGATCGAAGGGTTTAAAGAACAAGGGGGTTGCCCATGTATTATCAATAATCACTTTGGCATTACGCTCATGAGCGATTTTAGTGATGGCCGGAATATCCTGAATATCGAAGGTCTGGGACCCAGGGGATTCAGTAAAGACCACCGTCGTGTTGTCTTTGAACAGATCGACAATACCGCTGCCTATTGACGGATCAAAGAAGGTGGCAGAGACACCCATTTTCGCCAAAACATTATTGACGAAACCACGTGTTGGCCCGTAAACGCTACCGCTGACAAGAATATGGTCGCCCGCTTTCACCAACGCCAGCAATGCACTTGTACAGGCAGCAAGGCCGGTCGGCACTAACAGAGAGCGATGACCACCTTCAAGTTCTGCCAGTGCTTTTTGCACGGCGAATGTCGTCGGCGTACCAAAGCGACCGTAGTACATGACTTCATCTTCCGCATCTTCAAACAGCGCCTGATGACGTTCACTAAGCGCTTGGCAGTTCTTAAAGATAACGGTCGATGCATGGTAGACCGGTGGGTTGACTACGCCCCCAAAAACTTCCGGATCAAACGGACCATGGCAAAGATAGGTCTCTGCTGAAACTTGGTTATCAAAATTGTGATTCGACATTTTCCCTTCCTCTTCTTACTACACTAACTGACTCAATTTATCTGCCCTATTCCACGAGGGATTAAGAGGGCAACGCATTAAGGGAATGTTTCAGCCTCAATACTGCTTCTTTCAGATGTGCGTCCGACACGGTTACGTATGACATCCTCAGCGTTGAGCAGTCTGGCTGATTACAGTAAAAAAACTCCCCTGGTACATAAACAACACCCTGGCTCAATGTCTTGCTGAGCCATTTAGTGGTATTCATTTCATATTTGAACTTCGCCCAAAGAAACATTCCGCCTTTAGGTTTATGAAATGTCAGATGGTCACCTAATTCTTTTTCGAGCTGTTCGCTCAGTATTTGACACTTTTGTTTATAGGATGCCCGGATAATCTCAATCTGATTACCAAGGCGACCCGTTAATAAATAGTGATACGTCAGCGATTGCGAGAGGGCACTGGTGTGTAAATCGGTCGCCTGCTTAAGGTTAACGACTGCTTTTTTCAACCAGTCAGGTACAATCACCCATCCGACACGGGCGCCGGGTGTTAATATCTTCGAAAATGTCGAGGTGTAAATGACATTTTCTGTATTATCCATTTCTTTCGCATAAGCTCTTAAGGGCTTAAAAGTCTCATTTGTGAAGTTAATTTCGCCATAGGGATCATCTTCAATGATAACAAAATCATATCGTCTGGATAATTCAACAAGTCGTTTACGTCGTTCATCTGAAAGTGTTACGCCCCCAGGATTGCCAAATGTCGGCACAATATAAACAGCTTTAATACAGGTTTTTTGTACCAATTGTTCCAGTTCATCAACAATCATTCCATCAGCATCGGTGCCAACCGAAACAAGTTCGGCTTCCGCTAACTGAAATATTTGTAAGGCGGCGAGGTATGTCGGTTTTTCAACCACAACTATGTCGCCTGGGTTAATCAATGCACGAGCAACAATATCAAGAGACTGCTGAGAACCTGAAGTCACAATAACGTCATCAACATCGCAAATGATTGTTCTTTTTAGCAGTAACTGGCATATCAGTTGGCGTAAGCCAGGATCGCCCTCACTTAATCCATATTGAAAAGCGTCCTTCCAGGCGTGGGTTAAGACCTTATCCATGGCTATCTGTAGCCCTTCATGATCGAAGAGATCAGGGTTGGGAATACCGCCGCCTAATGAGATTACGCCTTCCATTTTACTATGCTTCAATAACTCCCTGATTGCTGACGATTGCAGGTTTTGTACTTTTTGGGCAATTTTTATATTTGACATCTTTTACACCTTATTTACTTCATCTCAGTCTGGCTTCATCCCACAGACTTTCTAAAGACCATTTACTGCATTGGTCCAGCTAAAAAAAATTGCGGGCCATCATGAATTCAATTAATGATGACCCGCAACACAACACAAAATGCAGACATCAAATAAAACATTGTTACCTAAAGCACAAACCTGCCATTGACTATTTTGCACGCAACAACAATTAAGAGAACAACATGACAAATGGCCCGATACACATCAGCATGCCAATCAAAATTACGTAATAGACTGACGCGCCACGTAAATCCACGAACTTGTCATTCTTAAGGATTATTACACCGGGTACGATGCAGCTAATAAGGCCATAGGTCACCCCACCAAATACAAACACTTTCAGAATTGGGAAGTTCGTTAATACAATTAACCACAACACCAGAACAACCATAAAGAAAGCAGTTACGGCATTGAATTTTTCGCTGTTGTCTTTCTGTTTGAATATCTTTTTCGCAGCAACCTTGATTAACCCAACGAAAGACTCATGCACTGCCAGATAGAGCGCCAGGAATGCCGTCACGATGGAGAAAACGTTGAGGATAACGCTCATGTATTTAACGGTAGCACCCGGTATGACTTTTGCCGCCAAAGCCAGTGCAGAAATGTTGTCCTGATATGCTCGTAGCGCATCTGCTTCACTGATAGACAATACGATAGACACAACAAACAGTAATACCGTGGCGACCAGAATCACATAGGCAACTTTGTGTACGCGCAGTACTTTGTATTTCGCCACCTCTTTATCTTCTTCACGTTTTTTGTAAGCGATGTTCATTGGGTTCAAAATCCCAACGAACATAATGGAGAAGATAGCAAAGGGCAGCGTCGGGAAGGTGCCGACCACCAGATGACTGACGCTGGGTAAATCACCAATGTTGTTCAGATCCCAGAAAGGCACAACCACGAAACCAATAGCGACAATGATGACCAATTTCACGGCAATCATGCTGCCTGATACTTTGAACAGCATCTTCTCGCCTTTAGAGGCAACCAATGACAGCCCGGCAATTAATAAAAGCGACCACCACCAGTGTTCGGATAACGTCTGGGTCGTTAAACCGAATGTTTTAAGGTAAGAGGCGCTGTCATTGGTAATAGCCAGTGCATATTCCACCATTGATTTCAGCATCGTGATGGAATAAAGCGCACCGAGGAATACCCCCCAGCGACTTCCAACATAGCTCGTAATGATGCTGAGATATGAATCATGTTCATCGCTACGTGCCATGGTCTCAATGAACAATTTCTGCATATAGAATACTGCGGGATAACCCAGGATAACCGCCAGGGCGAATACCCACACACCTTTCAGACCAACCTGTAATGGGAAAAAGACAATCCCGGAGCCGATAGCGGCACCGATACACAGTACCACCCACCCCAGATCATACATGGTGAAGGGTATATTCTTTTTATTAATCACTTCGTTATTAATTCCTACGCTCATAGGAGTCCCCACTCAACTATAAATAATTAACCCGGCCTGAACATGACATCAAAATATGCTCTTACACTTTGTCAAACTTGTATGGGAAAGTTTCACTAAATCTTTGCCGATATTTCCAATCAAATAACCACGCCGTTATTAGTGATTGACCAGGGAAAGCTTTACATACCAAAAAACCTATGGCGATTGAATATTAGCGAAAACAGTTTCCACTTTTATTCACCTTCAGTTATTTAAAAAACTTATGATCAACCACACATTTATTTATTTTTTGTTATCGCTAAATGTGATCTAAACAATGGATTTTTATAATTATGGTTTTCGTAAGTTACATTTAAAAACGTGATCTACTTCTTGTTTGACTATTTTCTGTCACGACAGCGCTTCGATACCCTTTTCCCAGGCGTTCCACGGTTGCTTCTCTTCCACCAGAAAATCAATAAAAGAACGTACCTTGGGGTTGCGAAACTTGCTGGGAAAGTAGAGGGCATAAAGGCTGTGTGTGGGATACGCATACTTCCCATCGAGCTTTAGCGGCACCAGCTCACCGCTGGCGATATGCTTACTGATCAGATAAGAGGGCAGCCAGGCAATTCCCTGGCCAGAAAGCGCCGCCTTCAAAAGTATCAGGCTGCTGTTAGCCTGCACCGGTGTCTTCGCCTTGAGGTCACAATGCGGATGCGATGATGGCACATCGGTAAAGCGTAATGGCGGCGTCAAACCAGGATATACCAGGCATTCATGGCTGGTCAGCTCAACACGTTTCGTCGGCGTTCCCATCCGCTGCAGGTAGGCAGGGGAAGCACAATACATCCAGCTAATTTTTGAGAGCTTTCGGGCGGCATAATTCTGCGGCGGCGTCGCAGTGATCCTCAGCGCAATATCAACATTATTTTCATTGAGATTAATCAGGTGATCGTCAAGGTCCAGAATAAGTTCTACATCATGATTCTTTTGCCGATACTCTTCAAAAATATCAATCAAGTGCGCATAGCCAAATGCGACAGAACAGGTGATTTTTAATGCGCCATGGGGATGATTAAAATAACCACAGGTGGTATTAACAATATCATCAAATTCTTTTAATAATTCACTGGCGCGTGACACAAAGTATTCACCCGCTTCGGTTAACTGAAAAGTTCGTGTGGTTCGTTGAATAAGAGGAACCCCCAGATTTTCCTCCATCACTGCAAGCCCTTTACTGATGGCTGAAGGTGAAAGATTAAGTAGTCGGGCCGCTTCAGAGAGCCCTTTTCCTTCGCTTATTTTAACCAGCATTTCTATCTGTTTAATTGTCAGTGGTATGGGCATAGGGTCAACAGTATATAAGTCTGTATAAGACTGGCTAATGAAGAGTCTGCACGACTCGGTTGATAACCGCAGTATGAGTTGAAAAATATTCACAACCAAAGCAGATTTACTTTAACGCCTGGATAGTTTTTCTTTCATTAAAAAAGCCCGTGCAACGTATGCACGGGCATGATGAAAATCTTCACAACCCACGGGATTGATCGCTAATGAGAGGATGTTCGCTGTCAAACGCAAAAGCTTAATCTATGGGCTGATGCCCCATTTAACTATTTTTTGGCGACTATGCTTTCATGCCTGCTGCAGACATCAAAAAGCGAAATACCATTGAAACAATGCCCAGCGCCAGAACACTGAGTGCCCAAATCACCATCATCCACACAATACCTTTCCAGAAGACAAATTGTCTTTTCCCTGCGCGTGGTTTCATCATGTTATCTCCTCAGTGATACCCTTCTCCGGCACGAACTTTTCCCCTGAAAACGTAGTAACTCCAGAAGGTATAGCCGAGGATAACCGGCAATACAGGCAGGCTCCCCGCCAACATAAATGCCTGGCTAATTTCTGCAGAAGCGGCCTGATGCAGGGTTATCGAAGGCGGAATGATGTTTGGCCAGATGCTGATCCCCAATCCTGAAAATCCCAAAAAAATCAGTGACAGAGTCAATAAGAAAGGGGTGTAATGTGCTTTTTTACCCACTGCGCGTAACACGCCCCAAAAACTGAGTAACACCAGTACGGGAACGGGAAGAAACCAGAACAGATTGGGGAGTGTAAACCAGCGTTGAGCGATAGCCGGATGACTTAATGGCGTCCACAGGCTGATTATGCCGATCGCCACCATTAATGCAGTCAGCATCGGTACCGTCAGACGGGACATCTTTTGCTGCAGTTGACCTTCCGTCTTCATGATAAGCCAGGTGGCCCCCAACACGCCGTAAGCAATGACCAGACCGGCACCGCAAAAAAGCGCAAAAGGGTCTAGCCAGATGAGTGCCGGACCGGCGTATTCGCGTCCAGTAACGGGTAATCCGTTGAGTAAGCTACCGACCACCACACCTTGCATAAAGGTCGCCAAAATGGAACCGGCAATAAACGCTTTATCCCAGTGCGGGCGATGGGCGGGGGTGGC
>Ga0105244_10002951_pt1 | contig 12538 bp, 9 predicted proteins | sample KBSM44metaG_FD_80423 | JGI IMG/M metagenome (GOLD analysis project Ga0105244, IMG submission 80423) | Miscanthus rhizosphere microbial communities from Kellogg Biological Station, Michigan, USA - KBS M4-4 metaG | ecosystem: Host-associated > Plants > Roots > Rhizosphere > Soil | place: Michigan...
AACGCCTACCTGCCGCAGGGCCTGGACAACCGCGTGACCAGCAAGAGCATGCCGTGCGGTTCGCAGATCGTCGTCACCGAGCCGTTGTCGGAGCAGCAAGCGCGCAGCCTGATCAAGAACAACTACTGCGTCGAAGATTGCAACTACCTGCTCGACTACTACCGCCTGACCGCTGACAACCGCCTGCTGTACGGCGGCGGCGTGGTGTACGGCGCGCGTGAGCCGGACGACATCGAACAACTGATCCGCCCGAAAATCCTCAAGACCTTCCCGCAATTGAAGGACGTGAAGATCGACTACCGCTGGACCGGCAACTTCCTGCTGACCATGTCCCGCATGCCGCAATTCGGCCGTATCGAGAAAAACGCCTATTACATGCAGGGCTACAGTGGCCACGGCGTCACTTGCTCGCACCTGGCCGGCAAACTGATCTCGGAAATGATCCGTGGCGATGCCGAGCGCTTCGACGCGTTCGCCTCCTTGCCGCACATGCCGATGATCGGCGGGCGCACCTTCTCGGCCCCGCTGACCGCCCTCGGCGCCGTGTACTACTCGCTGCGTGACCGTTTCGGCATCTAAGCTTTACCTCGCCAGCGGCATCTCCCCCAAAGGGTGCCGCCGGCTTTTTAACACCTGAAACACCGCGGTCCCCTGTAGGAACCAGCTTGCTGGCGATGAGGCCATATCAGCCAAAGTAGATGTCGCCTGACACACCGCTTTCGCGAGCAGGCTCGCTCCCACAGGTGGTTTTTTCCAGCCGTCTATCGAACCTGCTGAGCATTACGAACAAACGTGATTTAATAGCCGCCTTTCACGTTTCCGGGACCGGAAAACGGCGTGATCCGCGCCTGCTCTCCACCCCCATTACCCTTAAGCGGTACGCACATAAGGCTGTCATGGACACGGGCTCACGACTCAAATTAGTACGCGAAAGCTACAAACTGTCCCAGCGCGAGCTGGCCCGGCGTAGCGGCGTCACCAATGCAACCATCTCCCTGATCGAACAGAATCGGGTCAGTCCTTCCGTCAGCTCCCTGAAGAAATTGCTGGAGGGCATTCCCATGTCCCTGGCCGACTTCTTCACCTTCGATCAGCCTCCGCGCGAACACCAATATGTCTTTCGCGCCAGCGAACAGCCCGACCTCGGTCGCCATGGCCTGCGCCTGCTGCTGATCGGCGCCTCCGTACCAAGCCGGCAGATGCGCCTGCTGCGCGAGCAATATGCGCCGGGCGCCAGTTCCGGCGAAGAGCCGATCGTGCATTCCGAGGGCGAGGAGTGTGGGTTGGTGACGCGTGGCACCGTGGAGCTGACCGTGGACGGCCAGGTGAGCGTGCTGAACGCCGGGGATGGCTATTACTTCCCGACGACCTTGCCGCACCGGTTTCGCAACATCGGGGCGGATGAGGCGGAGATCATCAGCGCGAACACCCCGGCCAACTTCTGATAGAGTCTGCTCCCCACCAGGATCAGACGATAAAAACCCGCATTAATGCGGGTTTTTTACGACTGGAATTGGCTTACAGCGCCTTGGACACCTCAAAACCCCGCCGCTCGCCCGCGGGAGCAAGCTCCCTCGCCACGGGGGGTAAATTCCTACATGTTTTCGGATGTCAGGGATGTGACTTCACTGCGTCATAAACCCACGAACCGCCGCAATCGTCTGCGTCGGCGCCTCTTCCATCAACCAGTGCCCGGCCCCCGGAATCACCACTTCCGTGACCTTGTCGGCCGCATTGCGCATCACGATGGCCTCATTGGCGCCAAAGGATTTCTCCCCTCCGATAGCCAGCACCGGCATGCTCAGTTTTTTCGCCATCGACGCTTCATTGTCCACGGCGTCCTGGCGAATGCTGCGGAACTGGGCGAAGGCGGCGTGCATGGCGCCGGGGCGGGCGTAGAGTCTGGCGTAGTGCTGGCGGGTGCCTTCGCCGACCTTGGCCGGGGTGCCGGCGAATTCGTTCCAGAAGCGGTCGAGGTAAATGCGTTCACGCCCGGCGACGAGACGTTCCATGTCGGCGCCGCCGAAGTCGAAGTGCCAGAGCATCGGCGAACGCACGATGTCGTTCCACGGTGGAATGCCCGGCACAGGTGCGTCCATCACCACCAGGCGGTCGGTGCGCTCCGGGTAGCGCGAGGCATAGGCGAAGGCGACCATGGTGCCGATGTCGTGGCCGATGACAACCGAGTGTTCGATCTTCAACGCGTTCAACACGCCACGGATGTCCGCCGCTTGAGTCTTCTTGTCGTAGCCGCTTGGCGGTATCGACGACAAGCCCATGCCGCGCAGGTCCGGCACCACCACGGTGTGGTCCCGCGCCAGGTCGGCCGCCAGTGGTGCCCACATGTCGCCGGTGTCGCCAAAGCCGTGCAGCAGCACCACCGCCGGCCCCTTGCCGCCGACGCGCACGTGCATCGTGACGCCATCGACGGGGATGTCCTGGGTGTGGAAGGACGCCGGGAACGGCGTGACATCGGCGTGCGCCGCAACACTTGCGGCGAGCAGGGCGAGAGCGGTGAGCAGGGGGCGGATCATGGCGATGTCTCCAGGGCGGCGCAGTGAGTGGAATGCAATCGACTAGCCCCATCCTTCGCTAAACGCCTGCAAGGCTTCGACCGGTTGAGCGTAGACGGTTTGGCGGCAATGACTCGAGGGAACCAACCTCGGCAATAACGTCTAAATTTCAGGGAACATTCCCGCCACGAAGGAACGACTCATGTTCAAGTCTCGAGCGTTGATTGCAGCAATCACCTGCCTGGCCCTGGTCAGCGGCCCCGTGACTGCGCTGGCCGATCCCGGTAACGGCCAGGGCAACGGCAAGGCAAGCCATGGCAACCAGGGCAGTCATGGCAACAAAAACAAGAATTCCGGCGGCGGCGACTGGAGCCATGGCCCGAGCATCGATCGCGGCAGCGTGCTCGGAATCATTGGCACAAGCACGGGCTACTGGAGCCCGGGGCCAGCCTTGCCACCGGGCATTCAAAAGAACCTTGCCCGAGGCAAGCCGCTGCCACCGGGCATCGCCAAAAAACTGGACGTGCGACTGGTCGGCAGGCTGCCTCACTATGACGGTTACGAGTGGCAGCAAGTCGGCACGGATCTGATCCTGGTCGCGCTGGCCACGGGGCTCGTTTATGAAATTCTCAACGGTGCGTTCGATTAACCTGTAAACCGCCGTTTTCCTTGTTTCGCCATTCCGTTCCTGGCTCTCACCCGGCACTGCGTTTATTTGCAGCACCAAAACTGGCTGCTCAAGGGGCGTTACACGGACAGAAAGCGAGCCACCCGGACACATCGCGCAGTGATTTGCGTTTGCAGGCGGTTTGTCATGTTCACCGTCATTTCAATGTAGATATTAGTCAGCCCAACGCTATTCCAATGAGGCTGCACTGTGTTCCAACGACTCGTTTGTTCGCTGTCTGTTTTGAGCCTGTCCATCGCTGCCGCCCAGGCTGCCGAAACGGTCTCCCTCAACACGCCACGCCTGAAGAGCATCGACAATTTCCGCGATGTCGCAGGCCTCACCACCGCGTACTCCACCGCCAATGACGGCACGATGCGCGGCGGGGTGTTTTACCGTTCGAACGCGCTGACCCCGTCGGCGGCGGATCTGGCGACCCTGAACGGCCAGGGCATCAAGGCCATCTACGACCTGCGCACGCCCGTCGAGATCGCCGCGACGCCTGACACGATGCTCACGGGCGCGAGCTACACCAACATCGACATCATCGGCGGCTCCACCTCTGGCGCGAACATCACCAACGTCGCGTTTCACAGTGCCGCCGAAGCCATCAAGATGATGGAGGACACCAACCGTGATTTCGTCAGGAACCCGGGGATGCGCAGCGAGTTCAACCAGCTGTTCAATGAACTGGCCACGGTCGACGGCGCCGCGTTGTTCCACTGCACCGCCGGCAAGGACCGCACGGGCTGGACCGCCGCCGTGCTGCAAAGCATCGCCGGGGTCGACGATGCCACCATCATGAGCAACTACCTGGCGACGAACGACTACACTGCCGCGCGGATCAAGGCGACCCTGGCGGCGTTGCCACCGAGCCTGGCGACCATCTACGGGCCGCTGATCGGCGTGGAGGCCAGTTACCTGCAAGCCGGCCTGGACGAGGTGACCGCGCAGTACGGCACGATGGACAACTACCTCAAGGAAGGCCTCGGCCTGTCCCAGGAAACCCTCTACGTGCTGCGCGGCAAGATGGTGTTCTACAGCAGCCTGCCGGGCACGGCGGACCTTGCCGGCAACGCCGCGGCCGGTGCGCAGTTGTTGCAGCAATTGCAGAACAGCAACCTCTCGGGCACCTACAGCGCCTACAATTACTACCTGCAATCGGCCATCGATGCGGGCAGCCTCGGCGGTGTCGAGTCCACCGTCGGCGGTCAGGTGCATGCCGACGCTGCCAGCTATCTGCTGCGCCAGGGCGCGATGATTGAACAGGCTGCCGCGCCATTCACCAGCGGCATCGACCTCAAGACCGGGCAATATCGCCTGTGGAGCACCGCCCTGGCGGGGTACCTGGGCACCGACGGTTCGTCCCAGGCCTCCAGCAGCAACGAGCATAGCCAGGGCCTGATGATTGGCCTGACCCAGCGCTTTTCCGAACAGCTCAGCGCCCATGCCGGTTTCGGCTACAGCAGCGGCAATGTCGGTGGCGCCGGTGGCGAGGCCGATACCGACCTGACCTTCTTCAGCGTCGGCGCCCGCTTTGCTCCGAACGGCCTGGAGCGTGGCCTGTTCGTGGATGCCAAGGCCAACGCCGGCTACCTCGATTACGAGAGCAAGCGCGAACTCGGCGGCGGCCTGGGCACGGCCAAGGGCGACAGCCATGGCAACCTCACGGGCGCGACCCTGGCAGTGGGTTACCGTGTGCCGGTGAACGGCGTGACCCTCGAACCAAGCCTCGGCGTGCGGGTGAGCCACGTCAACCTGTCGGGCTTCCAGGAAAAAGGCAGCGAACTGGCCCTCGACGTCGACGGCATCCACGAAACCCGCAAGAGCGCGGTGGCCAACCTCAACGCCTCGTTTGCGCCTGTCAGCGTGGGTGCCTGGCAACTGGTGCCGGGCGTGCAGGTGGGCTACGAGCATGTGTTGGGCGACACTGAAACCGACAGCGAAGGGCACCTGCTGGGCCTGGACATCGAGCAGCAAGCCGCCTTCGACAACCGTGACCAGTTCACCGGTGGCGTCAACGTCATGGCCAACCTGGGTGCGTGGAGCGTGGGGGCAGAAATCGGCGCCAGCGGTGGCGGCGATAGCCACGGCTTCAATGGCGGCCTGAAGGCCAGTTATCTGTTTTGACGGACAGTCAGCGCAATCTGTGGGAATCAGCCTGCTCGCGAAGAGGTCGTGTCAGTCGACGTAGATGTTGAATGTCACAGCGCTATCGCGGGCAAGCCCGCTCCCACAGGTTGTGTGTCGTGCCCGGATCATGTGGCAAGCCCAAAACCTTGTGGGAGCGGGCTTGCCCGCGATAGCGGCCTGACAGCCAACGAAGAGGGTGGCTGACACTCCGCTCCCACACACCCTCAATTGGTCGCCATCGGCCGCGTTCGCTGGCCCTTTCTCACATCTGCCGGGCTGATGCCGTAGGCGCTCTGGAAATACTGGCAAAACCGCCCGACATTGCTGAAGCCGTGTTGCAGGGCGACGTCCGTCACCGAAGGCGACAGCCCCTGGGACAGCGCGGCATAGGCGCGCTCCAGGCGTACCTGGCGTTGATAGGCAACGATCGAAGTGCCCATGAATCGCTGAAAACCCTCCTGCAATGCGCGCAGGCTGACGTTGCTCACTTGCGCCAGCTCGGTGCCGCTGGCCAGGTGGTCGGGGTGCGCCTGAATGTACTCGACGGCCAGCTTCACATGCCGCGGCGCTATCAGCGGAGAAGGGCGGCGAAGGGCTTCGGTGAAGTTGTGCGGCCAGGTCTCGAGCACCGCGTCGACCAACATTTCGCGAAGGCGCGAAGGCATCAGCGAGCCGGTGTTGATCAGCAGGTCGAACTCGGTCCCCGTGGCCATGTCCACCAGCGCCTTGATCCCCTGCAAGGCGGGTACGCTCAGATCCACCACGGGCTCGAAACAGACTTTTTGCAGGATCGGCTTGCCCAGCAACATCGACAGCCGTTCGGTGATCAGCGCCCGGCTGATCGAAATTCCGTGCTGCGCGTGATTGTCGGAAAAACGTGCCGAACGCACCTCGGCCTTGTCGATGGCCAAACCAATCTGAGCAAAACCTACCGACTCGGTGACGTGGTTGAAGACGATCTTGCCGGCGGTGGGAATGACGAAGGTGATTTCATCAAGGGGAACGGGGAAAGCCACCGTGAAGTCGCCGTGAAAGTGCATGCGGCGAAAGCTGACGCCTTCGTGCCTGCCGTAGACCCCGCCGATGCTGATGCTCTGGGGCGGCGGCGCAGAGTCGGAGTAAAGATTGCCGAACAGGTTCAGGAACATCGCACCGAAGTCGTCGCCGCTCATGTCGGTGGACCTGATGATGATTTGCTTGCGCGTCGAGCTTGAGTACACCTGAAGTGGCACCTTGAGCGGTTGGGCAAAGCCCGGGCAGGGATCGAGTGGGTAAGGTTCGGGAAAGCGCCAAGACGTTATCAGTGAGTAATGACAGCTTTGTGACCGGCACTCGTCACCGCTCGCACCGGACAACCGGTGGCACGAGCGGTACCGGGGTGGGTCGACCGACGCGGCTATTTCACCGGCTCTGCAGGCTTGATATCGCCGCAGAAAATATCGGCGTTGCCATCGGTCGAAGCCGTTCTGACGACGACCGAATACTTGCCTTCAACCAGGGTTTTGAGCGGAACGGGTGCGGTTCTGTTGAACTCCCAGCCACCGACGGGCTGGCGTTCGGTGTTGACGGTGTCGTTCATCGCATAGGCGACCGAGCCGGGCTGCTGGCAGGTGCCGTTATTGATGAAAGAGTTCAGACGCAGGGGCAGGGTAACCCCGGTTGGAGCACCGCTGATGAAGAAGCTGAGGCCGGTTTTGTTGTCCCAGTCGGTCAGCGTGACGTTGCCGATCTGGCCGGGGTTTTGCCGGGTGGCCTCCAGTTTCACGTTCACGCCGTGGGTCGATGAGTTGGTGCAGCCGAAAAGGCTTGCCGCAACCATGAGTGCTGCCAGTGAGGTCTTGAACTTCATTGCCAAACTCCTGGGTTGAAGAACTGCAATGGGGGGAATTAGCGGGTATAGCTCATTTATCGCGTTCATGACGTCGTCCATATAAGGCTTTTCTTTTTTCAACGGTGATGCTGGGGCATTTTTCCCTTCGCCAACCATGTGGCGGCGTAGCCGTGCAAACCGGCTACATTTGTAACTGGCCGGGCCTGCGTGGATCCTTGCCGGCACGCGTGCAGTTAAAGGATTGTGCGGACAGTCGAGCCCCACTCATCATCCGCACGGGACGATCTGCGACTGGAGTGACTGATGAATCAACAAGGCAGCAATCCGCAAGAGCGGATTCCAGGCACTCCACAGCGCAGTGGCGTGCGCAGCCTGTTGATCCCGGATTGGCTCGCCAACTATCGGCCAGACTGGTTGCGCGGCGATGTGGTCGCCGGGCTGACAGCGGCGGCCGTGGTCATTCCCAAGGCGCTGGCGTACGCCACCATTGCCGGCCTGCCGGTGCAGGTCGGGCTGTACACGGTGCTGGTGCCGATGGTGATCTATGCCGTGCTCGGCACCTCGCGCCCGCTTAGTGTCAGCACCACGACCACCCTGGCCATTCTCGCCGGCTCCGCGCTGGGCCAGATCAGCCCCGGTGGCGATGCGGCGACCTTGCTGGCGGGCTCCGCCACGCTGGCCCTGATGGTGGGCGCGATCCTGATCGTCGCGGGGTTGCTGCGCCTGGGCTTCGTCGCCAATTTCATTTCCGAACCGGTGCTGGTGGGTTTCAAGGCCGGCATCGGTGTGGTCATCGTGCTCGACCAGCTGCCCAAACTGCTGGGCACCCATATCGACAAGGGCGGCTTCCTGCACAACCTGGTGGCCACGTTCCAGAGCGTCGGACATGCCTCGTTGCCGACCGTGGCGGTCGGTGTGTTCATGGTATTGCTGCTGGTCGGCATGAAGCGTTTTACCCCGCGCCTGCCCGCACCCTTGATCGCGGTCGCGCTTGGCATCCTCGGCATGAGCCTGTTGGGCCTTGCCAGCTTCGGTGTGTCCGCCGTCGGCGTGGTGCCGATCGGATTGCCGGCGCCGACGCTTCCCGTCTGGTCGATGGCCGAAATGCTCTGGCCGTCGGCGATGGGCATCGCGCTGATGAGCTTCACTGAAACCATCGCGGCGGGACGCGCTTTCGCCCGCGGTGACGAGCCCGCGCCACAACCGAACCGGGAGCTGCTGGCCACGGGTTTTGCCAACATCGGCGGGGCGTTTCTCGGGGCCATGGTCGCCGGTGGCGGGACCACTCAAACGGCGGTGAACCGCCTGGCCGGTGCCCGTTCGCAACTGGCCTCGCTGATCACCGCAGCACTGGCATTGGGCACTTGCCTGTTGCTGGCACCGCTCATTGGCCTGCTGCCCAATGCCACGCTCGCCGCCGTGGTGATTGTGTATTCGGTGGGCCTGATCGAGCCGGCGGAGTTTCGCGAGATCCTGTCGGTGCGCCGAACCGAGTTTGCCTGGGCCGTGGTGGCGATGATCGGCGTGATGCTGCTGGGCACGCTGCAAGGGATCGTCGTGGCGATCATCGTCTCGCTGCTGGCCCTGGCCTATCAGGTCTCGGACCCGCCCGTGCATGTCCTGGGGCGCAAGCCCGGCACCAACGTCTATCGCCCGCAGGCCACCGGCAACGCAGACGACGAACAGTTTGACGGGCTGTTGTTGCTCAGGCCCGAGGGGCGGATCTTCTTCGCCAATGCCGAGCGCATCGCCGAGAAGATCCGGCCGCTGATTGACAGGGCGACACCCAAAGTCGTGGTCCTGGACCTGCGCAGTGTGTTCGACCTGGAATACACCGCCCTGAAAATGCTCACCGGCGCGGAACAGCGCATGAGCGAAAAAGGCATTTCACTGTGGTTGGTGGGCATGAACCCGAGTGTCTGGGACATGGTCATCAAGGCCCCGTTGGGCCATACGCTGGGCGAGGCGCGCATGTTCCTGAACCTGGAGCAGGCGGTTGAACATTACCAGCGCAGTCGACGCTGAATGAACGCGCCCGGACACCCTCCGGGTGCTGTATGACGCATTGAAGGAGGTAACGGGCATGGCAAAGAAGAAGGCGACAAAGAAAAGCAAACCGGTCGAAAGCGGCAAGCTCAAGAACAAGGACTATCTCGAGGAACTGGCGCGGCTGCATGTCGAGATGGTCAAGCTGCAGGAATGGGTACAGCACTCGGGCGCGAAGGTTTGCATCATCTTCGAGGGCCGGGATGGCGCCGGCAAGGGCGGGACCATCAAGGCCCTGACCGAGCGGGTCAGCCCGCGGGTGTTCCGGGTGATGGCGTTGCCGGCCCCGACCGATCGGGAAAAAAGCCAGATGTATGTGCAACGTTATCTGCCGCACCTGCCGGCAGCCGGTGAAGTGGTGATCTTCGATCGCAGCTGGTACAACCGCGCCGGTGTCGAGCGGGTCATGGGATTCTGCACTGAAGAGCAGGTGCGCAACTTTCTCACTTCGGTACCGCGCGTCGAGCAGGCACTGGTCGAATCGGGCATCATCCTGATCAAGTACTGGCTTGAAGTGAGCCAGGAAGAGCAGACCCGGCGTCTCAAGGAGCGCATCACCGACGGACGCAAGATCTGGAAACTCTCGCCGATGGACCTCAAGTCCTATAACCGCTGGTACGACTACTCCCGAGCCCGGGACGACATGTTCGAAGCCACCGACACCGACTTCGCCCCGTGGCGGGTCGCCAATTCGAATGACAAGCGCCGGGCGCGGCTGAACATCATCAGTGATGTGCTGGGGAGCATTCCCTATGAAGAAATACCGCGGGCAAAAGTGAAGTTGCCCAAACGGCAGGCGCCGGGTGATTACCGGGAGCCGGATTATCCGTATCGGCGGATTGCGGAGAGGTTCTAGAAGCCTGCAGAACACTGCTGCCTGTGCCCGGTCTTCAAGACTCGGGTACCGGCAGTCGTGAAATCACCTCCTCGCTTTTTCTCAATTACCTGATCATCCGTTGCCACAATGGTTATCCCGAGTGGCAACTAAAGCATTCCGCTACTCTGCATGTAGGAAGTTTCCCTGGCGCTGTGGGAAATTGCTATTTAGTGAGTGGGCAGGATCTGAGTGTAATGTAAGACGCATCTAAATATAAGTTGGGCACTTGGAATGACTTTGTAAGATGGTTCACTATTACATCTGACAGTGTTTTAGCGTGTGTTTTCGTAGTTGCGGAGCCCTTTGAAAAGGTTCATCTTTCGCCGTCGAAGCAAGCTTGCATGCTCTATCTGTTAGTCTGATTGCGATTGTGTCGACTCAACTCCTGAGTTCGATTGTGTCATTGAATTTTTGTAACGCTGCATGTTGTTACAAATATCCAAGGAGGATTTATGGCTTCTGGTAGTTTTCAAAACGAAGTGCCCAAGGCACGGGTCAACATCAAGCTCGATTTGCATACGGGCGATGCACAGAAAAAAATCGAACTGCCGCTCAAGTTGATGGTGATGGGCGACTACAGTAACGGCAAGGAACAGCGGCCGTTATTCGAGAGGAAAAAAGTCGCTGTCGACAAGAATAATTTCGATAGCGTGTTGGCCGAATATGCTCCCGAGATCAAGCTGGCCGTGGCCAATACCCTGATGGAGGACGAGAGCGAGGCCTCGGTCGATCTGAGCTTCCAGAGCATGAAGGATTTCGAGCCGGAACAAGTGGCCCGGCAAATTCCGCAACTGCGCGCGTTGCTGGCAATGCGTAACCTGTTGCGCGACCTCAAGTCCAACCTTTTGGACAATGCCACGTTTCGTCATGAGCTGGAGCGCATCCTCATGGATGAGGCTCTCAGTGACGAACTGCGAGACGAGCTGGCCGCCCTGGCTGTGGAAGAAGTCCGTTAATTCACCCCGGCTTGTTTAAAAGGAAGTTTTCAGAATGTCTATTGAGCAATCTCACGCGCATTCGCGCGGCACTACAGTGTTGTCTGAAGAAAATAACGGCGTGTATGGCGCGCTGTTTGGCAAGATCAATCTCAGCCCGGTAAAAGTGCTGGGCGAAATTGAAGTGTTTCAAAATTCCGAGGCGCTGTCGGACGTTTCTGTCGATGAGCGTGTGACGGCCGCGGTCAGTGTTTTTTTAAAGTTGATAAAAGAGTCTTCGCGCAAAGTCCGGCGTCTGGACAGGACACTGCTGGATGAACATATTGCCTCGCTGGATGCACAGATCAGCCGCCAACTGGACGCCGTGATGCATCACCCGGATTTCCAGCGGGTCGAATCCACCTGGCGTGGTGTGAAGTCGCTGATCGATCAAACCGATTTCCGCCAGAACGTGCGGATCGAATTGCTGGATATCAGCAAGGATCACCTGGTTCAGGATTTCGAGGACGCCCCAGAGATCGCGCAAAGTGGTCTGTATGTGCAGACCTACACCCAGGAATACGACACCCCGGGCGGTGAGCCGATCGCGGCTGCGATTTCCAACTTCGAGTTCGACCGCAGCCCGCAAGACATTGCCTTACTGCGCAATATTTCCAAAGTCTCGGCAGCCGCGCACATGCCCTTCATTGGCTCCGTCGGCCCGGCCTTCTTTGGCAAGCGTTCGATGGAAGAAGTCGCCGCGATCAAGGACATCGGCAATTACTTCGACCGTGCCGAATACATCAAGTGGAAAGCCTTCCGCGACAGCGACGATGCCCGTTACATAGGCTTGCTCATGCCCCGTGTGTTGGGCCGCCTGCCGTATGGCCCGGACACCGTTCCGGTGCGCAGCTTCAACTACATCGAAAGCGTCAAGGGGCCGGACCACAACAAATACCTGTGGACCAACGCCTCGTTCGCCTTCGCTGCCAACATGGTCAAGAGTTTCATCGCCAACGGCTGGTGCGTGCAGATCCGCGGTCCGCAGTCGGGTGGCGCGGTCACCGACCTGCCGATCCACCTGTACGACCTGGGCACTGGCAATCAGGTGAAGATCCCTTCGGAAGTGATGATTCCGGAAACGCGCGAGTTCGAGTTCGCCAACCTCGGTTTCATCCCGCTGTCGTACTACAAGAACCGTGACTACGCGTGCTTCTTCTCGGCCAACTCCACGCAGAAACCGGCGTTGTACGACACCCCGGAGGCCACCGCCAACAGCCGGATCAATGCGCGCCTGCCATACATTTTCCTGCTGTCGCGCATTGCCCATTACCTGAAACTGATCCAGCGCGAAAACATCGGCACCACCAAGGATCGCCGTGTGCTGGAGCTGGAGTTGAACAGGTGGGTCAGCGGGCTGGTCACCGAGATGAGCGATCCGGGCGACTCGCTGCAGGCTTCGCACCCGTTGCGGGCCGGCCGGGTCACCGTCGAAGACATTGAGGACAACCCGGGTTTCTTCCGCGTCAAGTTGTATGCCGTGCCGCATTTCCAGGT
>Ga0105244_10002952_pt1 | contig 12535 bp, 14 predicted proteins | sample KBSM44metaG_FD_80423 | JGI IMG/M metagenome (GOLD analysis project Ga0105244, IMG submission 80423) | Miscanthus rhizosphere microbial communities from Kellogg Biological Station, Michigan, USA - KBS M4-4 metaG | ecosystem: Host-associated > Plants > Roots > Rhizosphere > Soil | place...
GCACCAACGTCGAAGCGCAGGCCTATCTGTCGCTGCGCCTCGAGGCGGAGAAAATCTCCGGCAATATGATGGTCTCCGATAACAGCGACGTCGGCTTTATCGTGGCGAGCGATAGCGGCATTCCGCTTACGCCGAACAACATGGCCAGCAAGATAAACTTCCGTCTCGACGACGCGGCGGCTGCGCGAGTCAATATCCGCGCGTGGCCGGTTAGCGTGACGGGGAAAAAGCCGGCGGAAGGACTGTTTACTGCGCGCGGCTACTTGCGGGTGGATTATGACTAAGAATGTGTGGGTATTTGCGCTGGCAGGCGTGCTGGTGACGGGCAACGCCCTGGCTGATTCTCCGCTCGGGGAGGTCAACATCGAGCTGCGGGGAAGAGTAGTGGATTATAGCTGTTACGTGGAAACGGGCGATGACAACAAAACCGTGCAGCTCGGCACATGGCCCACCAAACAGCTCCGCACCACGGGCAGCACCACGCAAAGTATGCCGTTTACCCTTAAGCTCAACGGCTGCCCGCCGGGCTCAGCGTCTATCACTTTTTCAGGTAATAAAGTCGCCGGTAGCCCGGATTTGCTGGCGCTCAATGACACAAGCAGCGCCACCAACGTGGCGGTAGAGCTGCTTGATAAAGATAAATCCCGGCTGCCGCTGGACCAGGCAAGCCAGGATGTGGCAGTAGACAGTAACGGAAACGCTTCGCTGACCTTTTTTGCCAACTACATTGCGATAGCGGATAACCCAAACGCGGGTAAAGCGGATGCGGATGCGACTTTTATGATTAATTATTATTAAGTTGCTGGATGTTCATTACGCAAAAGGAAAAACCGGGATCTTCTTCCCGGTTTTTTCGTTTGCAGCGGCAAGCCATCTATAATAATTCTTTGACCCGCGCATAATCGATTAACTCGACGATGGAAGTGACCTGCAGTTTCGAAAATATATTGGCTTTATGGGCGCTAATTGTTTTGTTGCTCAATAATAACTGCTCGGCAATTTCTTTATTTGATAAACCATTAGCGAGATAGCGTAATACGGTAACCTCGCGATTAGACAGCGGCATATCATCAACATCACCCTTGCGTGATTTAGGGTGGCTGATGAAATGTAGCGTGTCAGAAGGAAAGAACGAATATCCTGTTAGTAGCATTTCCACCGCGTTATAGATATCTTCCTGCTCTTTTCTCTTGCTGACAAAGCCGTTAGCACCAGCCTGAATTGCGCGTCCGGCATAGAATCTCTCGGATTTCGAAGACAGGAAGAGTATTTTAGTATCTTCCTGTATGCTTTTGATTCTCTTGAGTAAAGTAAAACCATCGACGCCCGGCAGCTCAATATCCAGTATCACCAGGGATACGGGGTGGGTGCGCATATAATCAATGACCTCGCGGCCATCGTCGGTTTTCAGCACGACACTGATATTTTTATTTTTCTGTAGCAGCACTTCTATCGACATGCGGACAATAGGGTGCTCGTCCATAATGATTACGGATGCAGGTTTCATTTTTTTTGCCTCGGATTGTTTGAGGAAAACATCGCGTTGACGCAAGGTCACTGGCAGCGAAAGTTATGAAATGTTGTCAGGCTTATTTTTATGTACGTGGATGCAGAATTCTCCCTGAAAATTATTTCGTCCTTTAAATTATTTATTTATGAATAGCGATGAGCTCCATGTCAAAAACATTTTATTACTATGCTGTGAACGTTTTTCTTATGGATTAATTTGGAGGTGTGATTATACATCCATATTATATGAGAGAAAGTCTGACGTTTCCGAGAGGGGGGTGTGGCGATATTAAGTTCTGTCTTATAAGGCTGGTGAATTGTTAATTAGCGAGAACTCCCGCTCTAATTTAAATACCAGGTTTAAAAGTTTTTTTAAAAAATGAAAATAGTCTTTAGTGTTAAGTGTTTATTATTTGTTAAGTGAATGATTCGCTGCGTCACGAGAAAAAGTGTTTGCAGCTGCGCTATGCAGAACATTGGACAATTCCAGGAAAAGTTATAATTGTTAATTACATGATCTGATTTAACAAAATATAAACATTGAAAATAAGTATTTTCTTAGCTTTCACTCGAAACTCAGGGAGTTAGCCTGGAATATTTCTCCGGAAGTTGTCACCGATAATTCATGCAGCAGATGAATGAGCGACTTTCGGCTTCTGAGGCCCACGCGCGCGGCCCCCCTTCCCAGGGTATAAACGACATAGTGGTAAGGCTTCTTTAATGTGTGGGCAATAAGCTTTAAAGAATGCCCTTTGGCGACCTCCATCAGGATATTCCACTCCCGGTGGGAAAGTGTGTCGTTTTCGCGGGTGTAGTAAGCCTGAACCGGTGGTGCAGAACAAGGTTGTTGCATCAATAAACTGGATAAAAACGCTGTCTCAAGGCGGCGTTCGATCACCCGGCAGGCGGCGGCTGCAACAATGAAACAGGTCTGTTCAGGGCTGCGGTTAGCGGTCAGCAGAGTAATGTTGATGCCTGGCCGCTCTAAGTGCCATCGGCGTATGGTATTCAGCACATCAATGATCGGCAGCGTCACGCAGTCGAGATCGATAACAATGCGGGGTAGCGGAGTTTGCTCAAACCCGCTCTTCAGTTCTGCCAGGCTAGCGCAAACTCGTGTGTTGAGGCGTTTAAAAAGATGTTGAGTCAACGCCAGTGAAAGATACTTGTCGTGGGTGACCAGTACCATGTCAACGGGCTTGTGCAGGCGCTCGGTTTGGATCTTTTGGTGTAAATATTCGAGACGGTCAAAGACCATCGGTATCGACAGACAGTCTAAATGGTGGGAAGCATCGTTGTTGTTACGACGATACCTTCTTTTGCGTGCAGCTAAATACAAATGCTCACTCACAGTCTTTTTGTTCAGCGCTCTGTTGAGAGCACAAAAGGTATAATCAGAAACCGGCAGTCCGTCAATTTCTGATTATGTCGTAAGAAAGTTATTTTGGCAGGATAAAAGCCTGTTTGATATTGGCCTTCACTTAATGGGGGGCGGGAAATTTCTTAATGACGGTTATTTTTCAGACGAGAATTTGTTAAATGAAGAATAATTTACAACCCTGATGGTTTATAAATAAATTAGCTGTCAGTCCAACAAAAAAAGTAGGTTTGCTTTTATAAAATATATTAATTCATGCTGATTACGGAGATTGAGTTTTCTCATAATAGTCTGGCGATGCTGGGTGGCGGTGACTTCATCAATATGCATCAGAAATGCGGCATCGCCCAGCGAATGGCCGGAGGCGGTGTGCCTGAGAAACTCACGTTCAGCCACCGTGAAGTGTCGGGTAGTGCAATAGTGACAGACGTTTATCGGGACCGCACGCGTGTTTTTTCCACGTCTGGCAGGCTCCGTCCAGTGCGCAATTTTGCGGGTTACTTCGTCAATTTCATCTTCGCGAAAAATAACCGGAAGCATGTACAGACAGGGGCGAAACATTAGCTTTTCGTGCTCCTGTTTGCGGCAAATAAGAATCACTCTTTGTGCCCGAGTAGTTTGCGGAATTTTATAGCAGTCGGCGCTGACCCAGCCATCTTCCAGGGACATAAATACCACGTCAGCCACGTCCTGATGTTCTGAAGCTAAGAAGTGAAAATTTTCGTGTCGTCGTTGGCAGAGTTTTTCAATAATAATTTTTAAGCCGTGAGAGAAATGGCTATTTTTTTCCCGTATCGCAACAGTAAGCATGAATATCCTCTTTGGAAAATAAATCTCAGCGGGATCATAGAGAAAATTCAATGATCAATGAACGACCTGCGACTTAATTCTCTCGTCATTGAGGATTAGTTATCACCAGGTGCTTTCCTGGCTATTTAGCTTTAATTCGGCAAACAATTTGTCTGTTATTTGAGCTTATTAAACGTAAACTCTGACCATTATCTCCAGCGCATCGCTTTCCTGCAGCCAGGGGCGGGAATTGATTTTTAGCATATATGTCCAGCGGGGGAGGTACCGGGAGTTTAGTGATGAAGGAGATTGTTAAGCCATGGATTTAGAAAGGGAACCCGGCTGGGTGAACCGCTCCGGTTTTCCTGGAGAGTAATTCAGGCTGCCACATCCCGGTTGTTCAGTGAAGCGTAATACGCTTTTTCTGCCTCTGCTGGCGGGATATATCCGGTGCGTTCCATTAACAGGTGATGGTTGTACCAGTCCACCCATTTCAGCGTGGCCAGCTCCACATCCTGTCGGGTTTTCCAGCTTTGCCTGTGGATCACCTCCGCTTTGTACAGCCCGTTAATAATTTCTGCCATCGCATTGTCATATGAGTCGGCTTCGTCGTTCAGGATGCTTCTGCCGTTGCTGATGCCAGTAGTATGTTGACGGGGCAATATCCAGCTCGTGACAGACTGGCCCGACCCCGTGCTCAACGCTCAGATTTTCCAGGAGCGGCATTTTTTTTCCAGTGGCGGTCGAGCTCCGCCTGGGCGAAATACGCTGAAGCCTGACGCAGAATATCATTGCTGCGGCGCAGCTCCCGGACTTCCCGCTCCAGTTCTTTCAGACGCTGGCGTTCGCTGGCTGTCAGCGCATCCTGCTCATCATCAACGGGCTCCTGCTGACGTATCCAGATACGCAATGTCTCGGGAGTGCAGCGGATCTTGGGAGCAATGGAGCAGATAGCGGCCCACTGTGATTGGTAGGTGTTCTGGTTTTCCAGAACCATGCGAATAGCACGTTGACGAACTTCAGGGGGAAATCGGTGATGTTTTGTCATCCTGGTACCTCTCTCAAAGAGAGTAGTCTCCAGGATTACCTGGGCGGTTCAAACTGCTTACGCTTAGACACAAAATTTAAAATAAAGGCACAAAAAAAGCCGCTCGTGAGCGACTTGATTTGCATATCAGATGGTGCGAAGGCCGGACTCGAACCGGCACGTCTTTCAACGGTTGATTTTGAATCAACTGCGTCTAACAACTTATTGATAATCCATAATAAGTTGTCTTCCACCAGACGGTGTTCAGCACCAATTTCACCATGAGATTGCCCCGACAAAATAACCGGGGTTTCTATGATTTACAAGAGAGATCGTTATTTGATTTTAGACTCATGCGGAATTTATCTGGTTAGGATTGCCATCCCTAACTACATGAGGGACCACTTTTGCGGAAAACGTAACTTCCTGAAAAGTACAACCACCCGCGACATTCGCCAGGCGCGGCTATTTCGTGATGCTATCGCGGTTGAGTTCGCCAGATTACGGGAACAACTTAAGCCACAACCCAGCGGTTCTAAGGTCGAGCAAATAATCAGCGAGCTACGCCGCATAGGTAACTACGCCAAAGACAACCCAACCTACCTTGGCGCACCAGTGCAGGTTTGCCCGTCACTGTTGAAAATGCGGGATCTGTACCTGCTCCAGTTCGGCAGCAAACGCAAACTAACCACCCTGTCAAAGACAAACAAGTCTGTTGAGCAACTGCTTGAGCACCTGAAAAAGCGTGATATTCAATTGCGGGAGATAAACCGAACGGTGGTTACTGGTTGGCTCGATAAGCTCAAGCAAGAGAAAGCCCCGCAGACCATTCAAAACTACATCAGTGCATTAGCTCAGATTTGGGATTTAGCGCGGAACCGATATCATGATGCGCCACAGGAAAACCCCTGGCGTGGTCATGGTATCGAGGCAAAGGGAAGCAAGGTTAGTTATGAAGTGTTCGCACCTGGAGAACTGGTGAAGGTGTATGAACAGCTTGATGATGAGATGAAAGCAGTAACCGCCATCGGCGCTTATAGTGGGATGCGTCTTAATGAGATATGTACTCTGACCATCCACAGCGTCAAGACCATTGAGGGTGTGATGTGCTTTGAGATAATCGAGGGTAAAACCAAAAGCGCGGCGCGGTTTGTTCCTGTCCACAGCAAAATAGTCCCACTGGTTAAGGAACTGCTTCAAAAGCCTTTTGACGGATTTTTATTCCACCATGCGGCTATCACTGACCGTGCTGATGGCAAGCGCTCTACGTGGCACACACAGCGTTTTACAAGGGCAAAGCGCAAGGCTTTAGGTGAGGTTGGGACAGAGAGGAAAGTCTTCCACAGCTTGCGACACCAGTTCGCCCAGCAGCTTGACCGGGGCCAAGTTTTAGAGGATAGAATCGCCCTACTCATGGGCCATGAACGTGGCAACACCGAGACCTTTAAGACTTATTCAAAACATGCTGCGTCACCTAAAGAACTACAGAAGTATATTGAGTTGGTTAGTTATACTGAAATTTAAAATATAAGTCTGGGCATATCAGCTCAGACTTATATTTTCATTTATTAATCTGTTGTAGAAATAGCGTTTACTCTTCGTCTTCTTATTGCTTTCGGCCTTACAAATTCTGTTACCCCCGCAGGTAGCCAGACTATCTCGCCATGAGCCATAACATGCGTCAAAGTAATCTTAGGATTATTCAGAGACTGACCATTTCTCTCTTCCAACATCCGCTCCCACCGTTTATAATAAGGCTCCATATCCTCAGGCGTTAGCTTATAAATCACTTGCAACTCAATGTTTTTGAAAGGAGCAAAATACCAATCAACCTGTCGATATTTACTTATAATAGCCGCATTCAAGTGATGATGAGTTGTGAATGACTGCTGGAGATCAATATTTACAGTTTTAATCTCATATTCATTCCCCTCAGAATCAATGGCGTCATTCCCTTCCCTTGCCCCGTCAGTTGTCAAATCAAGTAGCATTAACAACTGCAAATATTTCCCACCATTATCTTGAAATATATCATTGATTTTATATTCAGATGCAAGCCTCTGATATTCTCTCACATACGGAAAAAGCTCATTGAATCTTTGCTTATGAGACTTAGGTACAGTTTCAGTCATTTGGCTCTAATAGCTCCCTGATATCCACGCCAAGAGCGATAGCCAAACGTTCCATATTATCTACGGCGATGTTTCTCTCCCCACGTTCAACGGAACTTACATAAGTCCTATGGAGATCACACAAATCAGCGAGTTTTTCTTGAGAAATTCCTTGTGACTGCCTTATCTTTCGTAGATTTCGGGCAAAATCTTGTCTGGCTGACATACTCATTGACTCTGGGTTAGTAAAGCATCAATAATCCATAGTTGACTTATTTGAATCTACAGACTATAAGTTCCATTCGCTTAAAAGCCCCGTCACAGAGAGATATCATGTTGTTACCACAGTTCAAGGAAAAACCATTATATAACACAGAGTTAGGCGAGGCCTATGTAGCTGATTCTTTAGAGATGCTTGCACAGCTACCAGATAACTCCGTCAACTTAGTTATGACATCTCCTCCTTTCGCTTTACAGCGTAAGAAAGACTACGGTAACAAAAATCAACATGAGTACATTGATTGGCTGGCAGAGTTCGCATCGCTGGTTTACCAAAAATTAACCCCAGATGGCTCTTTTGTTGTCGATCTTGGAGGCGCATATCAGAAAGGTGTCCCTGTACGTAGTTTGTACAACTACAGAGTATTAATTAAGTTTTGTGATGAGATCGGTTTCCATTTAGCTGAGGAATTTTTCTGGTTCAACCCTTCCAAACTTCCTTCTCCGATTGAGTGGGTAAATAAAAGAAAAATAAGAACGAAGGATTCAGTAAATACTGTGTGGTGGCTATCTAAAACAGAGTGGCCCAAGGCAAACGTAAGCAATGTTCTGACTGAATATTCAGATAAAATGAAAAAACTGCTCAAAAACCCAGAGGCTTATTATACTCCGGCGAAAAGGCCATCTGGACATGATATAGGTTCTTCATTCGGAAAAGATAATGGAGGAGCTATTCCTTCAAATCTGCTTCAAATACCAAATTCAGAAGCAAGCTCAAGATATCTGAAATTATGTAAAGAAATGGAAATCAAAGCACACCCCGCTCGGTTCCCTGCGAAACTGCCTGAATTTTTCATTCGCTTCTTAACTGAACCGAATGATCTGGTAGTAGATATTTTTGCAGGTTCAAACACTACCGGGTATGTAGCTGAGAAAGAAGGTCGTCGCTGGTTAGCATTTGAGCAAGTCCCTGAATACTTGGAAGCATCATTATTTAGATTCCTTGAAGATAGGCCATTAGACGAAATTAAACAGCTATATTCTGACATCACAAAAAAAGAACTTATTGTTTAGTTCCTTAAACAAAAAAGCCGGGATTTACCCGGCTGTTATGTCTTGCTTAATTTTCGTTGTCGCTGCTCATTCAGGTAATGCCTGATAGCTGATTCAAAACCGTGTTGATTGATTCGGTCAAGCAAGCTGCTGCGTGAACAGTTTAACCTCCGGGCCAACGCTGAAAGATTCAAAATCCCGTCATCCTTCGCACCATCTAAAATCATAGTCAGCAACGGCGTGTTGCCAATCCCAATCAAAGCTAATTTCACTATGTGTATCTCCTTTCCTTTGCCTCGCCCTTGAAGGGCTTCATATTCACGGTGGGGCCAAATCATCAGCCCCAATTACCGTTAATCGATTTGCTTACGCTGCGTCATTCGTCACACGGACCACGAAGTCTGGTCGCATTGGTACGGCGATGCTTGATAGCTCCGATACCACTTCGTAATTCATGAACTTATCACGCAAAACGTAATGGTAAGACGGATACACAGGGCCTTGAGCCACTTCCGCATGCCGCGAGGCCGGGGTGTTGAACTGCATATAAGGGGACAGGTCACCTTCTACAATGTTCGAGAACGTTGCCAGCAAGTAGCCGTCACCGTCAGCGATTTTATAGAGTGGGTCGTCCACTTGGACCACAGTCACGCGCCCAATGTTATAGCGGTCATAAGCCCCAAGAGACTCTGGGAAAAGGATGTCCTTTGAAGTGCTGCCGAAGAGGGCCGCTTGATATGCCGTTGGGTTCCCCTGGATCGCCATGAACAAGCTCGGAGAAGCCAACAGGTAAACCTGTTTAATACTTGAAGCCCAGCCACCCAAGTTTTTCTTGAGTAATGTCACAGCGGCTTGCATCTCAGTAATGACGTTAGCACCCACGCCTGTTTTAACCGTGGTATGGCCTTGCTGAACACCCCAGAAAGATGTCCAATCAATGGTTGGTCCTTCACGTAAGTGAGTCGCCTCAACAGTGTTGTGGAACAGCCCCTGACTTAGGGCGTGTTCAGTATCGCGGCGAGCCTGTAGGTAATGGCTCAGAGCCTGATTTCCTACGACATCAAGAGCTGTCATCTGGCGGTTTTCACCTGGTGCGCGTTTGCCCTGCCAATCGGCGCTGGTCACTGTGCTTGAATACACATGCAGCGGTGCCTGGACCGTAATGTTCTGGGCCTTCGGGAAGTTGATAGCAGCCATCTCGCTACCATATCGCGCCACACTCTGAGTAATCTCACGCTGTGCGTCTTCTAATGTATCCAGCGCAATGATTTGATTATCATTCGGACGGGAAGTGAAGATGCCCAAACTGGACAAAAGGAAGCCTTCGCCAGTGGGCTTCACGAATTGACCGGACAGGTTTTGGAATTCAAATTTCATTAATTATCGTCCTTAATTAAATTGTGGTGTTGATAGTGGTATTAGCATCAGCAATACGATTGCCTTGTTTGATTAACGCTGCGTAAGCGGCATCTTTGGCAGCAGTAGCCACCTTCAAACCTGCCGGGTTGAAGACACAGCCACGATCACTGATTACCAGGCTTCGCTTGCTGCCTTTTTCCTGGTTTTGTAGTGCAACGGCACACTTATCACCATCGGCGGCAACATACGCTGCACCAGTAGTTGGGTTGATAACGTCACCGCAAGTCACATCGGCTGCGAGAGCGTCGATAATCACTGTGCGTTTGTGGAATACAGGGTCGTCGGTGTATACCAGCACGTCCTGCGGGGTCTTACTTTCATATTCAAAAGCCATATTTTTTATTCTCCATCAGAGTTGTATTTATCGCGGGTTGAGGCGCTTTAATTGCCCTTCCGTCATTTTTCGCGGTTTTGGGCGTGGGGTATAAAAAAGTGCCGTCAAATCTGACAGCACTTATTTTATTGGGTTATTACAATTCGGGGTTATTGCGTTTTCCCGTCAGAAAAGAGTCGCGAACCGCAACCAAGTGCAGGTGTTAACCCATACCCAGCGCGGACGCGATGAGGTGCAACGAATTAACGTTGTTTATTCTGACGGAGACAGAAAGAGGGAGTGCGATCAACGCAATCCAAGGGCAAGGAAACCCAAACGCTGATCGCACTCAGGCCGTTTGTGTCCGGCGGACAGCCTATCGAGGAGGACAGGACTTTTTGCGGGTAATCACTCCGCAGGCAAACCCAAGCAAGTTAATGCTCGGAGAGTTCTTTAAATCGTTCTTTTCCTGTGCAGCCGTCAGCAAACGGGTAAGCAACACCATCGCAGATACATCAACGCGAATTTAGCGCCGTGGTCTTAACGTTGTGATTTTACCGTTGTAGGCACATTAAAAAGCAGCAGAGGAAAAGCGTGCTGGTAGCAAAGAGGCTCGTGCAGGAAACTCGACGCAAGACAGCAGCTTTATTTGAAAGGAGATTATTTTACGAACAATTGGCGTAGTACGCAGGGTTGGGGATTCAGGTAGAAATGCACCAAGCAAAACCTCGTACAATTCCCTCGCGAACTTCCAAAATCACCTTTTAATCTTCCATATCAGTATTTTACATCATTTCGTTAAATTTGTCAATAAACATTGACACGGAGTGGTTATTGTGAACTGACTTTTTAAGTAGCAAGTTTTACTTCGCAGCAATGATATGCGAGTACCGTTCCGGGTCAGCCTTCTGGAACGCTCGAGCAGCTTTAATAGCTTGTAGTAATTCCGCCTCATCCACAACATGAGGTGTAAATCCAGCCCCAGCACCCAGACTCTTCATGATACGTTTGGCTTTTTGTTTGGTGTTGGTAATAGGTGCTACCGCTGGTTTCTGTGATGGTTCCCAGTCGGGGTTACTGACCAGATAATCCTCCACAGCCGTTTTTAATGCTACTTCGAGAGCTTCCTTTTCCACCTGATCGATGGTTTTCCCCAGAAGTACGGCGGTTATGCCGTCTCTGACTTTTTGCAATGTTATTTTCATTCTTATAGTTCCTAAACAGAGCCAGCCCATCATGGGCGCAGCAGTACGCGATCCAGGTTATTGGCAGGTAAGATATTATTTCGATTAGGTTCAATATGGGCGGCTTTTGGGCTGTGATGAGCTATTAGACCGTGATGTGCTATTAGGCCGTATTAGTGCTCGCTACGCTCTGGCCTATCCGTTGGCTTACTGCTGCCACTGTAGACGGATGTAATTTGCGGTTTGAGTACATCTTCACCGGATTAAATTTGCTGGCAGACTTCCGGGCAACAACACGGAGGTATTCAACCATCAAGGGGTCGCCTGCTGGGGGCAACCGGGCGTTAATCGCAGATTCAGCGACACCATTTTGTCGTAGCGCTGTTATCACGGAGAACAACGGCAAGCCAAGAGCTTTGCAGATGTCAGAAAGGCTCTCACCTTCGTAGAACTGCTGTAGCACTAAACGCTGTGCGGTGTAAGTGTTGCTGTTTGCCACACGCCGACAACGCGGATTGTACGAATTATCGTAAAGCTCTTTCACCTTCTCTACAGGCAAACGGAGCATTAAAGCAACCAGGCCGGGCTTAGCTCCACGGATTAGCAGGGCTTTAGCTGTTTTAATTAGATCTTCGTCGCGTGCGCGGCGCTTGTGGAATTTGGTCAGGTCGGGCTTATCTGGTATTAGAGTCGGTTTTTCGTTGGAAGTCGGCTTATCGTTTAGCTGGTCGTTCTGGTCAGCGTTTACGCTGTTGATGTCATCATTCATTGCACCTCACATTACGTTAAAAAGGGGGGTCGCTGTAAAATTCTGTTTCAGGCTCTGGCTTGGGTTTGGGCTTCTGCTGTTCCACTGGTTGTGACTCTGGTACATCATCAGGTCGTTGGCTTTCAGTGGGTTCAATATCGATACCCGACAGTTTCCATACCATTTTTATTTCTTCTTCCCAAGTCTTAGCGCCCTGAGACTTCGCCCACTCCCGTGATCCAGGGGCAAGTTTCCCATTACCTAAAAATGCATCCCCAACCCATGGGGATGGTTTCACCTTATCATCAGCTCCATTTTCATCTACCTCATCATCACCAGGGGAAACATCATGGCCCCGATGATCAGCAGGCTGTCGAATGCTGTATTGTTCGCCATTACCCAGCGCGGAAGGCTCCACCACAGGGGTGTTGTCCGGTTCAGCAGGTGGTTGCTGTTCTTTGGATTTGTCATTGCTTTTACTCTCCTCGGTTTGCTGCTTCTGGTTCTTTACAACCTTCACTGCTGCATCACCCTGTGTAGCTAATGCGGCGTTGAGTTCCTTCATAATCTTTTCAGGCTCTTTAACGGTGTAGATAGTGTATAAAATTTCTTTACTCCCAGGCTTACGCACTGGGGTTGCGGTAATCCATCCCATTTTTACTAAGATTTTCACCCGCGTTTGGACGGCATCAACACTCATAGCGGTGCATTCTGCGATGTACGGTTGAGAAGGACGGACCTCACCAGTCGTTTTTTTCCAGCTCAGCAAGTGGCTATATACCGCC
>Ga0105244_10002953_pt1 | contig 12532 bp, 13 predicted proteins | sample KBSM44metaG_FD_80423 | JGI IMG/M metagenome (GOLD analysis project Ga0105244, IMG submission 80423) | Miscanthus rhizosphere microbial communities from Kellogg Biological Station, Michigan, USA - KBS M4-4 metaG | ecosystem: Host-associated > Plants > Roots > Rhizosphere > Soil | place...
GGTCGCCTACGCGGAGCGGCACGGGCCCGGTCGGCTCGCGCTGCACACGCGCTCCGGACGCGTCCTGGTCGACACCGCCGCGGAGAACGGCCGGATCGTGGCCACGCTCGTGAGCGTGGCCCCACGGGTCGACCCGGTCGCCGACGCCGACGTCGTCGAGGCGCTCGCCGCACTGGGGTGGACGGCCGACGACCTCGATGCCGCGCTGCCGCCGCGGGTCGCCTTCGCCGGGGCGGCGCACCTCGTCCTCGCCGCGGCGGCCCGAGCGCGCCTGGCCCGGCTCGACTACGACTTCGACCGGCTCGGCACGCTGATGGCCGCGCGCGACTGGACGACGGTCCAGCTCGTCCACCGGAGCGGTCCGGCCACGTTCGATGCGCGCAACCCGTTCCCGCCCGGCGGCGTGTACGAGGACCCGGCCACCGGCGCGGCAGCGGCGGCGCTGGCCGGCTATCTGCGCGACCTCGACTGGCCGCACGGCGGTTCGATCGACATCATCCAGGGCGAAGACATGGGCGCGCCGTGCCATCTGCAGGTGCAGATTCCGGATGAGGCCGGCAGTTCGATCCGGGTCTCGGGCAAGGCCCGCATGATCGGGGAATAGTCAGTCCCATTTTTTCAATAAACGCGCCATCTCGCCGGATTTTTCCAGCTGTTCGATGGCGTGCTGCACGCGCTGGCGCACGGCCGGATCGACGTGGGTGCCCATCGCCATGTAGACGTCGGTAGTCATCATCACGGTGGGCAGCACCCGCACCTTGTGGGTGGCGCCGGCACGCTCGATAAAGCCCTGCATGCCCGGTGCGCGGTGCAGGAAAAAACGGCCGCGTCCGGCGATCAGCTTGTGCAGATTCATGGCCGGGCTGGTGGCGCTGGGATCGACCTGCAGGCCGCCGATGCGGGCCAGCATGTCCGGTGTGACGTAGCCGCGGTTGGTCAGGATGATGCCACGCGGCCCGAGCTTGCGCACATCGTCCCAGCTATTGATCACGACCGGATCGCCGGCGCGCGCAATCAGCTGGTAGCGCAGCTGGAACAAGGGCGGGTCGAGGAAGACATACTGGCGCGCGCGCTCGTCGGTACGCTGCACGGCGCACAGGGCGTCGTGCTGGTGGGTGGCCAGTTCGGAGTGGGCGCGCAGCAGCGGCAGCCATTGCTGGTCGCCGACGAACTGCACGCCGGGCTCCAGCTTTTCAATGGCGCGGAACAGATCGACGCACACACCGACCACGCGGCCGATGCCGGCCGGGATGAACTTGGGCTCGGTGCCTTCTTGCGCCACCACTTTCAGCACGGTGGGGGCGGCCAGGACGGGCGTGCCCAGCAACGCGCACAGCAGCGTCAGCCCGCAGCGCAATCCCCTCGCCATTGTCTCCCCCGAATTTGTTCGCAAAGGGAAAGTATAGAGCAGGGTGGGCTCGGCAGGAGGGGATTATTGCTTGAGCAGGCGCGGCGGTGCTGCCGGATTCATTCAGGTACTTCAGTTCCGCATCGGCGCGGTACTCGGTGACCAGGATCATAGTCACCAATTCTCACGCGGGGGCGTCAGTCCCATTTCCTGGTGATGCGTTCCAGTTCGCCTTTCTTCTCGAGGGCGAACAGGGCCGTGGTGAGACGTTCGATGAGCTTGCTGTCCAGATGCTTGCTGGTCGCGAAGTAAAGCTTGGCGCTGTACATCACCTGCGGCAGGATTTTCACCTTGTCGGTGGTGCCGGTGCGTTCGAGCAGCTTTTGCAGGCCGGGGCCGCGATGGAAATACAGGCGGCCGCGTCCGGCGATCAGTTTTTGCAAGTTCAGCTCCGGGCTGCTGGAGCGGGCGTCGACCTCGATCCCGCCCATCGCCGCCAGGATATCGCCAGCGGCAAAGCCGCGGTTGACCAGCACTACGCCGTTGGGGGCCAGCTTGCGCACATCGTCCCAGGAATGGATTTCAGTGGGGTCGTTGCTGCGCACGAGGAAATGGTATTCGATGACGTACAGCGACGGGCCGATGAAGTTGAAGCGTTTCTCGCGCTCGGCAGTGTACTGGACTGCGCACTGCACGTCTTCGATGCCGGCTTCGAGTTCGGAGTAGGCGCGGATCAGCGGCTTCCAGCGCTGGTCGCCGACGAAGCGCAGGCCGGGGTCGACCTGCTCGACCGCGCGCATGATATCGATGCACAGGCCGGCGATGCGGTCCTTGCCGTCCGCCAGAAATTTCGGTTCGGTCCCTTCCTGCGCGGCGGTGCGCAGCACGATGGGCGGAGCGGAGGGCTCGGCGGCGGCGAGTAAAGGAAGCCAGCAGGCTGCCAGCAGCAGCCTTTTCCACATGCCATGCCCAGCCGTCATATCGTCCCCAGGAAGTCCGGCGCCTCGCGCTCTTTGCATCTAGCTTACACCAGTGCACGCTTTAGGGGTATTGCTGTCGTGCATGAAGCGGGGCTCCAGATCACCGGAAGCATCTGCAGCTTTCCGCTGGGCTTCTATCTGCGCATTGATGATCGCCAGCACTTCGGCCATGACTACCTCGTGCGGGATGCCGGGATGTGGATCGTCCATTGAAGCCTGCACCTTGGCGCGAAACCAGCGATCATAGGCCTCAGCTTCTTCGGCTGAGGCGAATCCATCGTGATCTGGTGTGGGGAGCGTAGACATAATGCCGGATTATACGCCGCATGTAGCGGCACGCTTTGCGCTACGACAAGGCGAAAAAAAAGCTTCCGGTTGGAAGCTTTTTTAGGAATTCGGTGGTAGGCCGTGCGGGATTCGAACCTGCGACCAACGGATTAAAAGTCCGCTGCTCTACCAGCTGAGCTAACGACCCCCGAAAGAGGCCGTATTATAGACCGATGTGCGGCAATTGCAAAGTGCTTTTTTATTGAATGCCCAAGGCCGCTGTCACTTTCAGCACTTCGTCGGCGGTGGTCACGCCTTCTGCGATCTTCAGCGCACCGGCGATGCGCAGCGGTTTCATGCCGTCGGCCACGCTCTGGCGGCGCAGAGCCTGGATGTCGGTTTCCTCGCGCACTTGCGAGCTGAAGGCTTCGGTCACGGTCAGCAGTTCGTACAGGCCGGTGCGGCCGCGGTAGCCGGTCTGGCGGCATTCGGGGCAGCCGACCGGCTTGTAGATGGTGGCCGGCTTGGGCAGCTTCCATTCGCCCGCCAGGCTGTGCCAGATGTCGTCGCTCAGTTCGCCGCCTGCGGCCTTGCAGTCTTCGCACAGCGTGCGCACCAGGCGCTGCGCCATGATGCCGATCAGCGTCGCTTCCAGCAGGTAGTAGGGCACGCCCAGTTCCAGCAGCCGCATCACGGCCGACGGCGCGTCGTTGGTGTGCAGCGTCGACAGCACCAGGTGGCCGGTCAGCGCGGCCTGGATCGCCATCTCGGCGGTGGCCAGGTCGCGGATCTCGCCGACCATGATGATGTCCGGGTCCTGCCGCATCAGTGCGCGCACGCCGTCGGCAAACGACAGGTCGATGCCGGGCTGGACCTGCATCTGGTTGAAGGCCGGCTCCACCATCTCGATCGGGTCTTCCACGGTGCAGACGTTGACCTCGGAGGTGGCCAGTGCCTTGAGCGTGGTGTACAGGGTGGTGGTCTTGCCCGAACCGGTCGGCCCGGTCACTAAAATGATGCCGTGCGGGCGCCGGGTCAGCGCATCCCAGCGTTGCGCGTCCTCGGGCGGGAAGCCCAGTTCCGGCAGGGTTTTCACCACCACGTCGGGATCGAAAATCCGCATCACCAGTTTTTCGCCAAACGCGGTCGGTAGGGTGGACAGGCGCAGCTCGACTTCCTGGCCGCCTGCGGTGCGGGTCTTGATGCGGCCGTCCTGCGGGCGGCGTTTTTCGATCACGTCCATGCGGCCCAGCAGCTTGATGCGCGCGGTCATGGCAATCATCACCACCGCCGGCACCTGGTACACCTGGTGCAGCACGCCGTCGATGCGGAAGCGGATGGCCGCCATGTCGCGCTTGGGTTCGAGGTGGATGTCGGAGGCGCGCTGTTCAAACGCGTACTGCCACAGCCAGTCGACGATGTTGATGATGTGCTGGTCATTGGCGTCGACCTGCTTGTTGCTCTTGCCCAGCTCGACCAGCTGCTCGAAGTTGTTGCGCAGCGCCAGGTCGTTGCCGTTGGATTTGTTGGCCTTCTTGATCGACTTGGCCAAGCTGAAGAACTGCGTGATGTATTGCGCGATATCGAGCGGGTTGGCAATCACGCGGCGCACCACGCGGCGCGAGACCTTGGCGATTTCGGCTTCCCATTCCAGCGAATACGGATCGGCCACTGCCACCACCAGTGTGTCGGCGGTCAGCTCCACCGGCAGGATGTTGAAGCGTGCCGCGTAGGCGGCCGACATCACGTCCGCCACCCTGGTGAAATCAATCTTCAGCGGATCGATGCGGATGAAGGGCAGGTTGACGCGCTGCGCCAGCCATTCGCACAGCGCATCGAGCGTGAGCAGCTTGTGCGGCGGCTGCGCCGACAGCAGCTTGGCGTGCGCCACCGCGCACAAGGGATGCATATAGCCGCTGGTGTTCTTGAGGATGCCCTGGCTTTGCGCGTACAGCTCCTTGACCTGGGTCTTGCGCACCATGCCGTCGGCCAGCAGCCAGGAGTAGATTTGCTGCAGATCGAGCGGGGCCGCCTTGCTCGCCGTGGTTGGAACTGAGTTCATCGGTGCGGCCGCCTTTCAGGAAGATTACTGGATGCCCTTGACCCAGCTCTTGGCCGGCAGCTTGGTCGCGGCGACGATCTCTGCCGCCCGAGCCGCCAGCGCTGTGAGGTCGATCTCGCGCTTGCGCTTGAAGGCGATCGCAACCACGTTACCATCATGTACCTGCGGCAGGCAAATTACCTGGGCAAAGGCAAACTTGATGGCCTTGATGTTGCGCGCGTAGCTCGGGTGGTCGCCGAACAGGTTGACGGTCATGATGCCGTCGTCGCTCAGGCAGGCATTGCAGGACTGGTAGAACTCCGGCGTGTCCAGCACCGGGCCGCGCGCGGTGGCGTCGTACAGGTCGACCTGCAGCGCATCGAGGGTGTTGACGTTGGCCTTGTCGTTGACGAAGTCCAGCGCATCCTGCTCCAGCACCTGCAGGCGCTCGTCGTTGGGCGGCAGCTTGAACATGGTTTCGCAGATCGCGATGACCGAAGGGTTGAGTTCGATGGCGGTGATCTGCGCCTCGGGGAAGGTGACGTAGCAGAACTTGGTCAGCGCCGCCGTGCCCAGGCCGAGCTGGGCGATGCGGCGCGGCTGTTGCTGCCACAGCATCCACGCCATCATTTGCTGCGCGTATTCGAGCTCGGGCCAGTTGGGCTTGCGGATGCGCATCGCGCCCTGCACCCACTCGGTGCCGAAATGCAGATAGCGCACGCCATCGAATTCCGACAAGGTGACGGGCGCATACTTCGGCTTGCGCACCTTGGCCGGTGCTTTTGCCTGGGCGGCCGGGCGCGAGGATTCTGTTTTTTCGATGGATTTGCGTTTAATTAACATTGAGGGCGCGGCTGCGGCAGGTGAGAGGGTGAACCGGCATTATCTGAAAACAACAATGCCGGCGCAAGGCCGGCATTGCAAGGGAGCTGCGTCAGATCAACGCTGCATCGGTTCGACCACCACGCGCAGGCGCACGCGCTCGCCCGGATCGTAGGACATGATGCTGGTGTAGTTGCGGCCGCGGTAGTCGTAGGTCACTTCGTAGCCCGAGGTGCGCGATTCCCAGTGGTCGACGGTGCGGCACTGTTTGACGGCTTGCTCCTGCACGCCACCGTGGGCCGGGGTGTTGGCGTTGTCGACGCGGTCGCCCACCAGCGCGCCGGCGATGGCGCCCGCTGCGGTGGCTACCGAACGGCCGGAGCCGCCGCCGACCTGGTTACCGGCCAGGCCGCCGACGATGCCGCCCAGGATGGCGCCGCCCACGCCGCGCTCAGGCGCCGGCTGCTGGACTTGCACGTATTCGGTGCGGCATTCCTGGCGCGGACGGTTGATCTGTTCCACTTGCGGGTTGACGCGTACCACGCGGCCGTAGTCTTCAAAATCGGCAGCCTGGGCGAACGGCAGGGCGCTCAGGCACAGGGCCGAGGCGATCAGTTTTGCTTGCAAGTTCATGGAGTACCTCGTTTTCGTTCAGGGTGGCTATCAGGCTATCTGCTGATAGTGCATGCTCGTATGGTAATCCGGCGGCGCCACCCCGGCTAGTAGGCCGTTGGTATCTGTGGCAACAAATTGTAACAAGGGGTACTGGGCGAATTGTGCCGAATTCACCGCTAAAACCGGCAAAAATCTTCTGTTTTTAACAAATATTGCGTTAGGCATCACATACGTGTTGATCTGGAAGGAACAACACGTTACCCTAATACGCGTATGGGATTGATGGCCGGCGCCGACCTGCTGGCCATGTTTAGTGGACAGGTGCTCAAATTATTTACTCTTTAATACACAAGTTAGGCACTCCCGACAGTAATAAAGTGGACACTCCGTACATACCAGGTCAAATTGAGGGGAACACGAGCTTGCTGATGAGCGTGCCGCCCAACCTCGTGCAATCGATCCGCGCCTTCCGCGTGGTCGAGCTGCAAGAGGAGGCGGCCCGGCTGGGCCAGCACTTCCTGTATGCGCATCCGAATACCGGGGTGACCAAGCAGCAAGTACTGAGCCTGATTGCAGAAGCGTTCCAGTTCCCCAAAGGGGTGGGCAAGAATTTCGACGGCTTGCGTGAAACGCTGACCGAAACCATGGCCAAGGCCGGCACGCAAACGGGTTTCCTGATCGTGCTGGAACAATTGCCCAACGCCCAAAAATTTGACAAGGAAGCAAGGGAAACCCTGCTGGACGTCTTCCGCGACGCTGCCGATTACTGGGCCGATAGAAAAGTGCCATTCCGGGTCTTTTACTCGTTCGAGTAGGCCCGCCCCCGCGCTGGACCGGGCTCATTTCGGCCGCCCGCTCCCTGCTGCATCGCAACAATTCTTGCCTGAAGAGTGGCCCTGTGCCTGTGGACAAGGTACAATGCCGGGTTATGAAAAACATCGTCATCCTTATTTCCGGTCGCGGCAGCAACATGGAAGCCATCGTGCGCGCGCTCCAGTCCGAGCGCTGGCCGGCGCGCGTTGCGGCCGTCATCAGCAACCGCGCGGACGCGCCCGGCCTGGCATTTGCCGCCGAGCACGGGATTGCCACCGCGGTGGTGGCCAATAAGGATTACGCCAGCCGCGCCGAGTTCGACGCCGCCCTGCAAGCGGTGATCGACGGCTACGCGCCCGACCTGGTGGTGCTGGCCGGTTTCATGCGCATCCTGACCGAGCCGTTCGTCACGCACTATGCGGGCCGCATGCTCAACATTCATCCGTCGCTGCTGCCGCTGTTCCCGGGCCTGGCGACGCACGCGCAGGCGCTGGCCGCCGGCGTGCAGGAACATGGCGCCACGGTGCATTTCGTAACGGCCGAACTCGATCACGGGCCGATGGTGCTGCAGGCGTCCGTGCCTGTGCTGCCGGATGATACGGTCGAAACCCTGTCGGCCCGCGTGCTGGAACAGGAACATGTCATTTACCCGCGCGCGGTGCGCTGGTTCGTAGAAGACAGGTTGTCACTGGCGCAGGGCACGGTCCACATGGACCACAGCAAGTAAAAACTAACCAAGGAATTCCATGAGATTGCCTCCAGCGATACTCGCCAACGCCGAAGAAGTGTTGCGCGAGATTTTGCGCTTTGCCGCGCCGGCCGACACCACCCTGTCGCGCTACTTCAAAGATCACCCGCGTCTGGGCGGCCGCGAGCGCGGCGCCATTGCCGAGTCCGTGTACAACGTGCTGCGCAATAAAAACTTCTACACCGATTTCTCCGAAGCGGGCGGCGGCGCCACCATGCGTCGCCTGACGCTGCTGGGCATGGCCGATGCCGTGGGCCTGGAAGCGCTGGGCGGCGTGTCGGAAGAGGAAGCCGAATGGGTCACCCGCATCATGGGTATCGACCGCCAGCTGATGCACAAGTCGAGCCGCTCGAATATGCCGAAGTGGCTGTTCGACAAGCTGGTCGAGCAAATGGGCGAGGAAGAAACGCTGGCGCTGGCTGACGGCATGAACCGTCCGGCGCCGCTGGACCTGCGCGTCAATACCCTGAAAGCGAATCGCGAGGAAGTGATCGCCAAGCTGGCCGAAGCGCCGATCAAGGCCGAGCCGACCCCGTTCGCGCCGCAGGGCCTGCGCATCCAGACCAAGCCGCAGCTGCAAAACCTGCCGCTGTTCAAGGACGGCCACATCGAGGTGCAGGACGAGGGCAGCCAGATCCTGTCGGCCCTGGTCGCTGCCAAGCGCGGCGAGATGGTGGTGGACTTCTGCGCCGGCGCCGGCGGCAAGACGCTGTCGCTGGGCGCGGCCATGCGCAACACCGGCCGCCTGTACGCGTTTGACGTGTCGGAAAAACGCCTGACCAAGCTCAAGCCGCGCCTGGCGCGCAGCGGCCTGTCGAACGTGCATCCGGTGGTGATCGCGCACGAGCGCGATGCCAAGATCAAGCGCCTGGCCGGCAAGATCGACCGCGTGCTGGTCGATGCGCCATGCTCGGGCCTGGGCACCCTGCGCCGCAACCCGGACGTGAAGTGGCGCCAGCAGCCGGGCGCCATCGCCGAGCTGCAAGCCAAGCAGGCAGCCATCCTCGACGGCGCCGCGCGCCTGGTCAAGGGCGGCGGCCGCCTGGTGTACGCCACCTGCTCGGTGCTGGAAGATGAGAACGACTTCATCGCCAAGCAATTCCTGGACAGCCACCCGGACTTCGAACTGATCCCGATGAGCACGGCGCTGGCCGAGCAAAAGATCGAGCTGGAGATGGGCGACTACCTGAAGCTGCTGCCGCACAAGCACCAGACCGACGGCTTCTTTGCCGCCGTGTTCGAGCGCAAGCCGATGCCGAAAAAGGCCAAGGAAGAAGCAGACGAAGCGTAATCCAACAGGCCGGCGATCCCGGCCTGTTTTACGTTAAGCTACCCATCTTAATCACTGACCGGAAACACGATGCCGCAACAACAGCCCCTGCTCAACCTGATCGAAGACCTGACCGGCGACCTGCGCGACCCCAGCCTGCTGTGGCAGCTGGCGGCGATTGCCATCTCGGTGGTGGTTGGCTTCGGGCTGGCGCGGCTGTTGAAGAAGCGCTTCGGGCGGCAGGAGACGCACACTGGCGTGCTCGGTTTTGGCGTTGAAAGCTTCGGCCGCGTGATGGCGCCGCTGGCGGTGATCTGCCTGCTGGCGCTGTCGCGCGTGGTGCTGGCCAAGTTCCACTACACCCACGTCAACTGGATCAAGATCGCGATGCCGATCTTCGGTTCGCTGGCGGTGATCCGCTTCAGCTTCTACCTGCTGCGCCGCGTGTTCGCGCGCGATGGCCGCAGCATCAGCGCCACCATGCTGGCGTTCGAGAAGGTGTTCCAGCTGCTGGTGTGGCTGGCCTTCGTGCTGTATATCACGGGCCTGTGGGTGGACGTGTTCGCCTTCATGGAGGACACGGTGCTGCCGATCGGTAAATACAAGGTCACCATTGCCGACATCCTGCAGGCGACCGCCTCGGTGATCGTGCTGCTAATGCTGGCGCTGTGGGCCGGCGCCGCGCTGGAAGAATGGCTGATGAAAGTGCAGGGCATGCACACCAATCTGCGGGTGGTGGTGTCGCGCACGGCGCGCGCGGTGCTGATCCTGGTCGCTGTGCTGATGAGCTTGTCGCTGGTGGGGATCGACCTGACCGTGCTGTCGGTGTTTGGCGGCGCGCTTGGCGTGGGTCTCGGCCTGGGCTTGCAGAAGATCGCCAGCAACTACGTGTCCGGCTTTGTGATCCTGCTGGACCGCTCGCTGACCATCGGCGACATGATTACGGTCGACAAGTACAGCGGCCGTGTCACCCGGATCAACACCCGCTACACCGTGCTGCAGGGGCTCGATGGCATGGAATCCATCGTGCCCAATGAAATGCTGGTGTCGGGCGCGGTGCAGAATTCCTCGCTATCGAGCAGCAATGTGAACCTGTCGACCAAGGTGTCGGTGGCCTACGATACCGATGTCGACTTCGTGATCCAGCTGCTGACCGATGCGGCATTGACGGTCGAGCGGGTGCTGAAGGACAAGCCGCCATCGGTCAACCTGACCAGCTTTGGCGCGGACGGCCTTGACCTGACGGTCAACTTCTGGATCAACGATCCGGAGAATGGGCGCGGCGGCGTGACCTCCGACGTCAACCGCGCGATCTGGCGCGCGCTCAAGGAGAACAACATCTCTGTGCCATTCCCGCAACGGGAAATGCGCATCCTCGGCCCCGTGCCGGCGCCCCTGGTGGAGCACGAAAGTACGACCGTGCCTAAGGAATAGTCAGTGTTTCGAGGCAAAATCGTCGTACAATATGGTCCAAAAGTGTGAAGCGGCGGGCGAGCTACGCCTGTTAAAAATACAATCTTGGTTGGAGTAGTAATGAGTTTATACGCAGTATTGGATTTCCTGTCGAACGGTATTACCCGTTTCTCGGGCTGGGAAGTGTTCTTCTACACCATGATCGTGACCCACATCACGATCGCCAGTGTGACGATTTACCTGCACCGCTGCCAGGCGCACCGCGCGCTGGACCTGCATCCTGTCGTCAGCCATTTCTTCCGCTTCTGGCTGTGGCTGACCACCGGCCAGGTGACCAAGGAGTGGGCGTCGATCCACCGCAAGCACCACGCCAAGTGCGATACCGAGGAAGATCCGCACAGCCCGGTCACGCGCGGCATCAAGAAAGTGTTCTGGGAAGGCGCCGAGCTGTACCGCGCTGAATCGAAGAACAAGGAAACCATGGAAAAGTATGGTCACGGCACGCCCGATGACTGGATGGAGCGCAACGTCTACACCCGCCACAGCGCGCTGGGCGTGTCGTCGCTGCTGGTGATTAACTTCGCGCTGTTCGGCGTGATCGGTATTACCGTGTGGGCCGTGCAGATGCTGTGGATTCCGGTGACTGCTGCCGGCATCATCAACGGCATTGGCCACTACTGGGGCTACCGCAACTACGATTGCGCCGACGCGGCCACCAACATCATCCCGCTGGGCCTGCTGATCGGCGGCGAAGAGCTGCACAACAACCACCACACTTTTGCTACCTCGGCCAAGCTGTCGTCGAAGTGGTATGAGTTCGACATCGGCTGGGGCTACATCCGCGCGCTGGAAATCGTGGGCCTGGCCAAGGTGAAAAAGCTGGCGCCGGAGCCGAAGTTCGCCAAGGACAAGCTGGAAGCCGACTTCGACACCCTGCAATCGGTGATCGCCAACCGCTACGACGTGATGGCCAAGTACGCCAAGTCGGTCAAGCAGGCATGGAAAGAAGAGTTGGAGCACCTGAAGCACAAGGCCGAGCTGGAATCGCGCTTCCTCAAGACCTCGCGCAAGCTGCTGCAGCGCGAGCCGGCCAAGCTGGAAGCGCCGCAACAGCAACAGCTGTCGGAACTGTTCCAGCACAGCAAAGCGCTGGAAACCATGCACAATATGCGCGTGGAGCTGGGTGTGATCTGGGAGCGTTCGCACTTCACCCGCGACCAGCTGCTGCACAAGCTGCAGGACTGGTGCAACCGCGCGGAAGCGTCGGGCATCAAGTCGCTGCAAGACTTCTCGCTGCGTCTGCGCAGCTACGCATAAGGCGGCAACGCGAAGAAAAATGGCCCTGCGGGGCCATTTTTATTTTCAGGACATTCCTATAGCGCGGCATGGCGTCCGCCTACAACGTGCGCCGGTATCGCGGCCTACACTGGTCCTTCACTTTCGACAGCGGAGGGCAATATGCGAACCATTTCCGATACCGGCCGCGTGGTGCTGGCGGCAGCACTGCTGGCGCTGACACTCGGCGCCTGCAAGGACAGGACCAATTCATCCGGCAGCGGCGCCGGCAATACCGAGTCGGGCGCTACCGGCGGGACGGCGGCCCAGCCGGGCGGCAATACCAGCGGCACCGGCGGCACTGGCGTGACGGGCACCAGCTCGGATAGTCCCGCCGCCACCACGCCCGGCACCACGGCCGGCCAGAGCGGTACAAGCACCACGACCGGCGGCAATCCCAACGCGACCGGCCAGCCGGCGACGCCACCACCCGACGGCAAGACCAACACCACGCGCTAGGACGAAAAAAAAAGCCACTCGATGAGTGGCTTTTTCATAGAAGCGAAGATCGGATTACTTGATCTTGGTTTCTTTGTAGATCACGTGCTTGCGAGCTTTAGGATCAAACTTGGTGATCTCCATTTTCGCAGGCATGGTGCGCTTGTTTTTGGTCGTGGTGTAGAAGTGACCAGTACCTGCGGTCGATTCCAGCTTGATTTTGTCGCGGCCAGTTTTTGCCATGATAGCTCCCTATTTAGACTTTTTCGCCACGGGCGCGCATATCGGCCAGTACGGCATCGATGCCGACTTTGTCGATTACACGCAGACCAGCGTTGGACAGACGCAGGGAGACCCAGCGGTTTTCAGATTCAACAAAAATACGACGGTTCTGCAGGTTAGGCAGGAAACGACGTTTGGTTTTGTTGTTTGCGTGGGAAAC
>Ga0105244_10002958_pt1 | contig 12520 bp, 9 predicted proteins | sample KBSM44metaG_FD_80423 | JGI IMG/M metagenome (GOLD analysis project Ga0105244, IMG submission 80423) | Miscanthus rhizosphere microbial communities from Kellogg Biological Station, Michigan, USA - KBS M4-4 metaG | ecosystem: Host-associated > Plants > Roots > Rhizosphere > Soil | place: Michigan...
AGTTTTGCCACCGGTTTGCCATTGCAGCTCACCAGTTTGATCACGATATTCAGCGGCGTAACGCCCGGAATATCGCAGGACAAGCGCGTTCCGATACCGAACACCACGTTGGCACGTTGGCCAAAGTGACGATAGAGCGCCAGCGCTTTATCCAGATTGAGATTATCTGAGAACACCAGCGTTTTGCTTTTTGGATCGATATCCAGACGCTGATAGTGCGCAATGGCTTTTTCACCCCATTCCACTGGATCGCCGGAGTCATGGCGCAGGCCTTGATAGCGATGAGCAAAGCCAGGACCAAAGTCGCGCAGGAAGGCATCCATGGTGATGCAGTCAGTCAGGGCGATGCCTAACTGGTCATCATACTCGTCCAGCCAGGATTGCAGCGCCGCACGTTGGCTGTTCGCCAATACCGGGCTGATTTGCTGGTGCGCCTGGAACCATTCGTGTGCTTGCGTGCCCACCGGATTAAGCTGCAGGCGGCGCGCCAAATCGTAGTTGCTGGTGCCAACCAGCCAAGGAAATTCCGCTTTGAGCGTAGCGACAATCGCTTCCTGTACGGCTTTGGAGTAGCGACGACGCGTACCAAAATCCATCAGCTGGAAGCGTGACATATCCAAATCGCCGACTTGCTGACGGAAATCCGTAAGCTTGTGCTGCAAGTGCGCAACCGCCTGATCCACACCCATTTGCGGCGTGCGATGGCGATGCACCACCTCACTGATCAGCGCCAGCAACGGCACTTCCCACAAAATCACTTCACGCCACGGCCCGCTGATCTGAATCGTCAGATGGCCGTTGTTGTTACGCACGTTGACTTGTGAGGGATCGAGGCGGAACTGGCGCAGCCAGTCAAGGTAATCGCGTTGGAAGAAAGGCAGCCCGCTGAGGTAGTGATACTCATCGTCGCTCAGGGCGAGCGTTTGCAGGGTTTCAATTTGTGCGCGGATCTCGTCCGCATAAATACCGAGCAGTTCGTCGCCACGGCAGCGAAATTCCGCCGTAACCGGGACATCATAATAGCGATGATAGACGGCCTGCTGCATGTGAAGCTTATACGCATCGGTATCAAGCAGCGTGGTCAAAATCGGGGAAGCATGTCCAGTCATGGTGCGTTTCAGCATCCTCTTCCGCGGAGCAGAGCCCGGTGTTCAACAAAGTCATAAAGACGCAGGAGTATAAAACAGTAATGACCGCGATCACACCATAATTGCGGGTGGCAGGTCGAGGGTCATTTGTGCCATTGTTAATGAATTGTAGCCTTTTCAACGAACGCACGCATTGTACGTGGCAACAGAGGCACAACCCGCTTAGACTTTGACGGGTCAACATATTAACGATTAAACGATGCGAGAAGGACTCATGACGCAACAGCCGCAAATTAAATATCGCCACGATTACCGTGCGCCGGATTATACCATTACCGATATCGACCTGACGTTTGATCTGGATGCTGCTTCAACGCGCGTCACTGCGGTCAGCCAGGTGAAGCGTCTTGGCGCTGCGGATGCTGAACTGCGTCTGGATGGCGAAGACCTCACGCTGGTATCACTGGCGGTGGATGGCAATCCGTGGCCGCATTACCGCGAAGAAGAGGGCGCGTTGTTCATCAGCCAGCTGCCGGATACCTTCACGCTGACCATCATCAATGACATTCATCCGGATAAAAACACCGCGTTGGAAGGGTTATACCAATCTGGCGAAGCGCTGTGTACCCAATGTGAAGCCGAAGGTTTCCGCCACATTACCTGGTATCTTGATCGCCCAGACGTGCTGGCGCGCTTTACCACCACCATTATCGCCGATGGCGCACGCTATCCTTATTTACTCTCGAACGGCAACAAGCTGGAGAGCGGCCGCCATGAAGATGGTCGCCACTGGGTGAAGTGGCAAGATCCATTCCCAAAACCGTGCTACCTGTTTGCGCTGGTGGCCGGTGATTTCGACGTACTGCGCGATAGCTTTACCACGCGTTCTGGCCGCGATGTAGCGCTGGAGATCTTTGTCGATCGCGGCAATCTCGATCGTGCCGATTGGGCGATGACGTCACTGAAAGCCAGCATGAAGTGGGATGAAGAGCGTTTTAACCTGGAGTACGACCTCGACATCTTTATGATCGTCGCGGTGGATTTCTTCAATATGGGCGCGATGGAAAACAAAGGCCTCAACGTCTTCAACTCCAAATACGTGCTGGCGAAAGCTGAAACCGCCACCGACAAAGATTACCTCGGCATTGAAGCGGTTATCGGTCACGAATACTTCCACAACTGGACCGGCAACCGCGTGACCTGCCGCGACTGGTTCCAGCTCAGCCTGAAAGAGGGTCTGACGGTGTTCCGCGATCAGGAGTTCAGTTCCGATCTCGGCTCGCGCGCGGTGAATCGTATCGATAATGTGCGCGTGATGCGCGGTGCGCAGTTTGCGGAAGACGCCAGCCCAATGGCGCACCCGATCCGTCCGGATCAGGTGATCGAAATGAACAACTTCTACACCTTAACGGTGTACGAGAAAGGGTCAGAAGTGATCCGCATGATGCACACCTTGCTGGGCGAAGAGAATTTCCAGAAAGGCATGCAGCTGTACTTCGAACGTCACGATGGCAGCGCGGCCACCTGTGATGATTTTGTACAGGCGATGGAAGATGCCTCAAATGTTGATCTCTCGCAGTTCCGCCGCTGGTACAGCCAGGCGGGCACGCCTATTTTGACGGTACGCGATGATTACAATCCTGAGCTGGAGCAGTATACGCTGCATGTGGCCCAGCGCACGCCAGCCACCGCCGAGCAGAAAGAGAAGTTGCCGTTACACATTCCGCTGGATATCGAACTGTACGATAACGAAGGCAAGGTGATCCCGCTGCAGCATAATGGTCATCCGGTGCATCACGTATTGAACGTTACCGAAGAGTTCCAGACCTTCATTTTCGATAAAGTCTACTTCCAGCCGGTGCCGTCGCTGCTGCGTGAGTTCTCTGCACCCGTGAAGCTTGACTATAAATGGAGCGATGCGCAGCTCACCTTCCTGATGCGTCACGCGCGCAATGATTTCGCCCGTTGGGATGCGGCGCAAAGCCTGCTGGCAACTTACATTCGGCTGAATGTGGCGCGTCATCAGCAGGGCCAGCCGCTGTCGCTGCCGCTGCATGTCGCCGATGCGTTCCGCGCGGTGCTGCTGGATGAGCAGGGCGATCCGGCACTGAAAGCGCTGATTCTGTCGCTGCCGTCTGAGAATGAAATCGCCGAACTGTTTGATGTCATCGATCCCCTGGCGATCTCGGCGGTGCGTGATGCGCTGGTACGTACGCTGGCAAAAGAGTTGGGCGACGAATTCTTCGCGCTCTATCTGGCCAACCAAAGCAGCGAATACAAAATTGAACACGCTGAGATCGGTAAGCGCACGCTGAAAAACGTCTGCCTTGGTTATCTGGCCTTCGCCGATGCGGCACAGGCGGACAAGCTGGTACAGGCACAATATCAGCAGGCGAATAACATGACTGACGCGTTAGCGGCGTTGGCTGCGGCTGTGGCAGCCAACTTGCCTTGCCGCGATGCGTTGCTGGCGGCGTATGACGAGCGCTGGCATCAGGATGGTCTGGTGATGGATAAATGGTTTGTGCTGCAAGCCACCAGCCCGGCGGCGGATGTGTTGAGCAAGGTGCGCGAGCTGCTAAATCACCGTTCGTTCACCATGGGCAACCCGAACCGTATCCGTTCATTGATTGGTGCGTTTGCGTCAGGTAATCCAGCGGCATTCCACGCCAAAGATGGCAGTGGTTATCAGTTCCTGGTGGAGATGTTGACCGATCTCAACACGCGTAACCCGCAAGTGGCTGCGCGTATGATTGAGCCGCTGATTCGCCTGAAACGTTATGATGCCGATCGCCAGGCGCTGATGCGTAAAGCGCTGGAAACGTTGAAAGGGCTGGATAAGCTGTCTGGCGATCTGTACGAGAAGATCACCAAGGCGCTGAACGCGTAATCATGTGGGGCGCCATGAATGGCGACCCTACGCGGATTTCGTAGAGCGCGCATTTATGCGCGCTTTTTTTAACTCTGCTGCGCAAACTTTAGCGGCTGCTCCGACGAACCGCGCTTCATCACCCGATCCAGCACTTCCGCTTCCAGTTCGGCCAGGCGTGGCGACCCACGACGACGTGGGCGCGGCAGATCGACAATCAAATCCAGCCCAATCTGACCTTCCTCAATGAGCAGCACGCGATCGGCGATTGCCACCGCTTCGCTGACATCGTGCGTTACCAGCAACACGGTAAAGTTATGCTGCTGCCACAGCGACTCAATCAATCCCTGCATTTCGATACGCGTCAACGCATCCAGCGCCCCAAGCGGCTCATCAAGCAGCAGTAAACCTGGGCGATGAATCAGCGCTCGCGCCAGCGCTACACGCTGTTTCTGCCCGCCGGACAACGCTGCAGGCCACTCGTTGGCACGATCCGCCAACCCGACCGCGTCCAACGCTTCCAGCGCGGCGGCACGCCATTCACGGCCTTTCAGTCCCAGCCCAACGTTATCAATCACCTTCTTCCACGGCAGTAAGCGTGAATCCTGGAACATCAAACGTGTATCTTCGCGCGCCTCGGATAAGGGCGCATTGCCAGCCAGCAACGCACCGCGCGTGGTCGATTCCAGACCTGCCAGCAGACGCAGTAAGGTACTTTTCCCACAGCCGCTGCGGCCGACGACCGCGACGAACTGCCCCGATGGAATATGCAGATCAATATTATTCAGGATGGTGCGATCGCCATATTGCTTGCTGACGCCATTGACGCCAACCGGCGTACCGCGATTTAAACGCGCCGGATTTAGGGTTGCGTTGCTCATGCGTTCTCCTTCGATTGGTAGGCCGGATGCCAGCGCAGCCAGACGCGCTCCAGCAGCTGCGCCGCAACGTCGGCCAGTTTGCCGAGCAGGGCATAAAGAATGATGGCCACCACCACCACGTCGGTTTGCAGGAATTCACGGGCGTTCATCGCCAGATAACCAATGCCCGAGTTAGCGGAAATGGTCTCGGCCACAATCAGCGTCAGCCACATCAGGCCAAGGGCAAATCGTACGCCAACCATAATGGATGGCAGCGCACCCGGCAGAATCACCTGAATGAACAGGCTCCAACCGGACAAACCGTAGCTACGCGCCATCTCGACTAAACCACGGTCAATGTTACGAATGCCGTGATAGGTGTTGAGATAAATCGGGAATAAGGTGCCCAGCGCCACGAGGAAAATCTTGGCAGATTCATCAATGCCAAACCACAAAATCACCAGCGGAATCAGCGCCAAATGCGGCACGTTACGCAGCATCTGCACCGAGGTATCCAGCAAACGTTCACCCACGCGCGAAGTCCCGGTGATCAAGCCCAGAATCAAACCAATCGAACCGCCGATGGAGAAACCAATGGCGGCACGCCAGCTGCTGATCGCCAGGTTTTGCCACAGTTCGCCGCTCACCGTCAGTTTCCAAAAGGTGATGAGAATGTTTTCCGGTGACGGCAAAATGCGCGTCGACAGCCAACCGACCTGCGAAGCCAGTTGCCATACCGTAATCAGCACCACCGGCAACACCCAAGGCAGTACGGCATTACTCAGCTGTTTTTTAACGTTCGCCATCATCGGCTCCTTTAGCTCTGCGACACTTTTTGCGGCGTGAAATCATTGGCAACCGCTTCACCGTGCGCTTGCACCACGCGTGGTTTTGGCACCTCCGGGATCGCCAGATCGAGGTGCGGGAACAGCAACTCACCGACGCGATACGCCTCTTCCAGATGTGGATAACCGGAGAGAATAAAGGTCTCGATGCCAAGATCCTGATACTCCTGCATACGTGCCGCCACGGTTGGACCATCGCCCACCAGCGCCGTACCTGCGCCACCACGGACTAAACCTACGCCGGCCCACAGATTCGGACTGATCTCCAGCTTATCGCGGCGTCCACCGTGCAGCGCCGCCATGCGCTGCTGGCCCACCGAATCGGTACGCGCAAATGCCGCCTGCGCTTTGGCAATGGTGGCATCGTCGAGATGGGCAATCAGGCGATCGGCTGCCTGCCATGCTTCTTCATTGGTTTCGCGCACAATGACGTGCAGACGAATACCAAAACGTACGGTGCGACCCTGCGCTGCGGCTTTGGCGCGCACCTGCTCAATTTTCTCTTTTACCAGTGCAGGCGGTTCGCCCCAGGTGAGATAAACATCGACCTGCTCGGCGGCCAGATCCTGCGCAGCATCCGAGGAACCGCCAAACCACAGCGGTGGACGCGGTTCCTGCATCGCTTTAAACATCAGACGCGCACCGCGTACCTTCACATGCTTGCCTTCGTAATCGACGGTTTCGCCTTCGCTAACGCGCCGCCAGACGCGGGTAAACTCGGCGGATTCTTCATAGCGTTCCCGGTGATCGAGGAACACGCCATCGCCTGCCAACTCTTCCGGATCGCCGCCGGTGACCAGATTAAACAGCGCACGACCATTTGACAGACGATCCAGCGTGGCGGCCTGACGTGCCGCCTGAGTCGGTGAAATCACGCCCGGACGCAGAGCGACGAGGAAACGCAGACGCTGCGTAACCGGAATCAATGATGCCGCCACCAGCCAGGCATCTTCACAGGATCGGCCGGTGGGGATCAGCACGCCGCCGAAGCCGAGGCGATCCGCTGCCTGCGCAATCTGTTGCAGATAACCATGATCAACCGGGCGCGAACCTTCCGCCGTGCCGAGATAGTGACCATCGCCGTGAGTGGGGAGAAACCAAAATACGGATACGCTCATGATTAATTTCCTTTAGGCTGGGCGGATTGTGGCTGCCAGATGCGGTCAGCAATATTCACTTTTACCGGCATCAGATGATTGGCATAAAACAGATCGGCCGTTTGCTGTTGGGCCTGTGCGGTATGGGCACTGACCGGCGTAATGGTGGTCGGCGGACGGTGGTCGAGATAGCTGGCAATCACCGGCTTCGGTAAGCCCATCGCATTTGCCAGTAGATCAATACTCTGGTCGCGCTGGCTGCGCGTTAATGCATCGGCATCGCTAAACGTATTCAGCACCTGCTGCACGAAGTCGCCGTTAGCCTCGGTATAGTTGCGCGTGGCTAAATAGAAGGAGCCGGTTTGATTGAGTTTGCTGCCATCGGCCAGCACCCGCACGTTGCCTTGCAGCAGGGCGGCAGAGTAATAAGGATCCCAAATCGCCCAGGCATCAACGTCACCTTGCTGGAACGCGGCGCGCGCATCGGCGGGCGTCAGGTAGGTTGGCTGAATATCGTTAAAACTCAGTCCAGCCTGTTCCAGCGCGCGCAGCAGCAAATTGTGCGAGCTAGAGCCTTTCTGGAATGCCACTTTATGGCCTTTCAGATCGGCCACGCTGTGAATCGGGCTATCTTTCGGCACCAGAATCACTTCAGCCTGCGGCTTGGGAGGTTCCGAGCCGACATACAGCAGATCGGCGCCCGCGGCCTGCGCAAACAGCGGCGGAATGTCGCCGGTGCTGCCCAAATCGATGCTATCGACGTTCAGCGCTTCGAGCATTTGCGGGCCCGCTGGGAATTCCACCCACTTTATCTGGGTGTGCGGGAAACGCTGCTCCAGCAGCTGATGGCTTTTCGCCAACACCATGCTCACCGAGCCTTTCTGATAACCGATGCGCAGCTGTTCGGGAGCGCCGGCGGCCTGTGCGCTCACGCTTATCGAGAACATCGCCGCCACGGCTGGCAGGAGTAAGCCCATCAATATCCTTTTCATCTCTCTTCCTTTATACCGCTTGGGCGTAGGGGGGGTGGCGGCGATGCAGCGCGTGCCAGAAGGTATCCAGCGCCTCATCAATGCGTTGCGACAGCAGCAGATCGAGCCGCGGCTGGCGATCGTAATCAGTAATCTGGCCGTCGGTGGCGAACACGCCGTGCAGCACTTCCTGCGCTTTCAGCGCGTTGAGTACCGGCTTCAGCGCGTAATCCACCGCTAACAGGTGCGAAGCGCTGCCGCCGCTTGCCAGTGGCAACACCACTTTGTGTTCCAGCGCGCGTTCTGGTAGCAAATCAAGCAAGGTTTTCAGTGCGCCGGAAAACGAAGCTTTATAAATAGGCGTGGCGACAATCACGCCATCTGCCAGTGCCAAATCGGCTTTCAAAGCGGCTAATGCGGGAGAATCGAAGCGCGCATAGAGCAAATCTTCTGGTTGGAAATTGTGAATATTCCATGGAATCACCTCCACACCGCGTGCTTCCAGTGCGTGTTGGCACAGGCTCAGCAGCGCTGTTGAACGTGAAGGGAAGCGAGGGCTACCCGCCAGCGTAATAACCCGCATGGTCACTCCTTATAACTAAAAGTTATTGATTATCTAATATTCAGAACTGATGTGTTCAATACTGTCAGAGCAGGCAGCGAGGCTTAAATGATTTATCTGGTAATCCTAAGTTGGAAAATGGGATAGCTGAGGACATATAAAGGAAGGTCAAAAAGGAGCTATATTGATGTTTAGGTTTAATCTGAAAATCGTTCGATTCTGGCGAGCATTATATTAATCGGAACAGCCTGATGGCGATGACTAATGATTAAAGCACGTTATACATGGCTAAAATGGAGTCGCTAACGAAGAAATATATCGACACATTCGAACTGGCTGAAGATTATTGGGCCGCTGCTATATTGAAATAAATGAAAAAAAGTTCGAGATTCGCCATTATTCTGGCCAGCAGGAATCGGAATAAGCGCAGATTGATCCCCTTCTTCTCCAGCATTACCTGGTTTTTATTTGATGAAACCCATGTCTAAACACGAGTAAAGGTTAAAAAGCGCATCAGTCTTGTATGACATAGTAACAACTGCTGTTACTTTTTTATCGTGAATCTCAACGTTAGTACAGAAATACTGAACAGTTAAATGCTTAGGAATTACGCATCTTATTATCGAGGTTGGAATTAATACTCGCCGCCTGTTTATAATTGGTTGAGATAATTTCCGCTAGAACTCGATAACGATATTTCGCTTATTAATTTACGCCCGTGCTTTGTGGCGTTAACTGCCGTTGCGGCAAGCCAATTTATTCTTAGGGAGATAAATATGGGTAGTTCCTCATTTGCTCACGAACTAACTGAGCAGCAGGCTGTATCTGCACCCTTCAATCGTCTCACTGCACCCCCTAAAACGGACGAAGAGTTGCTGTGTTATTGGCTACAAACGGATGCTGCAGGAACGCAGCTCGCCTCGTCATTGCTACCGACCTTTCCGCACAGCACTCCTGCTGAAGATGACTTCCTGCTGTTCAGCGCGGAGTGCAGCGCGTTGCCTGCCAGTCTGTTGCAGGATGTGGCGAAACTCAGCGATCAACGTCCAGAGCTGAACTGCTTTATTGTTTCTCTGACGAAGCGCGAGCTGGCAAGCGGATTACACTCGTCAACCCAGTTGTTTAAACAACTGCATGAACAGCGCTGGTGGCAGCAGGGCGCCTTTGCCGTGATTTTGCGTGCCGGCCTGGCCCGCGCGGGTGCGCCGTTGACGCGCATTCAGGATGTGATGCTCGCCGGATTACTCCATACGCAAACTGCATGGGTGCTTGACTATGCCAGTGAATCATCGCTGATGACCAAAGCACATTCACCTCAGCCCTTCACCTATCAGCAATTTATTACCGATTATGAAAAACTCACCCGCTTGTCACACTTTATTCCAGAGCGAAACCGTTATCGCGAAAGTTATTTACGCAGCGGCTTATTACAATTAGTCCAGCAGGAGTTAAGGGGCGCAACAACATTCTCAGATAATACCCGGCATGCATTAACCTACTTTGCAGAAAATTTCCCCGCGCAGGGTGCAATGGAAAAACTCATGTTGAAACAACCTGACATCTATTTCGCCATTATGAAAATGAGAAAAAGGCTGGGCGCTTAGCACCAGGATTAATTTTAAGAATAACTCCGGTGTGCGTGTGAATAGATTTATGTCACGCTTAAGGCCACTGAGATAAATCCCCAGATGCCAAAACACCTATGTCTATAAAACGTAACGCGATTGCCAATTATGTTGGTCAAATCTATCTGACGCTGTCAGGTATTTTGGTTGTACCTCTTTATATTCAACACTTAGGAATGGAAGCCTACGGTTTAGTGGGCTTCTTCTCGATTTTATTAACCTGGCTGCAATTACTTGATGCCGGTGTCTCCACCACCTTGATGCGTGAAGCGGCTCGCTATCGCGCGAATCAGGCAGAATTCGTCTGGTTCCCGGCGCTGTTTGCCACGCTGACCAAATTCTTCCTGTTCTCCACTATCGTGCTGGTGGTATTGGGCTGGCTGGCGACACCGTGGATTGCCACGCACTGGCTGGATGCAAAACATCTTCCGTCAGGCGATGTGGTGATTGCCGTGGCAATTATGGTGATCACCGCCGCGATTCGCTGGCGCACCAGCCCCTATCGCAGTGTGATTGTCGGCTTCGAACATCAGGTATGGCTGAACGGCGTTAACCTGATCATCACCACCTTACGCACCTTCGGTGCGGTGCTGGTGATACAGTTCTTCTCTAATCCGGTATTGGCGTTCTTTGTCTGGCAGTTGCTGGTGTCGATTGCCGAAGCGGCCTGCTGTATCTACAAATCCTGCCAGCTCATTCCCAAGGCGGCGCGCAAAGAGAAGCGCGGCGATCTGAAAGAAGTGCTGAAACCGTTTATTCGTTTTGCACTCAGCGCAGCGTTTTCCAGTGCGGTGTGGACCTTCATTTCGCAAATCGACCGATTGGTGCTTTCCAAGACGCTGCCGCTGAGCGAATACGGTTCGTTTACCGTGGTGGCGACCGCCGCGACGGGTATTCTGCTGCTCAGCAGCCCGATTATGCAGGCCATCGTGCCACGCATGACCGGCATGAAAACCCGTAAAGAAGGTGATGCGGAGTCACTGAAACTTTACCGCTACACCACGCAGGCCGTGGCGATTTTCATGGCACCGCTCAGTATCACCATTGCCTGCTATGCCGGCCCGCTGCTATGGGCGTGGACGCAAAAGAGCCAGATTGTGGATGAGATGTCATTTGTCCTTAGCCTGTACGCGTTGGGCAGCGGTATTCAGGCAATCTGTGGCTTGCTCTATCACCTGCAGTACATCAACGGCAACCTCAAGCTGCACATGAAAGGCTTCACCTGCTTTGCCGTGCTGCTGGTGCCGCTCAACATCTGGTGCGCCATTCACTATGGCGCGTTGGGCACCGGTTGGCTGTGGCTGGGACAGAATATCTTCTATCTGGTGGGCTGGGCGTGGCTGGTGCATCGCCGCTTTGCGCCGGGCATCCATTTCACCTGGTTAACCCGTGACGTAATGCTGATTTGGGCGGTTTCAGCCGCTATCGCCTGGTTGAGCACATTGCTGCCTATCGAGTGGAATCAGAACCGCTGGATAAACCTGCTGTGGTTGGGCTTGATTGGTGCGTTCAATCTCGGCTTCTGCTGCCTGCTGCATAGCGTGGTGTTGAAGCGTCTCAGAATTCCATTATTTAACGTTGAGGAAAGAGGATGAGCATGATGTCATCTCACCGTATCCCTTCGGTTTCGGTCATCATTCCGAACTGGAATTGCGCGCCCTGGTTGCCAGAAGCGCTGGGGTCATTGCTGCGCCAGTCATCGCCGCCGGAACAGATCATTGTTATTGACGATGGATCCAGTGATAACAGCGTCGCCTGGTTAACCGCATTCGCTGAGCAGCACCCGCAGGTGGTGTTGCTGAGTGGCGAGCGCGGCGGCGTCAGTGCCGCGCGTATGAAAGGTCTCTCGGTGGCTAGCGGGGATTTTGTTTATTTCATGGATGCAGACGATTTTGTCTCCACTGACTTGTTTGCCGACTTCCGTCGCGTGCAGGCGCGCCATGAAGATATCGATCTGTTCTGCTTTGGCGCGAAAATGTTCTTCGATCTGCCCGCCGCGCAGCGTCACTATCAAACCATTCATCAGCGTCATGTCAGCGGATTACTGCCTGGCGGCAGCACCAGCTTGCGTACGCTAATGCAGCACCAATCCGCGCATCGCGTCGTGTGGAGCAGCATTATTTCCCGTCGCTTGATTGACCAACTGGCGCTGCAGTTTCTGCCAATCCAAAACCATGAAGATGCGCCCTATATGTTTGCGCTCTATCTGCAGGCGCGTAACATTTACTGCACCAGCCAAAGCTATTATTACAAACGCTTTATGCTGACCTCGCTGTCACAGAGCACGCGCGATTTCTCCTATGTGAAAAACTACTTCATAGCGCGTGAAAGCAGCGAACAGTTCTTACGCGACCAGCAACTGCCGGTGGATGCGGCCTTGCTGGACAGCTATTACCAAACGGTGATGCACAGCTGCCTGTCGCAGATGCGCAAAACTCATATGGTGATCCCAGCGGATTGGCAGCCGCAGGTGAATCAACTGGTGCGCAACGTGTTGCAGCAGAGCGCGCGTCTGAAGCTGATGTGGTACTGCCCGACGATTTACAGTGGCCTGCAGGCGTGTCGTGAACAGCTTGGCCGCTATTCTGCGCGACGCTGATACC
>Ga0105244_10002959_pt1 | contig 12519 bp, 11 predicted proteins | sample KBSM44metaG_FD_80423 | JGI IMG/M metagenome (GOLD analysis project Ga0105244, IMG submission 80423) | Miscanthus rhizosphere microbial communities from Kellogg Biological Station, Michigan, USA - KBS M4-4 metaG | ecosystem: Host-associated > Plants > Roots > Rhizosphere > Soil | place...
ATGTCTATTCGGCTTCGATACCCCCATAGACAGCTAAAAACTGCTTCATTCTTTTAACGGCTAACTCAGGTTGAATAAGTGCTCCAGCTTGATCTGCTAGACGGAAAATTTTGCAGTAATGGGCTAAGCTTCGCGCGGATTGCATTCCGCCTAACATGCTGAAGTGGTCTTGGTGACCATTTAACCAAGCCAAGAAAACGACTCCAGCTTTGTAGTAGCGAGTCGGTGTGCAGAATATCTCTCTAGAAAGCGGTACGGTCGGTTGGATAATCTCTTCATAGCGTTTGAGATCACCTATTGCTAGAGCGGCAAGGGCGTGGGCGGCAACAGGCGCGATTGGATCGAAAATTCCAAGTAATGCATGTGAAAAGCGCTCGCCATCACCTGCAATTAATTCAGCAAAGTTAAAATCATCCCCTGTATAAAGTTTTACCCCTTCAGGTAAGCGACGGCGCAGTTCAATTTCCCATTTTGCCTCCAACAGAGAAATCTTGATGCCATCAACTTTATCAACATTGGTGTGAATGATAGAGAGGACGGTTTCCATAGCAGTTGCAATATCCGTACTGCCCCAATAGCCATGTAAACTTGAGTCAAAAGCCTCACCAAGCCAATGTAGAATGACTTTGTCTTTGGCTTCTTGTAGCAAGGTTGAATAGATGCTTTGATAGTCTGCGGCATCTTTTGCTATTGCACATAAAGCCCGACTCGCCATTAAAATTGCACTGACTCCAGCGTTATTTACCACTTCGAATTGTGCTCTATATGCCTGAAGAACATCATCCAAAGTTGTTTCTGTATTCACCTGTAACTGGTCTGTGCCAACACCACAGCTAAGCGCTGCTCCGGGAATCGTTTTTGCGTGTGCTGCACTGCGAGTAATCAGTTCAGCAGACTCTTTCCATCCTAAGCCCATACCTCGTTGCGCTGTATCCATCGCTTCTGCGACTCTAAAACCCAAACGCCATAAATACTCACGAAACGCCAGTGTTTTATCCCAATCAATTGAAAGGGTTTCATCCCAAGGATTTCCAGACTGAGTGGGTTCTACAACAACATGGGCAGCCGCATAGACAATACGATTCATCGGCTCTTTTACGGGTGATGCAAAAGGGGCTTGTGCATATTTCAATGCATATTGTTCAAGGGTTGCTTCATTCTGTGAAGGCAAGAGAATCTTCATGAGATCTATCCGTTATGTGCAAGGTTTTTCCTAAAATGAGATCAACTGCTTTCTCAGCAATCATGATGGTTGGTGCATTTGTATTGCAGCTCGGAATTCGTGGCATAACAGATGCATCTACAACTCTTAATCCCTCAATTCCATGTACTTTGAGATCGCTTGAAACGACTGCATCAGCATCGTTGCCGATTCGGCACGTTCCAACAGGGTGGTGATCCGTTTTGGCATTTGCACAGGCATATTCAAATAGTTCTTGGTCTGTTGATTTTGAAGTTCCCGGAAGCTTTTCTTCCAAAACAAAGCGTTTAAGAGCAGGTTGGTTTAATATTTTTCGCGCTAAACGCAATCCTTTCATCGACATTTCTCTGTCATAAGGATCTGCCCAATAGTTAGGGTCGATCAGTGGTGCACTGGATGGATTGGCATTTGCAAGCCTTACCGTTCCTCGTGAACGTGGTCTCAATAGGGCGGAGTTGAGCGTCACGCCAGGGTTGCGCATATGTGCAACACCAGATTCAATTCCTGAACCTAAACCGAGATGAAGTTGGATATCTGGAGAGCGTGCTTTTTCATCGGCATACCAAAAGCCCCCTGTTTCAAAAAGGCTTGAAGCAACAGGACCTTTTTTCAGTAAGAGATATTGAAGACCTGCCCAAGCCGCTAAAAATGGTGAAGAATACGCATCATAAGTATGATTTCCAGTGCATTCCGCTATCACGAACAAATCTAAATGATCTTGGAAATTATTACCTACGCCTGACAAGTGATGTTTCAGGTCAATACCTACATCACGTAAGTGATCTGCAGGTCCAATACCAGATTGCATCAATAGCTTGGGTGAGCCTATAGCACCACTACTCACAATGATTTCTCGTTCTGCGTGATAAATCCCAGATTGAGAGGACGTTGCATGAACCACTTCTACCGCAACAGCTTTATTGCCCGAAAGCACGATGCGTTGAGTAAAGGCATTTAATAAAACAGTTAAGTTACTTCGATGCTGTACTGGTTGAAGATAGGCTGTTGAGGTTGATGATCGTTTGGCATGCAATTGAGTGAGTTGATAATGGCCTAAGCCATCTTGTTTTTCACCATTAAAGTCAGGATTAAAAGGAATACCTAACTCTTGACCAGCCTGAAAAAAGGCTTCACAAATAGGCAATGGACTGATTGGATTAGAAACTCCCAATGGTCCACCATAAGCGTGGTATTTATTGGCAAAACGCTCATTGTTTTCTGCACGTTTAAAATAAGGTAAAACACCAGCATAGGACCAACCTTTTGCCCCGCATTCAGTTTCCCATTCATCATAATCCGCAGCAGCCCCACGCGTATAAATTTGAGCATTGACGGATGAACCACCACCAATCACTTTACCTTGAGTAAAGCGCAATACTCTGTTATTGAGGTGTTTTTGGGGGACTGTATTCCAGCCCCACGAGCCACGACCTTTGGTCATTTTTGCGAAACCAGCAGGCATACGATATAGCGGATGTTTATCGTCTCCTCCTGCTTCGAGCAGAAGGACGTTTATTGAAGGATCTTCGCTGAGGCGATTAGCCAATACACAACCAGCTGAGCCACCGCCTACAATAATATAATCATATTTCATGGTATTTCTCAGAAAGTAGGAATTGAGAGTCCACCATCAGTATTGATGACAGAGCCTGTAGAAAAATTTAATTTGCCAGAAGCCAAACTGGTTACTACGGCGGCGATATCTTCTGTTTCTCCCCATCGCGCCATTGGAACAAGACCATTGTTAAATCGCTCCTCATACTGATTGGCAACTCCAGCAGTCATATCTGTTCGAATAACTCCAGGGCGGATTTCAAATACACCAATATTGGCTGTTGCTAAGCGCAGGGCGAAAAGTTTTGTACTCATCGCCAACGCAGCTTTAGATAGACAGTATTCGCCTCGTTCAGTCGACGCCATTTCAGCACTGACACTGGAAATCGTGATAATGCTGCGAGAATGCGGGGAAGGGACTGCTAACATGTGTTTAGCGACATGTTGGGTTAAGAAAAAAGTCCCTCTTAAATTGGTATTGAGAACCAAATCAAATGCTTCAGGTTGCATTTCGAGTAAGTCACCACGGCAAGGTGAACCAATACCAGCATTGTTTACAAGGCAATCAATTGTTCCCCCCCAAGCGATGGTTTTCTCGATCAGTTCTTTTTGAGCATCTAAATTTTCTAGTTCGCTGGCAATTGCCAGTGCTTTTCCACCCATAGACTCAACGTGTGAACATAATGCTTTGCTTATCGCATCTTCACTGCGACAGGTGAACACGATATCGAAGCCTTGATTTGCCAATTGCATAACAATGGAGGCTCCAATTCCTCTGCGACCGCCAGTAATGAGAGCTACTGGTCGCTGTTTAATTGTTGAAATCCTTGTCATAATTTTTCCTTTTTGGAACGTTCCAATTTTAATTGAAATAAAAAACTTTTAGGTCTGGGTAAGCCACCAATGAGTTCTTTCTCCGATATGGAATTGAACGGTTTTTTGTTCTGTGTAGTCTTCTACTGCAGATAGACCTAATTCTCGACCAATGCCTGAGGCTTTGAATCCACCGAAAGGTAACTCTGGGAAACCTTCGAGAAAATTATTAACCCAGATTGTGCCTGCATGGATTGCTTTTGCTGCTTGCAAACAAGTATCAATATCTTTGCTCCAAACAGCGGCAGATAGGCCATAGCTGGTTTGATTTGCAATGCTGATGGCTTCTTCAAGTGTGTCGAAGGTCAATATGGATAGCACGGGGCCGAATACTTCTTCACGGGCGATAGACATACTTGGTTTAATATTGCTCAGTATGGTCGGTTCAAAATACATACCTTTTGCTGTGGGGATGCGTGCCCCACCTAAACGGATCAATGCGCCATCTGCTTTGGCATTTTCTATCGCGCTTTGAATAATGTTGAGTTGAGCTTCGCTGGTAATTGCACCGACTTTTACATCAGGGTGTAATGGGTCACCTACAGGCACTTGTTGAGAGCGTTCAATTACGGCCAATGTAAAACGCTCAACAATGTCTTTGTGAACAAGAATTCGACTGCCGCTATTACAACATTCACCTGCGTTAAAATAGACACCAAATACCACCGCATCGACAGCAGCCTCCCAATCACAATCTGGGAAAATAATCTGTGGGTTTTTTCCACCGAGCTCAAGCGCGACTTTCTTTAATGAGCGACCAGCTTCTGCTGCGATATGGCGGCCTACACGTGTTGAACCAGTAAAAGAAACCATGTCAACATCAGGATGATGGATTAAGGGTTCACCTACAGCAGGGCCTAAGCCTGTGACAATATTCACTACACCTTTTGGTAAACCAGCTTCTCGTAAAATTTCACCCAGTATTAATGTCGAACCATTGGTTAATTCGCTGGGTTTAATGACAGCAGTACAACCAGCCGCTAAAGCAAAGGGTAATTTTTGACTGAGAATCCAAATGGGAAAATTCCATGGCGTGATCATCGCAATAACCCCAATTGGTTGGCGGATCACAACGCCAAGCGTAGAGCTGCCTAAGTTATTGTAACTTTCACCATGTAAAGTTCGGGCAAGTGCAGCTGCATATTTCCATAAATCGACACAACCTGAGACTTCACTACGCGCTTGTAAGAGTGGTTTTCCTGTTTCTAGGCTTTCAATCAACGCCATTTCTTCAACACGACTTGCAATACCTTCCGCGACTCGTATTAATACCTCTGCACGTTCACTGCCAGATAGATTGGACCAAGTACCATGATCAAAAGCTTTACGTGCTGCTTCTATAGCGCGTTCAGCATCTTCGCGACAACCTTCTGGGTAAATTCCGACAACTACATCATGCGCAGGGCTTTTTCGTTCAGTGATTTTTCCTTGTTGTGAAGCGCATAGTTCACCATCAATGAGCATATGACCTTGATATGGTTGTTCAATTACGGGGGCATGATTTGCTAAGTTTAAGAATTTCATTTTATATTCCTTTATATTCAGCTGGACGCCGTTCACTAAAGCTTGCTAAACCTTCTTTTGCATCTTCAGTGGTTGCCGCAAGAGCACCAGCCATTCCTTCTAAAACCGCTGCTAAATTATGCCCCTCACCTGCATCGATAAGCTGCTTCGTCAGTTGTATCGATATTGGTGCTTTGTGACTCATTTCTTCAGCGATACGCATAGCACTGGATAAAACCTCGCCAGAATGACTAATTTCTTGTATCAGGCCAAACTTTAAAGCTTGCTCGGCATTCATTTTTCGGCCAGTCATGGCTAAGTATTTAACCTGACTAGCACCGATTAAACGGACCAGTCGCTGTGTTCCTGACCAGCCAGGGCAAGTTGCTATCCCAGCTTCAGGTAAAGCAAATGTTGCATTTGGGTCAGTCACTCGAATATCAGCAGTGGCTAAGAGTTCTAACCCACCTCCGAATGCATGACCATTGATGGCTGCAATGACAGGTAAACGTAAGCCTGCCCATAAATCAAAAACGCGATGACCTTTTCTGGTCCAGTAACGCCACATATCAATAGGTTGTAGCGCTGCCCATACATGAATATCAGCACCCACACAAAACGCGCGATCGCCAGTCGCCGTGATGATGACGGCTATAAGATCTGTTCGTTGATCAAGTGACTTTGCAATATCCTCAAGTTGATCAATCATTTCAGGTGTCAAAGCATTGAGTTTTTCTGGCCGCTCTAATTGAACAATGGCAATCGCATTTTCAAAACGGATACTGACTGAGCCTGATGAGGTATTCATGCTGCATACTCCTTAAGCTCTAGTCCCATGACTGCATCTGTGAATAAGCTCGGTCTCATGATTTTTAAATCAGCAGAGACGAGTAATGGAAATTCAGCTTGGGAAAGAATGTCTTTTTCTAAATTAATTCCAGGCGCAATTTCAGTGACAATTAAGCCTTCAGAAGTTAGTTTCATGACACAGCGTTCAGTGACATAAATGATGTTTTGCCCTCGTTCTAAGGCCATACGACCACTAAAAGTGACGTGATCAACTTTATTGACTAACTTGCGTGATTTACCTTCTTGATTAATTTTTAATAAACCCGTACCAACGGTGAGTTTTGCCCCAGCAGTAAAGAAGCCAGAAAAAACAATATTTTTAGCATGCGTGGTAATGTCAACAAAGCCACCACAACCCGCTGTTAGATAGGGCTTGCTGGGAAGTTTGGAGACATTTACATTTCCTTCACGGTCTATTTGTAAAAAAGACAACAGTGCAAGATTAAAGCCGCCGCCCTGAAAATAGGTAAATTGTGCGGAAGAAGACATAATTGCATCTGCATTTACAGCACAACCAAATGCAAAATCGAGCAAAGGCATTCCGCCAACAGCACCTTGTTCAATCAGCCAAGTAACATCATCGTGGTATCCTTCTTCGAGAAGAATCCGTGGAACATTGGCAGAAATACCAAAACCTAAATTAACAGCCATCCCTTGCTCGACTTGCATCGCAGCTCTACGGGCAATGACCTTTTCAGCTCCCCAAGGCGTCATATCGAATACAGAGTCTGGTTGTTGAATTTCACCACTGATGGCTGGGTCATAGCTGATTTGGGTGGTTTGCATCTGATCTGGTGCAACCACAATATAATCCACCAAATTACAGGGTATATGGACATGGTGTGGTTTGATTGAACCTGCTCGAACAACGCGTTTAACTTGTACGATCACAATTCCACCATTGTTACGAACAGCAAGTGCTTGATCGAGTGCGCCGAGTAATCCACCTTCATGCTCAAATGAAAGATTGCCTTTTTCATCGGCTGAGGTTGCTCTAATAATGGCAACAGTTGGTATGATTTTGGGAAAGAACAACCACTTTTCACCAGCAAAATTTACTTTTTCAACAATGGGTTGAGCTTCAGCCTTCGCATTCATCGCACAACCTTGTAAATCTGGGTCAACAAATGTGTTAAAACCAACTTTTGTTAATACACCTGGACGTTTTGCGGCAACATCTCGATGTAAATCAAACATGATGCCACTTGGAACGTTATATGCGGCAATTTCATTGTTTACGATCATTTTCCATATTTCTGGCATGGGGAGTGAAGATGGACCACTTGGAAAAGAGCCAGCAATCACTTTTTTGATTAATCCTGATTGGGCGAGATGTTCAATCCCTTTAATTCCATACATATCTCCAGCTGCAATAGGGTGAAGTAAAGTTAAGTCTTTGGGCTGAGCGGCTTGTTGATAGCGCTTTCCAATCGCAGCAAGAATATGATCTGGACAGGCCAGCCCACTTGATGAGCTCACCGTCACAATGTCGCCATCGACGATTAATTTTGCAGCTTGTTCAGCACTAATAAGTTTGTTCATGACTTTTTCACTTTTACATAATAATTTTTAGATTGCTGCAAATGGTTCTATTCAACGTGAATCAGCGCGATAAACCAGAAACCAAAACGATTTGAGCAGGTATTGTTAAAACAAAGAAGGAAATCTGGTATCTGTTGGTTTTAAGCTGGGTGGTATATTTTTTAGCATCATAAGGTTCCTTCTTATGTATTTATAGGAACGTTCCAATTATATTTGGAACGTTCCAAAAATATAGAATTACTCTCTGATGATGTCAATATATTTTTTTAGGAATAGAAAATTAAATAAAAAAGAAATGGTATGCTACTAACACTTCTATGCAGGTTAATGAGGTATCTCACTTGAGTAGCAAAGCGCCAAAAGGTAAAGCCACTATCATGGATATTGCTAAGGTTTCGGGTGTTTCCAAATCTACAGTCTCTTTAGTATTGAATAATAGTGAACTGGTCAAACCAGAAACCGCTGAAAATGTGCGAAAGGTCGCTGCTCAATTAGGTTATATCTACAATCGTAGTGCTGCCAATTTGCGTCAAGGTGTCAGCAATATTATAGGAGTGGTGGTTAATGACTTAACCAACACCTTCTTTGTTGAGTTATTAATTGGCGCTGAAAGAAAACTTCTAGAATCAAACTTTACCACCTTACTTGCGCATACTGCTGAAGATCATGCTTTACAGCAGCAAGTCATTGTCACCATGCGTGAACATAAAATTGCAGGTCTGATTATTTGTCCTACCTTTGATACCTCATCTGATCTCGTATCCATGTTAAAAAAATGGGGCGTGCCTTTCGTGACAGTGATGCGTTCTTTGGAAGGGGAAGTTTGTGATTTTGTGGGTGCAGATAATCGATTGGGTATTCAACTTTTGACCCAACATTTGATTGATTTAGGGCATAAGGATATAGGATTTATTGGTCGTCATACAGGCTATTCGGTGAGTCTAGAACGTTTACAAGGATTTAAGGAGTGCTTAGAAAAGAACGGGTTAAATTATAACGAGCAGTGGATTATTGATGGACCCATTAGCCGCGAAGGTGGAAAATTAGGTATTGCTCAACTGCTTGATTTAGAAGACAAGCCTTCAGCTGTGATTTGTTATAATGATTTGATTGCAATTGGTGTTTTGAGTGAATTAGATCGCCGTGGTTTAAAGGCAGGGAAAGATATTGCTGTGGTTGGGGGAGATGGAATTTCTGAATCAGAATATTGTAGTCCACCATTGACCACAGTCGCACATCAGCCAGAAAAACTTGGTGAAATTGCGAGTGAATTATTACTGACTAGAATAAAAAAACCAGATGCGCCACCTTTAAAATTCTTGCTGAAGCCAAAATTAATTGTACGAGAGTCTTGTGGGAGCAAGAAATTAACGCCTCACAGTGCAATCGATTGAATCTAAAAAAATCAAAAACCCCCAATCAATCTGATATTAAGATCATGATTTAAATGGTCTTTTATTAGAAACGATCAACGCTAAAACTTAAATGCTTTCATAAATAGATATTGACAGAAGAAATTTGTATATTTATATTTTGGAACGTTCCAATTAATTATGGAACGTTCCAAAATGAGGGATTTAACATGAATATTTCCATTGTTAAATTTATGCTCATTGAACTATAAGAATTTTATTAAAAAGGAATTTTAATGAAAAAATCAATTTGGTTGATCGGAATCACCAGCATTTTTAGCAGCTTTCCAGCACAGGCATTAGAACTACATGGCTATTTTCGTACAGGGATTGGAAACAATGAAAAGGGTAATACTCAAGAATGTTTTCAGTTAAGTGGTGCGCCAACCAAGTATCGTTTAGGAAATGAATGTGAACAATATGCCGAGTTCTCTGCTAAACAACCTCTAACGAGCTTTCAAGATGGATCACAATTAAGCGTCAATGGAATGCTACAGTTTTATAACCCTTATGGACAATCACTCAAGTTTAGTGGGGAGGATGGTTATACGCGCTTGAATCAAATTTATCTCGATTGGCGCAATGTCTCATTCCTCAATGGTGGGAATATTTGGGCTGGGCGCAGATACTATAATCGTAATGATATTCATATGACTGACTTTTTTTATTGGAATCAAAGTGCAACTGGTTTTGGTATAGATAGTTATGATTTGAATGATTATAAAATCAGTTATTCATTTTCTCGGAAAGACAATCTATTCCAAGAAAAAATGATATCTAAGCATGATCTTACTGTAAAAGGCATAGAAATCAAACCTAACAATGAGTTGCAGCTAGGTGTTTCTTATATTGATCATAAACAAAATAATGGGTGGTCGATGATTGTTCAAGACATCCAAAAACATCGCTTCAATGGCAAGAATACAATCGCTTTTCAATATGGAGAAGGACCGGGAACGGGGTTAAGTTATACGGGCGATCCCAATTTAAATCGAAATAATACAGTTTTTAGAGCGCTTGAAATGTTTGATTGGCAGTCACAGTCAAATCGCTTGAATGGGCAAATGCAAGCTGTCTACCAAAAAAGTAATTTTAAGGATTTGCCTGATATGCAGTGGATTTCAATTGGTTCACGAACCTCTTATGTGCTAAATGACAAAATTAAAATTACTGGAGAAATTGGATTTGATCAGATCAAAGACACTGAGAGTAGAAACTTAACAAAACTTACAATTGCCCCTACATGGTCATTAAAAGGGACTCAATATTATGACCGGCCTGAGCTTAGGGTCTATTACACTTATGCAAATTGGAACAATGCTGAAAGAAAATTAAGAGATCAGGTTATGCCTAATAGTGATTTTTTTGCGACAAATCATGGCTCAAATTTTGGTATCCAATTGGAAAATTGGTGGTAATTAAGCTCAAAAATGCTCATAACACAACTTCTATTACTGGCATTGCAATAGCCTATTGCAATGCCAGTTTTATTTGGGGTGCTAAGTATGGATCTATTAACTGTTTAATATGATCTATATGCATAAATTTAGCACTTTATTCACATTTTAATGCTCTCTATCTGATTCTAAGATTGAGTTCCCCGATATGACAAGGCTTCGGTTAAATGGGTACTTTGGATTTGCTCACTTTGAGCCAAATCTGCAATGGTCCTTGAAACACGTAAAATACGATGATATGCCCGCGCAGATAAATTTAAACGTTGTTGTGCCATTTCCAGCATTCGCTTGGATGTTTCATCTAAAATCACATATTTTTCTAAGTCTTTTGGCGATAAGTTGTGATTTAAATAGCCTTGTCTTTGAATTTGAAAATCACATGCATCAATCACCCGTTCCCGTACTGTTGCTGAATCTTCGACAGGCGTTTGATCCTGTAATTCCTGGGCTTTTAATGGTGGCACATCGATATGTAAATCAATACGATCCAATAATGGACCTGAAATTCGGTTTTGATAGCGCTTAATTGCTTCAGCCGAACATTGGCAGCGACTGTCTTGGTTAAATGCATAACCACAAGGGCAGGGATTCATTGCTGCAATCAATTGAAAGTTTGCAGGAAATGTAATTTGGCGTGATGCTCTAGAAATAACGATTTCTTTAGATTCAAGCGGTTGCCTTAAAACTTCGAGCACTTTTTTGTCAAACTCAGGCAGCTCATCTAAAAATAGCACACCTAAGTGCGCCAGCGTAATTTCTCCGGGTTTTGGATTTGAACCGCCACCGACAAGAGCGATTGCAGACGCGGTATGGTGTGGGGCGCGAAATGGGCGCTGTCCAAAATGGTGTTTGGTCTTGGCAATTGAATAAATACTGGCAACTTCAAGATTTTCTTGTGGATTTAAGGCTGGCAGAATACTCGGTAAGCGTGACGCTAACAGGGTTTTACCTGTACCCGGTGGGCCTTTAAATAAAAGGGAATGTCCACCTGCTGCTGAAATTTCTAAAGCGCGTCGTGGGCGTAATTGCCCTTTGACATCTGCCAAATCAAATTTGTAGGTATTGTCTTGCGGTATTTTTTGCCGAGCAGTTGCATCAATTTTTTGTAGATTTAAGAAATGCTCACAGACTTGTTTTAAGTGCTGTGCAGCAAATACCTGAAACTCAGGCAATTGCGCTGCTTCAGCGGCATTTTCCTGCGGCAACATCAATTGATGCTTGGCCATTTGACATGCCATTGCAATGGTTAAGGTCCCTGTAATTGGTCTTAAGTGTCCATCCAGTGCTAATTCACCAATAAACTCAAAATGATCTGTGACATTTTAAGGAAGTTGCCCTGTGGCAATCAAGATACCGAGTGCAATGGGCAGATCTAAACGAGAGCCATCTTTGGGCAGATCCGCAGGTGCGAGATTGATGGTTAAGCGTTTGCTTGGGAATTGATAACCACTGTTAATGATGGCAGATCGAACGCGATCTTTACTTTCACGAACTGCAGCTTCAGCTAAGCCAACAATTGTTAAAGAAGGCAGCCCTGCACTAACATGGACCTCCACTTCAATTAAAGGTGCATGCAGCCCGAGCAAACCTCGGGTATAAATTTTGGCTAAAGACATTGTTGTTTTCCACTTGTGCTTTATTTTTAATCATTATTATATTTTTTGCACCAATAATGTGCAAATTTAGTTTATTTTTTATCCTGAATCAGCACCTCAAGTGCTTTGACCTGTTCTTGTAAATCGGTCAAACGTAAATTGGCATTATTTAGTGCAGTCTTTTGACGTTCAATTTCGTCTTTTGAAACGATATCCATTTTAGAAATGGCTTCATTCAGCAAGGCGCGTAAATTATGTTCTATGTCTTTCTTAGGCTGATCAACCTGTTCCAAAATTGCTTGTAATAATGTTTCAATCATGAGGAATCCAAATGAGTAATGTTCTTTGCCTAGTGTAACATCGCGTATTGATTTTATTTAAGTAATTTTTTATCCGATGCGTAAAGCATGATGTCTCCTATAATTTAGCAATGAAATCTAAAAAAACACGCAATATTATGTGTTTTTTAAAGTTGCAACTTCACCTAAGTATATACAATAGGTTATAAAGGCAATGCATGTTGATTGAATTAA
>Ga0105244_10002960_pt1 | contig 12519 bp, 7 predicted proteins | sample KBSM44metaG_FD_80423 | JGI IMG/M metagenome (GOLD analysis project Ga0105244, IMG submission 80423) | Miscanthus rhizosphere microbial communities from Kellogg Biological Station, Michigan, USA - KBS M4-4 metaG | ecosystem: Host-associated > Plants > Roots > Rhizosphere > Soil | place: Michigan...
CGATCCTCTACACCATCCCCCTGCAGTTGCTGTCGTACTACGTCGCCGTGCTCAAGGGCACCGACGTCGACCAGCCGCGCAACCTGGCGAAGTCGGTGACGGTAGAATAAGTTATCCACAGCTGACATTGACCCGTGTTTCCAAACAATAAAGGTCGTCACAAAACAATAAAGGTTGTCACAACTGAATAAAGGTTGTCACAAGCTCCTGCTCCGACCGTACATCGGGGTAGGAGCAGGTCTTGGAAATTAGGATCATGATCCTCTATGGACCTGTGACTGCTGTCCTGGCTGAGCCCGCTCCTGACTTCACCACGCCACGTCCCTCCTGTGCCGTTTCTAGCGAGCGGGTAGGAGGAAGCCCCGAGCAAAGTCACGATGCGCTATACCTACGACCGCAACCGTCATCTGGTACTCGTAGAACAGAAAGTAGCGGCCAAGAGGTTCAGCGTTCAGTGGGATCGTGCCCAGGCAGTACAAGAGCGTATTGAAAAGCTTGAGGTGCTGCTTTCTGCCAAGCTCCCACAAGCCCAATTCTCACAAATCCTGGCGACAATGCCTAAAGACTACATTGCTCTCGCCCCTCGGCTTCAACTGGTCGCGTAACCATCCTGCCTTCCTTTCACTGCGGCTGACGTTCCACCCATCATGATCACGCCGCAGTGAGCGTCTGCTTCAGAAGCCTCTAGCCATGGGCTGTCACGGAAAAAGTCATCCTTGGCAACCAGCCTAAGTCCTCATCGGGCGGTTGCGGTACATCCTCGAACAGATTTGCCCATCCTCCGCTCTTGTTGGAGTTAAGCAATGGGCGAGCATCAGCTCATCAAAGATGTCCGGGACGACATCAACGCCAACTATCTGAGCAAGTTCGCGTTTGAAGACGATGCTCTGTCCTCACGTATCCAGATCGCTCCGGAGCCGGGCCTGCAGCCATTCTGGAGCGCTTCGAATTGGCGTTGCTGCCATCCCACTACATTGGGACGATTCACGCCATGGTGAATCAGTTTCTGGCGCTGCCCTATAGGCAAAAAGTCGTCGATTGGTGCCTCACCATCTTCCGGAAAACATCGAACACGGCTTCCCCCTAAAATGCTTTTGCATACAATGGAGGCATCGTGCCGATATCCCGCGCCCGAACGCATAATCGACAGCAACCCCTACGCGAGCGCATATGTCCAAGTCCCTAGTCGAATTCAAACGCTTCTTGGTCAAGTCGGCCCCGATTCTATCCGAATATGAAAAAAAACTAGCCAACCTGATACTGGACGGTTTCGACGACATCGCGGCGGTCGGGTCAGCCGGCGGCAGGCGTGGGAAAGTCTTGGCAAAACTGATCGTCGAAAAGGGGGAGGCAGCGCCTCCGGCACTCGAAATCGCGGTCGACGAAGTGGGCGCTAACGAAAGCCAGATCGTCCGGCTAACTAAGGTGGAAGTCGAGCACTTTCGTGGTTTCTCCGACAAGCACACTTTCGAATTTAAGAGTCCGTACACCTTCGTCTATGGACCCAACGGTACGGGAAAGTCGAGTCTCTGCGAGGCACTCGAGTACGGATTGCTTGCCTCGATCCACGAAGCGGATTCGAAGCGGATCCCTGTCTCGGACTACATCAGGAACGCCACGTCAAGGAGGTCGACGAAACCTGTCCTGTATGGCGATACCTCGAACGAGCAAGGAGTCGAAGTAAAAGCGGATCCCCGAAGTTTCGAATTCTGCTTCATCGAAAAGAACCGGATTGACGGATTCGCGAGAGTGGCGGCCAATACCCCGGTCGCCCAACAGGCGCGGTTGGCAGCCCTGTTCGGCTTGGAAGAGTTCAACACGTTCGCAACGCAGTTCAACGATAGCCTCGACACATACCTGGCCGAGTTAGTTGGAAAGAATGGGAGGGATCTCGCAGAACGGGCGAAGGTCCTCGCCGGACACAAGGCGTCCCTCGAAGGCCTCCCGGAAAAAGCCAAAGCCGCTGAAACGCGAGGCGAGGCGCTGCTATCGAAATATCCGAAGTGCAAGGACCTCGAGGAAATCAAGGCCGTCCTAACCGGACCCGGAGGCAGTGGTGGCAAGCAAAAGGAGAACAACACCGAAATCGGCCGCCTACAGAACCTTAAAACGGCCACCGATCCCGGAACAGACGTAATCCTTGCCAGCGTCGACGAACTACTCCTGCTGATCAAAGAGAAGGCGGAATCGGAAGCGTTCCTCAACCAGTATAAGGACCAACTTTCTCTTCGGGACCTTTACGCTGCGATCCAGGGGAACCGCGAAAAGTTTGAGAACGAGTGCCCCGCGTGCGCCTCCGTACTCTACCGAGACGGACGACTCGTAGTTCCGGTCGATCCGTACAGCAATGCGGAGGAAAAGCTGAAGTACTTCGACGCCGCCCTGAGGGCCGAAGAACGGATCAAGGAAATCCGAGAGGCACTCAATCTCGGCTGGCGGGAGTTGATTTCGACAATCGCCAAGCTTCCGGCGTCCGCTACGGCTGTCGGATTTGCCAAAGCACCCGAGGTTGGCTCGTTCAGCGCTGAGGCTTCCAACGCTAAGGACGCGGCGAGCATCGAGACTTTCCTCCGAGCCGTGCCGGCAATGCGCGAACTCCTACAGGAGCTTAAGGACGTGACCGCCATCCATAACGGAAAGGTCGAACAATCTAAAGCTGCGATCAAGAAGTTCGAGGACGATAACCTCGCGATCACCAAGGACCTCGAGGAAATCGTGGCCATTTCGACCCTCGTCGCTGCGAACGCGAAGAGCGAGAAGGATGCGACGCAGGCTATCGAGAAGTTCAACCAAGAGAACGAAGATCTCATCAAGGAAGCGGAAGCCGAGAAACCAGGGGTCGCGAGAAGCTGGAGCTACAGCATCTCTTACGACTCGCTCCGCCAGAAACTCTTGGCCTACAATGCTGGACTGCCCTTGGCCTTGGCAGCGGATCTCAACGAGAAGACCCTCAAGTTCTATAACGAAATCAACAAGAACGACCACCCTTCCGACATGCTCAACTCCCTGAAGTTGCCGACTGCCGCCGGGGAGAGGATAGAGATTGAGTTCGAGAACGGGGACAAGTGCGACGCGCTCAAGGTGCTAAGCGAAGGCCACATTCGGTGCCTCGGGCTCGCGATCCTATTGGCGAAGATCACCAGAGACCGCCTCCCGTTCCTGATATTTGACGATGTCGTGAACTCGATCGACGATGAGCACCGGGGCGCGATCATCGACCTCATATTGAATCCAGATGAGGTGGGCAAGAGGCAACTCATCGTCACGACCCACGGTGAGGATTTTGTGAAGCGCCTTGAGAACGCCGTGCCGATGAAAAAGTACAGGGAAATGGTGACCCGGATCGACTTCCTCGTACCGTTCGCCTCCAAGAAGATCACCGTGAAGCTCGACTCGCCCCGCCACTACCTCACGGTGGCGACCCGCAGTTACGAAGAAGGGCGTATTCGCGACTCCCTGAGTTACATCCGGAAGGCCTTCGAAGAAGAGCTCAACCGTCTCTGGAAGAAGATTGCAAGTAAGAATTTGCAGGCGCAGATCAGTGTTGGGATGAGGGGGCCGGGAGACCCTGACCTTATGAGCTTGGCGACGGGGCTCCACAAGTTCCTCGGCGGGAAGGACGTGGCCGTTTTTCAAGAGGTCGTGCCGCATCTGGGCGAGATACTTGGATACCGCGATAAGCATAAAGTCGAGTGGAACTGCCTGAATAAAGGGACCCATGAAGGTGATCGGGCCGAAGAGTTCGATGCAGTTATCGTTCGGCGCATGCTTGAGACCATCATCAAGCTTGACGAGGCGATCGAGGCCCCGCAGGCCTGATGGTGGCTCTGCGGACCTCTGACATGTTTGCCGGGCGACGTGTACTACGGCCGACGGTAGTGAATGCTGCCGTTCTCACTGCAAGTGCGCTTTGTGACAAAAGGCAGTTACATAACAACCATTCTTTCCATTAACCAGCTTTGGTTTAGAAGCCGAAATACTGAATCCGGCCGTTTTGGAGGGGAGCAGACGCTTGAGCGTTCGCCGCAGGATCAACGAACTGCCTGCTTTTGGCCGATTGCTGCCCTTAGCCAACTGGTCCGCACTATCAGCTAGTAGTATTAGCGTAGCCCCTTACACGCGAGTAGTAGGACTGCCCATGGAACACTGCTTTCTACCAAGGACACTTTGGTATCGTGAAAACAGAGAAAGGATCGATCTAGCGGATACTGAACTCCACATCAAGTTCAGCATCCGCGCCCAGCCCTTGATCATTTTGGGTGAAGCTGGGATGGGCAAAACTACGCTTCTTGAGCGGGTTGCCATGCAGCAGGGCTACCGGTTCGTGACCGCACATCAGCTCCTGCACCCGCCACGCGGGATGCCAGATATCTGCGCCGATCAGGTCCTAGTGATCGATGCCCTAGATGAGTTGACGGCCAACTCACCCGTAGAAGCCCTTGAGCGTGTACTCGACAGGCTCGGTGAGAAAGGCCACCCACCGTTTCTACTCTCCTGCCGAGTGGCTGACTGGTATGGCGCCGCCGGCATCAGAGCCGTGGAGTCGAAGTATGTGCAAAAACCTGTACAACTGCATTTGAGCGCACTGAACGACGAGGAGATCCTGCGTGCCCTGAACAATGAACTGCAAAAAGAAGTGGTCTCGGATCTTATCGAAGGCCTGCGCACACGCGGCCTGAACAATTGGTTGGGTAACCCTTACACACTGGAACTATTGGTGGATTGCGTCAAGGCGGGGCATCTACCGCAAAGTCGCACGGAACTATTCGAATTCGCTACTCGGCAACTTCTTAAGGAGCGCAACGAGATCAAGTCTGGTGACGGTCCGAGCCTGGACCTGCGCCGCCGCGCCGCTGGCGCCGCTTGCGCCGCATTGATCATCGGTGGCCACGAAGCTCTTTGTCGCTCGGCTGAATCGACTACCGATCTGCCATTGGCTGAAGTCAGGGAACTGCCGGACGCGTGTCATCTGCCCTATGCGCTAGCAACCCGCCTGTTCGAGGCCGTTGGCACAGACCGCTTTAGGTATGCTCATCGCAGCCTTGGCGAATACCTTGCCGCGCAATGGATCATGTGTTGTGCTGATTCATCTCGCAAGCGGCGCAGACTTCTGGCCCTGCTCCATCGACAAGGAATGGTCCCCAATCATCTGCGCGGCATCCATGCTTGGCTGGCTCAGGACACTCATCTCGCCCCCAAGGTGATTGCTACGGACCCAATGGGTATCATCGAGTACAGTGATGTCGGGCAACTCAGCGAAGAGCAAGCATCGATGCTCTTGCGTGCGCTACGACGGCTGGCTACCAATAATCCTGGTTTTCTGCCTACCTACCATCAGATCAGCTTGAGGGAGGTGATCAAGCCCGGAGTCAAAACCGAGTTGATAGCTATCCTGCGTGCCAAGGGCATGCCCTTCCAACTTCGCTTGCTGCTGCTTGAGTCCATTCAGGGAAGCCTTGTTGTCAATCAACTGGAAACCATCCTTCGATCGCTAGTAGTTGACCAAAGGGAAGCGTTCGCATTGCGGCGGGCAGCGTTGGAAGCACTGTGCTTGCAGCAAGCACCAGAACAGGCGAAAACGCTGTTGGTCTTACTACGCAGCGATGGCTCAAACGACGCCAGCCAACTCGCCCTTAATCTAATGGGGCTGCAAGGCTACAGTTTTCCGGACACCGAAATTGCAGAGTGTGTGATTTGTTGCGAGCACCACCCATTCCGTGTCGGTGATATGGGCAAATCGAAATACGACCACGTCATAAAGCACTTTCCTACCGAGCGTATGGCTTCATTCCTGAACGTGCTCACGACCAGCATGAGTACACCGGAACCCGTCAGCCCAGATCAACAGAAAAGCGACTTGGCGGACTTGGTGATGCAACTGATCGGGCGGTACCTGAAAAAACAATTGCCTGATATCAGTGAGCTTTGGGGTTGGCTGCATTTTTCTGCCAGTCGAGGTGCCTTCCCCCTCATGGCCGAGGAGACTCACCATCACTTGCGGGACGATATTGCATTGCGGCGCCGCCTGCAGAAATGGGTGCTGCTCGAAAACGTTGGAGATGCAAGCTTGAAGCAAAGGGATCTGGACTTATGCAGAGCCTCGCACTATCTAGGATGCTCGGAAGAAGATGCCATTGCCCTGCTAAATTCGCTCGACCCGCAGGATCTTGGCGACCAACGCTGGCGAGAAATTGTCAGTCTAATACATCATACCGAGGATCAAGGTGCCGCATTGCGTGAAGCTGCTCATGTCTTCGCAGTTGGACAAGACGGTGGGCTGGCGTGGCTAGCACAATTGAAAATTTATCCTTCGGATGGAGGAAAAAGTTCTCTCGCAGAGGAATGCAGACAACAAAACGCATTCGAGCAACAGCGAAAGCTGTCAGACTTGCGAAGGACCTACCAGAAAAAAACCGAGTCGATCCTCAAGGGGAATTTCACCAGTCTAATTGAGTTCGCCCAAATCTACTTGGACAGCGCAAAAGCCTCTCGATCCGACGCTAGCGATACCGAATACTTTGCGAGCTGGCTGGGGCAAGATCTGGCTCAGTTGTTCCAACTAGGGCTCGAAGCCTACCTCCAGCAGATACCGGTTAGCCTCTCAAACAGCGAGATAGCGCATTTTTTTGCGCAGCAGGAGTGGTACCTGACCTCCAAAGGGGTTGGGGAGCAAGAAGGGCTTTCTCCCTTCATCATCGCTGCGGCACTCTCCGCACGACAAAAAGACGGGAGAGGCTTCAAGGATCTCGAGGAGCCTGTGCTGTTGGCCGGCTTCCTCGTCGTGCACTACCTATTCACACACGACCATTTCACTTTGCAGACGGCCCTGAAATCAGAGCTCAAGTCACGAGAGCTCTGGCGGGAAGCACTACGACTGCGCTGCGAGCCCCACTTGCATAGCAACTCTGCCTACGACGGGCTGAGCGAGCTTCGGCACGACGAAGCAGCAGCGCTTTTCGCCGCTGGCCTAGCACGCACCTGGCTTGAGGAATATGCCTCGCTCCCAGCTCATATTGAAAGGGAACTGGCCAGGATGCTGCTCAACGCTGGCGAGCACGAGACCCTGCACTCACTTGCGCGCTCCCGAACGCTGACCACAAAGGAACACGGCCAGATCTGGGACTCGGTGGGTTTGGTGGTCAGTTTTGACGAGACCCGCGAGCGCCTGGAACAGAAGGTACCGGACAAGCACCTGCTGTTGGAGCTTCGCGAACTGGTCGTCGGGCATTACGGTGCATTGGGCGGTCATACAATAAAACTGCAAGCCCCGGCAATGGCCTGGGTCATCAATCGCTTCCGCTCGGTTTGGCCCCTACGCAGACTTCAGCAAGGTGACCTTGATATAGGATTTTTTGACAACAACGCAGCCGACTGCCTAGTTAATCTCATTGACGCTCTAGGAAACCTCACCACGCCCGAGGCACAGCAAGCACTGCAAGCACTCTGCGATAAACGACGCAACAGTTATACGGAACGACTGCTCGATGCGCGGTTAAACCAGCGACGACGCGTATTGGACGTATCGTCCGAGCCCGCGACAATAGGGGAACTGAAAGCACTCGCAAATGACGCAGCCCCCAATGACGAGATTGCTCTTAAAGCGTTCGTGCTGGACGAACTAAATAACGTCCAAGAAAAGATCCGTAGCGATGACGTGGATTCTTGGCGAGGCTTCTATTGTGACGACCAGCGCACACCCCGTCGTGAGGAACACTGTCGGGACTTGCTAATCTCCTTACTGCGACAAGGCTCGCCCCTCGTCGACTACGAACCAGAGGCTCATCTTGCCGACAACAAGGAAGCCGATATCGCCTGTTTCGCCGGTAATCCTCGCATCAGTATCGAAGTGAAGGGCCAATGGCACCAGTCCGTATGGTCCGCAGCTGACGATCAACTGGACAGGTTGTACACGCGAGATAACCGGGCAAGAGGTAATGGTATCTATCTGGTGTTGTGGTTTGGAAGGCAGACGAATCGCAAACATACCCTCACCAGCCCAGGGGGCAAGACTGCAAGACCCAGCTCGCCATCCGTCATGAAGGAAATGCTGGAGCAACGGTGCAAGGCATTCCAGCAGGGAGGTGTAGAGATTGTGCTACTGGACCTGACACGGCAGACCATCGACCTTTATCCTCTGCCGCCGAGTAGTGCGCATGACAAAGAACCTGCGGTCGGTTCAGTTACTGCTCGGCCATACGAAGCTGGAGAGCACCGTTCGATATCTGGGAATTGAGGTCGATGAAGCGTTGGTGATGGCGGAACAGCCCGAGATTTGACTATGCATAGCGACGGTCCACGCTAGGCCGTCGCTGGTAACCAAGGCGATCAACGACGTGACCAAGCGGGACTATTCGATTGGAATCAGCAAGTCGTCGAATTCTGTATCGCCGCTTCTAGCGCTCAACGCAGTCTCAATCGCCTTAGCCATTTTCGACCAGTCTGTGGCAGCTGCCTTTTCGCTTCCGAACTCACTAAGTTTCCCGAGAGCTCTAAGAATCCATGGTAGGAAATTGGCCACAACACCATTAATGAACGATACGAACTCCTCGAACATCGTCTCAACCGTGTCCGGCTTGGCCGCGGATTTCTTGCTGCGCAGCCCTTCAAAGACCTGGCGTAAGTCCATGCGCAATAGTAAGTTACTTAGCATCTCTTCAATGTTTGAAGTCTTGACCACGTTTCTGTGGTTAACTCCGGAGAAGATTTTTTTTAACGTCTCATTCGACTGCTCGGGAACGTCGTTGAACCGCTCCAGAAGCTCACTGTAGAGCGCCGCGCCAGTTTCGAAGTACTCCTCAGACAGAAATTCCACCATTAGCCGACATGTGCCGGGTGAGAAGCCGCTGAGGTTGGCAGCTTGGCCAAATTCCGTGAGTCTGATTGGGCTGTTCATGACTGCCATTGCACCGCCAGCCTCCTGATCGTCTAAAATTCTGCTGACGGTCTCCGACAAGATTCTACGTACGTTTTGCTTGCCATCGGTTTGCCCAGCGTAAGAGGCCTCCGTCAGTTCTGACACGATATCTTCAGCGTCGGGATGCTCTCCGATGCACGCGAGCAATTGCGCACTGATTGTTGCCTCCAGCAGTTTCTGCCCTTGGATAGGGGTCTCGTCCCACTCGCCCCCAAGCGTCGACTGGAGCGGTGAGGATGCAAACATGACTTCTTCCAAGCTACGTTTGTTTCGCTGCCCCCGCTTCAAGGATGGGGGGCCCATCAAGTTTTCGAAGAGAACCGTATCGCCTTCAGAAAAGGCACCCGCTCTACCGCAACGGCCCGCAATGTTACGGAAAGTCATCGACTTCATTACCCGACCATCATCACGCATGCTGCTGAGCCAGTGAGCGACGATAGTCCATCGGAACGGAAGGTCCGCACCTTCAGCGAGTGTGGTGGTTGCGCAAACAACTGACAGAGCGCGTGCACGAGTTAATTCTTCTATATCGCGTCGCACATCAAAGGGCAGAGATGCGTTGTGGTACGACACTCCATACCGAAGACACTCGGCTAAGAAGTTCAAGTAAGGGTAGCGTTCAAGGATGTTGGCTGCGGTCTGTAGAACGTCGTCATTCTCAACCTCCTCTCGGCCTTCCAGCAACTCACGGGCAAGTAGCCGTGTGTCCAGCTTTCTTGGGCACACGATCAGACCGGGCGAGCCTAGTCGAATCACAAGATCTCGTGCTAATGCACCAACATTTGCGGCCGCACTCTTCTCATTAGCATTCGCGAACCGCGCCGGTTTTATCTTCCCAGGAAGTCTGACTTTGATCGGTTCTGACACGGCCGAAGTGGCTAGCTCGTTCGAGGGACGGAGCGCGTCGTTCCCATGGATCCAGTACATATCCCCGTTCGCGAGGCACATGGCTAATCGGCGTGCAGTAGGTCGCCAGCCAATTTGATGCAGGTCGATTTCTTGCACGCCAAGCCACGTACAGACGCGCTGCGGCTCAGTCAACACAGCTGACAACCCAATGATGCGAAGCTTTGGATTGTTTCGCTGAAGCAGCCGAAGTCTTGATACCAAGCCTTCCACCCGAGCACCCCGAGATCCATTCTCAAGAATATGGATCTCGTCGAAGATGACTGTACGCAGTCGGTCAAGGTCTTCACCAGTACGAAGCCAACCGTCAAACCGTTCAGGGGTAGCGACGACAACCTCATTCTCGGCGAAGCTGTTTAAAGCCTCAGATTGGAAACCGCCAAACATGGAAACAACAGGGACCTCATCACCAAAGCATTTCCGAAGAGAATCCTTCACCTGCTCCCCAATGGCGACATACGGAGCGACATAGACACACAAACTGTCATCCGCTAAATCGGCAGCCATACACGCTTCAGCGACAAATGTCTTCCCAGTGCTTGTGGGAAGCGTTAATAGGGTGTTGCGTCTATGCATAGCAATACGTTTCTTGCTGAGAAGAATGTACTGCGGGGGCAGTAGGGTCACCATGCCAGCTTTGATGGATTGCAGGATAAACCATCGCGGAATTTCGGGTGCGTCGTCTAAAAGATTAACGGTCGCTAATCGTCTCGCTTGGTTAGCTGCCATCCGTCCGCCCAGCAAGAGTGCATACTCCGCCATGGTCCCTGCCGTTGCAGCTTCAGTGAAGAGCTCGAGTGCATTTTCGAATGCTTCGGTACGTCTCCGCTTGTTAGAGCGACGCAAGGCGCGGTACCACCAGGAACGAAACTCGTCGAAATTCACATCGAGCGAACGGTATCGAACGGTTTTACTGGACGGGTCGCATATCGCTGCGACCATACGGAACACTAAGCTTTCCTTGAGATAACCTGAGGACACATCAGAAAGCGCAGCGCGTGCACTGGGAAAGTTGCCATGCATAGCAAAGGCAAGCGCGGCATGAAACGACAAGTCATCAAGATCAGCAACGTTCGGTGGATTTGTTTCACGTCGCAGGTTTTGTGCCGTCGATTGCAAGATCCGAGCTGCAGCGACAAGAGGCTGCGCTTTGCTCTCGTCATCAAGTGCCTCAAGTACCTCCACTCCTACGCGAACTTGGAATGCACTTATGCACTTGAGTGCCGTCGCTACATCGAATGGGTCTGCGGTTGGAAATACTGGCTCAACCCCTCTGGCCTTTGCTGCGGAGGAGGCAGCACTTTCGAGGAATCTGACAGAGTCAGGGAGGCCGTTCATGGCATCGTACTTCCGTTATTTGAAAGATGCACAAGGCACTGAGTCAGCTTGCTTATCGCGATGCTCCAAGGCTCAATAGTTTGCTTGCCCCAGCCTTGTTGTTCAATCTTCACGGCGACATTGTCCAGCGCGTCAACAGCCGCCTGATCACCGACACTACAGTCGTGCACCAATGTGGGCAGCAATTTAATGCCTTTACAGTCCTTCGCCTCTGGCATGAAAAGATTACCAACTCGCTCAAGCGCGTCGTCATCGAACTCGTGAACCTCCATCAGGTAACCCTGTAGCCAGTTAAATCGCTGACCTAACGACCCAGCGACCGTTGTTTTCCCCAAAAGCTTGTCGTAGTCGTCAATTAGTGCGGTCGCGTAGGTCAGCACGGCGGCGCCAGTAGTCTTCACCTCCATGATGTAAAGGCAGTCCTTGCTCTCGTCGCCTCCTGGGTCCAAGTGGACGATGGTGATGTCCAGCCCTGTCGGGGCGCCATTTTGAAGCGGAGTTAGTGCTCCCATTAGCGCCACCGTGTACCCGTTGCCCTTCCCGTGTAATCCAGACTTATGAGCGACCTTGTACGATAGAAACTCGCCAAGGTTGCCCTTTCGGCCAGTAGTGAGCTTCGTGATTTTCGGTGGCCAGATTTTGGTCGCCTTCGTGAGCTCGGAGTGAATCCACTGGTAGAACGCCGCGCAATCGGGATCACCTCGGAAAAGCTGAATTTGCCATCCATTGGATGAATTCGAGGGCGATTTAGTGAAGGCCATCGGTATCTCATTCCCTGTTCTAGCACACGGCCTCTGCTGCGTGAGTAAGGCCTTCCGCCACTATGTTAGCGCAGCGTGTTGGTGCTGAGTCGATTTTGTATCAGGGGCAATTCGGCATCTGGGTCAAAATTTGTGACAACCACCTGCTCGATCCAGTCAGTTATCCAAGGAAGATACCATCATAAAATTCTGGTTTTTTGACCCCGTCCACCTCTGCTCCTTTTGCTCTGACCCAGAGTTGTGACAACCTTTATTCTTTTGACACAACCCGCAAAAATCGCAGCCTCGGCTGCGATTTTTGTATCTGAATCGAGGACATCCATGGATCGCTTCCAGGAAATGCAGATCTTCGCCACCGTGGCCCAAGAGCAGGGCTTCTCGGCGGCGGCGCGGCGTCTTGGCTTGTCCGCGGCCAGTGTCACCCGCGCCGTGGCGGCGCTGGAGCAGCGCATTGGTACACAGTTGCTGATTCGCACGACACGCACTGTGCACCTCAGCGAGGCCGGTCAGCGTTATCTGGAAGACTGTCGGAGAATTCTCGCCGAGGTGCAGGAAGCCGAGGATTCGGCGGCCGGCAGTCACGCCCAGCCCCGTGGGCAA
>Ga0105244_10002965_pt1 | contig 12499 bp, 9 predicted proteins | sample KBSM44metaG_FD_80423 | JGI IMG/M metagenome (GOLD analysis project Ga0105244, IMG submission 80423) | Miscanthus rhizosphere microbial communities from Kellogg Biological Station, Michigan, USA - KBS M4-4 metaG | ecosystem: Host-associated > Plants > Roots > Rhizosphere > Soil | place: Michigan...
CTGACGGCCCAGGCCGGCCGCGACATCAACGTGATCGCCAGCAGCATCGACGCCAAGCGCGACATCGCGATGGCCGCGACGGAAAACCTGACCCTGTCCTCGGCGGCTGATGAACAGCATTCTTACGGCAAGAGCAAGAAGGTGACCGAGCAGGAAGATCATGTCAGCCAGGTGTCTGCGGACCTGAAAGCGGGCGGCAGTGTGGCTTTGCAGGCAGGGCAGAATCTGGCCGTGATCTCCAGCCGTATTACCGCTGGGAAAGAGGCGTATCTGGTTGCGGGTGAGAATCTGGACATTCTTGCTGCGCAGGACAGTGATTATTCGCTGTACGACATGAAGAAAAAAGGCAGCTTCGGCGCGAAGAAAACCCAGCGTGACGAAGTGACCGATGTGAAAAACGTCGGTAGCGAAATTACTACCGGTGGCGACCTGTTGCTGTCGAGCGGCGGCGATCAGAAGTATCAGGCTGCGAAGCTGAAGAGCGGTAAGGACCTGACGATTGAAAGTGGTGGTGCGGTTACGTTTGAGGGCGTGAAGGACCTGCATCAGGAGAGTCACGAGAAGAGTGACAACAACGCCTTTTGGGTTTCCTCCAAAGGTAAAGGTAATACCGACGAGACCTTACGCCAGAGCGAACTGGTTGCCGCCGGTGAAGTAACCATTAAAGCCGTCAATGGACTGCAGATCGATATCAAGCAGGTTGATCAGCAAACGGTTACCCAGAGCATCGATGCAATGGTCAAGGCCGATCCACAACTGGCCTGGCTCAAGGATGCTGAAAAACGCGGTGACGTGGACTGGCGGCAAGTGAAGGAGATTCACGACTCCTTCAAGTACAGCAACTCGGGTCTTGGTCCAGCCTCGCAAATTATCATCGCGATTATCATGGCTGCTGTTGTGGGGCCTATGGCAATGGGCGCGGTAGGTGCATCCACAGGGGCAGCAGTAACGGCAGGTACTATGGGTGCCAACACTGCAGCGTTCCTCTCTGCGGGCGCAGGTGCTGTTGCAGCGGGTGCCGCTACCAACGCAACGGTCAGCGTTATTAATAACCGTGGGAACCTTGGGGCGGTATTTAAAGATGTAACTTCTTCCGATTCCATAAAAGGGTATGTCATCTCGGGAGTGACGGCGGGTCTGACGGCTGCGTACTTTGATGGTTGGACGGGTACTCATAGTGATCCGAACACCGGCAAGATTGTTGGAGCCAAGCTCTCGACTTGGGAAGGCGTGGGTCAGTTTGCTGGTAATCAGGTTCTGCAGAACGGGACGTCAGCGCTGCTGAGTAGTGCTCTTGGCAACGGCGGCAGTGGCAGTGATGCACTCAAGACTGCGTTGTTCAATACCTTGGCGGCAGCGAGTTTCAATGCAGTGGGTGACTATACCTACGGCAATTTTGCGGAAGGTACACCTCCCAAGGTCATCATTCACGCGATGGTGGGAGGTCTGCTATCAAAGGCCACTGGCGGAGATTTCAGAACGGGAGCGTTGGCTGCAGGAGCTAACGAAGCTTTGGTTGGACACCTGAATAGTCTGGTCAACGGTAATAAAAACCTTCTGACCATGAGTTCTCAGATAGTCGGCGCTCTGGCTGCGGCCACTCAGAAAGACGCTGATGCCAGCTCGATTGAGAAGGGTAGTTGGGTAGCCAGGAACGCTACGCAATACAACAAGGGGTTACATGAACCGGCTGCGATGGAGCTTGAAAAAGCGCGTAATGAAAATCCGGATCGTGCCGAAAGGTTAGATGCCGCTGCGTGCGCCTTGGTCCATTGCAGCGCCTCTGTACCTACTTCGGATAAAAACTACGAAGGACTGAAAGCTCTGGAAGCCAAGGGAGCTGGCTATACCCGTGAGCTGGCTGATCTCAAGGCAACAGGTCAGTTTGACTACGGCTACATTGACAGCGCTGACGACTTTATCACTCGGCATGATGAGGCGGTTACGCGAACCGGTGCTGTCATTGATACCAGCGTGAACACCTACATTGGAGGGACTTCAGCGGTAGGAGCCGTCATAACCCTGCCAGGATGTGCTTCTATCATAGGCTGTCTGGCTCCTGCGGCCCTTGGCGGTCTTGCAACCTTGTCGTTTAACAACGCAGCAGAGTCTGCTGGCGCTATCACTCAGCCTTATGTTTCAACCGAGGGACAACGGGTACTCAGCTCGTTCAACCCGGCGAGCAAAACGCCAGATGAAAGTGCGCTGGCGGCGATGACCATCAACGCTGCTGCTTCGGTCGCAGAGGCGATTATTTTGCGAGGAGCTGGTAAACTTGTTCTGGATGCTTTCGGGGCAGGTGCAAAAGCAATTCCAAATGGCACAGTTGATCTCAATGCACAGGCGTCACTATCTGTAAGCAAAGTTAATTCCCCGATTGATTTTGATGGTCATATACTGAGTGCTGAAGTAAAACCAAATGGGAATGTTGTTGGTGGGCACCCAACAGTGACGGGGGATGTTCATGTGATCCCTGGGACAGCTTCGATACCGAATGCGCAAGGTGTTTATAGCGCTAGGATTCAGGTGGCAGATCCAGCCAATCCAGGGCAGTTCTTGCCCAAGACGAATAATGGAGGCATTTCTACACTATTTCCCGATTCTTGGACCGCAGATCGAATAAAAGTTGAAGTGGATGGAGCCTTCCAAAATAGAACAGTTGTCGGAAATAAATGGACTGGAACAACCCCTAGCGGTGTCCAGGTAGAGGGATATATAAGCCCGAAAACTACCGTATATCCAAAGCTTTAGGTGTATAAAATGAAATTGCATTTTTCATGGGAAGAGTCAGCAGGAGCTCTTTCGCCGGTTTGTAGTTCAAACATGATCAACAGAGATGGCGTTAGCCCGCTAGCGTGCCTATTAACTGATGATGGCGGTCAATTATTTTTAGACACCGTGCCGTGGTTGGATGAGGGGCTGGACAGAACAAGATCAGTTAAGGAGGCTAAGGTTGATTTTGTAGACTGGAGTCGCGATGCCTGGGGGGCTGAATTGACTAAAGAATATGTAAAAATTTATTCGCTCCATGATGAAAGTTACTACGAACTAATTACTATCGACTCATTTGAAGCAGCACTATCAGCGTGGTTGGATTTTATTAAGCTGAAACCGGCGGTGGGAGTAATTCAGGAGGTTGAAGTTTAAATTTCCATTTGGCAGGGGGAGTTGGTGCAAAAGAAACTGCTAATACCGCATTGAAGCTTGGCGAAACCCAAACTATTAATGATGTAAGCATGACTAGTGTCGGGAGATGGATGTCTCCTGATGAACTGGCACAGATGCAAAGTAGTAACAAAATTGTTCAGGGAGGCGGCGGGCAAACCTTTATCTGAACTAACGGTGCCGCTGATTTTAAGGGGGGTGCGTCTAAAGGTTTCGTCTATGTCGAGTTTGATATTCCAAGTAGTGGATTGTTGCAGGGTGGTAAGGAAGGTTGGTATAAAATGATTGGTCTGGACGCAAGTAAACCCCAGTAGTATTTTCTTAATAAACAGGGTGGGGAACATCTCCCTGAGGTAAAAAATATTACTGTGCTAGATAGTAAGTGAGAGGGGTTATGGATGCTTTTCAGTTTAATAAAGAAGTTAAGTCTCTATTGAAAGGCTACGCCGTAGAGTATTCAACATTCGCCAGTGGGGATTTTGGTAACCTTGAGCGGATAGGGCTGGAAGGCTTTAACAAGCTGGCGACCGTAGAATTTTTGTCTGAAGGCTGGATAGGTATTGATATATATGACCGTGCTTGTGATGAGCAGGTCATGAATATTTTGCTTTCTCCAGAGGAAAAAGATCTTGTCCCTAAAGGATTTGAAAAGCTTCTGGATATATTAAATCGAAATAGTTAATAAGTATCTTCGGAAACTCAGGGTGCTTATTTATCTGTAGATCCCAGCCTCGATTTGACACCGGCCCTGCGCCGGTGTTGTTTTATCTGCTTACTGCAAAACCTCCCTTCCTTTGCTGCGCGCTTTAGTCGTGGCCTGAGCGATCAGGGCATCAAGCATCTGCGCAACGAATTTCTGTATCTGGCACAGGCCGACAATCGCCTTGGCCCGACCGGGGCATTGATTGCGGGTAACGACGTCTCACTGATCGCAGGCCAGAACCTCGACAACGTCGGTACCTTGCACGCCGCCAACAACCTCTCGGCAGTCGCAGGCAACAACCTGATCATCACCGGCCTGATAGAAGCCGGCAACCGGCTCGATCTGCTCGCGGGTAATGATCTGATCAACACCGCTGGCGGCATCATCAAAGGTCGCGATGTTTCACTGACCGCGATCAACGGCGACGTGATCAACGAACGCAGCATCACCTCGATGGATAACAGTGTGCTCGGTCAGCGCCACAACGAGTTCGCCGACAGTGCCGCGCGCATCGAAGCCGCCAACGACATGAGCATTTCGGCAGGCCGCGACGTCATCAACAAAGGAAGCGTGCTGGAAAGCGGTCGTGACATGACCATCCAGGCCGGACGCGACGTCACCATCGCCCCGACCGAAGTCACCAACAGCCTGTTCTCCGACAGCAAACACAACAGCAGCGACATCACCCAACTGGGCTCCACCGCCAGTTCCGGACGCGACCTGACCGTTCAGGCCGGACGCGACATCTTCGTCATCGCCAGCCAGATCGACGCCAAACGCGACATCGCCATGGCGGCGACCGAAAACCTCACCATCAGCTCTGCGGCGGACGAAGAACACTCCCTGTCGAAAAGCAAAAAACTGACCCGTCAGGAAGACCACGTCAGCCAGGTTTCCTCCGATCTTGATGCCGGGGGCAGTGTTGCCTTACAGGCCGGCCAGAACCTCGCCGTGATCTCCAGCCGTATTACTGCGGGTAAAGAGGCGTACCTGGTTGCCGGTGAAAACCTCGACATTCTGGCTGCGCAGGACAATGATTATTCGCTGTATGACAAAAAGAAGAAGGGGAGTTTTGGGGCGAAGAAAACCAAGCGTGACGAAATCACTGATGTGAAAAACATCGGTAGTGAAATCACCACGGGTGGAGATCTTTTGCTGGCGAGCGGGGGCGATCAGAAGTACCAGGCCGCGAAGCTGGACAGCGGTAAGGACCTGACGATTCAAAGTGGTGGTGCGGTTACGTTTGAGGGCGTGAAGGATCTGAAGCAGGAGAGTCACGAGAAGAGCAAAAGTGACCTTGCCTGGAATTCGAGTAAAGGTAAGGGCAACACCGACGAAACCTTGCGCCAGAGCGAGCTGGTGGCCAAAGGCGAAGTAGCGATCCGGGCTGTTGAAGGCTTGAAAATCGACATCAAACAAGTCGACCAGCAAAGCGTTAGCCAGACTATTGATGCAATGGTCAAGGCCGACCCGCAACTGGCGTGGCTTAAGGATGCTGAGCAGCGCGGTGATGTGGATTGGCGTCAGATCAAAGAGGTACATGATTCGTTCAAGTACAACAATTCAAGCCTCGGCCAAGGGGCAATGCTGGCGATCATTATTGTCGTTACGGTGTTGACGGCCGGGGCTGGGACATTCGCTACAGCGGGTGCGGCAGCAGGCTCTGCTGCTAACGGAGCAGCACTCGCTGCTGGTATTTCTGGGACAACGGCTGCAACGATCGGTGTTGCGGCAAACGCGGCTGCTGTTGCCAGTCTAACGTCAATAACTGCTCAGGGTGTTGTGAGCACGATCAACAACAAAGGCAATCTGGGGGCAGCCTTAAAAGATACGTTTAGTAGCGATAGCTTAAAAAGCGCTGCCATCTCAGGCCTTACCGCGGGATTCACCGCCGGCGTCATTGATCCACAACTGGGCGGTAGTACTAAGCCATTCAACAATCTGACCAAGGGGTTCGATCTATCCACGTGGGGAGGCGTGGGTGGCTTTGCGGTTCATGCCGGTGCGCAAGGTCTGGCTTCGGGGGCTATCAATACTGCGGTCAACGGCGGTAGCTTGGGTGGCAATCTGGTTAACGGATTGGTCAGTCAGGCAGGCAACGTAGCTGCGGCCATAGGGTTTTATCAGGTCGGAAGTTTTGCAGATCAGAAGCTCCTTGAAGCTACTACAGCCGGGGATGTAACAGGAAAGGCCATGTGGGTTGAAGGTGGTATAGGCCGAACAACCTTGCATGCCTTGATGGGGGGCGCAGTTTCCTCTGCAACCGGCGGCGACTTCACCACTGGCGCCGTTGCCGCTGGTGCCAGTCAAGCAATGGCAGGTGCCTTGAATGATGTATTCAAAGCAAGCCCAGAGTATCGTCAGGCGGCTGCGCAGATCGTCGGCTTGGCAGCGGCAGGATTGGCAGGTGGAGATGTCGAGAAAGCTGCCTGGGTTTCGGCCATGGCAGATCAATACAACCGACAGTTGCACCCGAACGAAATACCACTGCTGGAAAAACAGTCCGCAAGCCTGGCTCAGGAAGCCAACATCAGCCCGGCCGAGGCCGAGAAACGCCTAGCACAGGCATTGGCTTATTACACCGACAAAAACTGGAATGGTGCACTCGCAGAGAACGGTGTCGTCCCCGATGCTGTGACGCTGAAACATCTGGGTATCGCGCTTTCGCCTTTGGCTGATACTTATGCAGCGGTAGGCGATGTTCCTGTAGCGGCCGGGAGTAAATCTTATACGCCAGCAGAAACAGTGGCGCTCATCACCGACTATCGCAATACCCACACCGCTGAGTATGCGGATGCGTCGATCAACGCAGTCAACATGCAGGGGTTGTACGCAGGTGATCCTGGATACAAATACGCTAATTTTTACCAAAAAAACCTTGCGGTTAACACCGATTTTCTGAGTTCCCTTTCCGGCACTTTAGCCGGGATTGCCCAAGGTAGCGGCAGCGCGTTGTCGGATTCTTTCGGTTCGGCATGGGCGCTTATGAGTGATCCTGCCGGGGTTAGCGAGCAGGCCGCCAATGGTCTAATGGGCTTGAGCAAGAACCCGTGGGGTTCCTTCATGAATAGCGTGGAGGCAAGCCAGACCAAAGAGGCCATGGCGACCATCTACGATATGCAGGGCAACACGGCGGCGAGTGCGGCTATTCGTGCGAAAAGTGATCTTGAGTTCGCGCTGAACTTCTTGCCAGCCAATCGGGCAAAGACGTTGGCAGAGCTGGGGGGCGGTGCAAGAGCTTTAGTTTCCGCAGAAAAAGCCGCTCTACCAGCAGGCTATCGTGAAGGCGGTTCGGTCGGGGCAGCTTTCAATGAAACGGGGGGGTTGCCGGAAGGTTATCGCCGGGTTATCAATACCAAGACTGGCAATACAGAGGTTTTGGCTGCGGATGGCACGTTCTATTTAGAGACCAGCAATGGACTCAAGCCGAAGGCAGGGGGTAATCTTGCTGGGTTGGTTGAAGCAGAGAGAAATATTGCGAGTGCAAAAGAGGCCGCTTCGGAAGGATTATACGCCACAAAGACGGGCAAAATTACTATTGACGGCAAAATTGACGGTCAACTTGAAGCTCGAGGGTGGACCCAGCAAGAGGTCCAGGGCGTCATTGATGAAGGGCCAGTGGGAACTACTGCTGACAACCGATCTGCGTCGAAGACGCCAGATGGACTGGCGAGAAATGATCCGGCATCCGTGTATGGCTCAAAGAGCGGGTATGTTGTGGTTAATGACCGGACTGGCGAAGTCGTGCAGATAAGCGGCAAAAATGACCCAGGTTGGATTCCGGATAGTCGAATTAAGTGGAAGTAAAAATGATCATTGATCTTCAGCAGCGCTACGACTCATCCGATGACTTCTTCAATCTTGGTGGAAGCGTTGTGATGAAGGTCTCAGCCGATGCAGCAGTTGCTATTTGTGAACGCGCTGCACAGCGCGGGTTAGTGGTCGCTCGAATCGAAGGAGGCATTTGGCATGCCCCTGGATTTGAGGCTCGGTTGGATTGTATTTGGGACGGAATTGATCCCCCAGTCGATCAGAGAACGGCCGAACAAAACAACCGAGTAGCGGCTGAATTCGTGCGCACGGAACAGGCCGTGCATGATGTCTACGTGATTACGGCGCATAGTATGTTGGGATGGTAAGCACGTCGCGTTTGCTGTGAGTAAGGAACACTTGAAGTGTCCGGTAGTAGTGTTGGTTCAAAAGAAATACCTAAGGAATTAGGTGAGGTTTCTTTTGATGCAGCTGATGGCCTGGGAACCATCTACTCTCCAATAGTCATTACGAGCGGAAGTGAAATAACATTTGATGAGTTTGCGATAGGGACTTCGAAAGGGGTCATTGGCGTTGGTGCTGATGGGGCTGCTGAATTAGCAAGGCCATTGAGGAAAATGCTTGCTTATGCTCAGTCCAAAGGTGCAGAAAAAAGCACTTTGACAGGTCGCTATGCATCCCCAGAAAGCTATAAGCTTGGAATCGGTAGTTTTGATAATGTAAGTCAGAATTTTTCCTTTAGCTTTCCCATGACGAAGGAAGGCTTGAGGGGATTTTTAAAAGGGGTTGGACAATGAAGGTTCGTCGAACCGGATGAGGCAGATATCTCCTAAAGGGTAGTTGGTGCAAAATCGACAGGTGGTGCAATTGACGCTGGCTTTGATACTGCTACCCCGCAGATTAAATTGCAGGGGTATCCTGCCCGGCGATACCCATATTTATTTTAATGTTTGTTAAGCGAAGCCCCACTCCGGACACCCCCGTCCCAAATCATCCGACCCCCTCTCCGCAATACCCACCCGCCAATGAACTAAACTACCCAGCGGCACCCGCTCGCTGTCCGGGCCTGAGGAAGTTGTCAGCCTTATCCTTATCGTTCTAAGCATCTGCCAATACCCGGTTTAAAACATAACAAAACTACCTATTCGCACGAACCGCATAAGGATAAGGCTTGGATGACAATGACTCCAGTGGATGGATCGGCTTCCTTTGATGTTAACAACCTGTTCAGAAAACCCAGGATCTGTTTTGACTGGGAGGACCTGCGTTACTTCGTGATGTTTTCCACGGTCAGTTCCCTGAGTGGCGCTGCAAGGATACTGGGTGTGGAGCACGCGACTGTTTCGCGCCGTATCGCTTCGCTGGAAAGGTCTCTGAATGTAAAGCTTGTCGACCGTCGCAAGCGTTTGTATGAACTGACTGATGAGGGACGGCGTGTAGCGGCGATCGGGCGACAGATCGAGGCGCAGACTCAGGCTGTTGGCCGTCTCGCGGTTGCGGCTCAGGTGGTGCAGGGTGTGGAGGTGACCATCAGTGCGCCGCCGTCGGTGGCGGTCGAGAAGCTGGTGCCACAATTGGGGGCGTTTCGGGCGATGCATCCCGGGATTGTGTTGCGCTTGTTGGGCGATCACCAGTATTCATCGTTATCCAGTTGCCAGTCTGACCTGTGTATACGGTTTTCCAAACCTGTTGAAAGCGGCATCGTCGCGCGCCGCATTGGCACAGCTTCCTTTTCATTTTATTGCGCACGTTTTTATCTGGAGCAACGCCCTCCGGAGCATTATGAGTTTATTGCTTATGACAATGAACTGATGAGTGACAATCAGAATGGTTGGCTGAGGGATATCGTCGGTGATCGACCCTTTGTGCTGGAGGCCAAAACGGTGGAGTTGCAAATTCGTGCTGCGGAAACCGGTGTGGGTATCGCGTTACTGCCCAGTTTTGCCGTAGAGGGTAATGATCGTCTGTGCCAGGTGGAATTGTCGGCTCCGCTGGAAGTCGATGTCTGGCTCGGTGTGCATGAAGACTTGCGCGCGGTGGCTTCCATCCAGGCTGCCATGAATTATGTGGAAAGCTGTTATCGCTAGCCAGGCCTGAGTTCGCGCTGGTCATGTTGACGGTAAACAGTCTTGCGGTGAAAAAATTCCCATCCCCTCATCAAATATCGACAGTTTACAAGTTCGGCTGTTTTGACGAGGATCAATACCGAGTGGAGCAGTTCATGACTCGAAACTCCGAGACGTTAAGGTGTCGGCTCGGCAAGGTTTGTTAGATGGCGCGCTGTTGGATAATTATAAAAACTCAAGCAGTGTCAAGATCATCTCAAGCACCCTGATGACACCCTAAGGACAGCCGGAGATTCTCATGGCCGACGTAAAAATTCTCGACGTTACCTTGCGTGACGGTGGTTATCGGAACAACTTCAACTTCACAGAAGATCAGGCGCAGATAGTGGTCGCTGGTTTGGCCAGTGCGGGTGTCGACCTCTGCGAAATTGGTTATTGCAAAGGATCCTTCGCCCCGAAAGGCGAGCACGGTCTGACCAGTGATGTAGGCGCAGGCTTCATTGAAAAGATTGCGCAGGCGGCCAACGGCCGTATCGAACTGGCCGTCATGGTTCACCCCAGAAACATCACCACGGATGACTTCGCCATGCTCAGGGAGCAGGGCGTTTCGATGATCCGCGTCTGTTTGAGGCCCGATCAATTGGATGAGGGGCTTGTGACCTTGTCGCTGGCTCGCGATCACGGCTTCAGTGTCAGCGCCAATGTGACGCATGTGACTTCGCAGACGCCAGGCAGTGTGCTTGATACGGCGGTACGCGCGGAGGGGGCTGGCGCGGATATCGTTTGCTGTGCGGATTCCAATGGCCATATGTTGCCAGCCGATGTAGATCGACTGTTCAGTCGTCTCTCAAGCCGACTATTGGTGCCGCTGGGCTTTCACGCCCATAACAATATGTCGTTGGCGCTGGCGAATGCAGTGGCGGCTATAGAAGCCGGCGCTGAATACATCGACACGTCCATATGTGGCATGGGCAAGGGAGCCGGCAATCTTCACCTGAGTATGCTGGTTGCCTACCTGGAGCGTACCGGCGTCAGTCATGGCTATGACCTGGTGAAGGTGATGGAACTGTCGGAAGCCACGGCCCGCGCGGTACCGCACAACAATATGCCCAGCCCGCTGATGGATATCATTCTGGGCACTTACAACTTTCCCTACGATGTCAGTCAGCGGGTGCGAGACACGCTTGAACGGTTTCAGTTGACCTCCGAGTACCGAGCGATCGAGGTCATGCATCAGCAGGACAAGGTGGCGCGTCTTGCGCCCCGAGCGGTGTTATCGACTATTGCCACCGGCTTGCCGAACAGCGTAAAGGGAGTCGCACTATGACCACTCAACCGCTCCGAAAGCGCATCTGTGTATTGCCCGGTGACGGGATCGGCATTGAAGTCATGGCGGCGGCACTGCCGGTGATTGCGGCGTTGAACCTGCCATTCGATCTGATTGCGGCGGACATCGGTTGGGAATGCTGGAGGGCCGAGGGGGAAACTGTTCCGGCCCGTACCTGGGAGATCATGGCCAGTTGCGACGCGACATTGCTTGGCGCAATCACCAGCAAGCCTCTGGCAGAGGCCGAAGCAGAGTTGCCACTGGCGCTTCAGGGCCAGAACCGCCGCTATGTCAGTCCGGTCATTCAGCTCAGGCAGAATCTTGACCTGTACGCCAATGTCCGCCCGGTCACTGACATGACTGGCGAACACAGATTTCGCTTTGTGGTGATCAGGGAAAACACCGAAGGGCTTTATGCGGGGCTGGACTTCGGTTGTATCCCGGATGCACTGGTGCCGCTGCTCGAAGAGCGAGAAGCCCTCGGCGCGGCGTGGCAGCGAGAAGGGCAGGATGATGCGACGGTGACGTTGCGCCTGCAGACGCGAAGTGGCCTGACGCGTATTTTCGAATACGCCTTCGAGTACGCCCGCAAGAATCATTTCACGCGGGTTACGTTTGTCGACAAACCCATGGTCCTGCGGCACAGCAGCGCCTTTGCACGGGGCATCTTCGAAGCAACAGCTCAGCGGTATCCGGACGTGACCGGGGTCATCGAAAACGTCGACGCGGTTGCCCTGTGGATGGTGCAACGTCCCGAGCGCTTCGGGGTGATCGTTGCCGAGAACATGTTCGGCGATATTCTTTCCGATCTCGGCGCTGGAGTCATGGGAGGCCTGGGGTTTGCGCCCAGTGGCAACTTCGGCAATTCAGGTGCCTATTTCGAACCGGTACACGGCAGCGCGCCTGCTCACGCGGGTTTGAACAAGGCCAACCCCGGCGCGATGTTCATGGCCATCGCGCTGATGCTGGAGCATTTGGGGTTCCCGGCCGAGTCGGCGTGTATCAGCCAGGCCGTCAGCCTGGTTTCTCGCACATCCACACGCACGTATGACCTTGGCGGTTCCCATACCACGGCTCAAGTGGGCGAAGCGATCGTTCAGCAGTGCATCGAGTTGCAGTCCCGCACGTTCGGGTATGGCAACGAACAGGTTGCAGCACAGGGAGAACGTCATGTCAGCGCACTTTGAAGCTGTACCCATTGCGCAAGCCGTGCTGGAGGCATGTGAACATCTCGACACGGCGTCCTTGTCTGACGCGCTGGACAGCCTGGGGATCGACGGCGGGCTTTCGGGAATTGCCTCGCAAGTACCTGGCACTCGTTGCGTGGGCATCGCGTTTACCGTGCAGTACGAGCCGGTCGATGCATCTGCGGTCTTCAAGGGTGCTGCCAACTATATCGATCATGTACCGGCCGGTGCGGTGATTGTTTCCTCAAACAACGGACGCCAGGACTGCACGGTATGGGGC
>Ga0105244_10002968_pt1 | contig 12489 bp, 10 predicted proteins | sample KBSM44metaG_FD_80423 | JGI IMG/M metagenome (GOLD analysis project Ga0105244, IMG submission 80423) | Miscanthus rhizosphere microbial communities from Kellogg Biological Station, Michigan, USA - KBS M4-4 metaG | ecosystem: Host-associated > Plants > Roots > Rhizosphere > Soil | place...
CTGGTGGCGTCTACGGTGCAAGAGGGGGTTATGCGTAAGCGAGGTTAAGATTGGCTCGCCCTCACCCCGACCCTCTCCCCCAGGAGAGGGAGAAGGTCAGAGAAAACACCGGTTATCCCCTCTCTCTGAGGAGAGGGAGAAAGTCAGAGAAAACATCGGTTATCCCCTCTCTCTGAGGAGAGGGAGAAAGTCAGAGAAAACACCGGTTATCCCCTCTCCCTGGGGAGAGGGCCAGGGTGAGGGGGAAATCATTTATGCGTTGTAAGCATTCTCACCGTGGCTGTTCACATCCAGGCCTTCACGCTCATGTTCTTCTGGTACACGCAGACCGACAGTCAGGTCAGCCACTTTGAAGCCAATGAACGCGACTACCGCAGACCAGACAATCGTCACACCGATACTTTCCAGTTGCACCAGGATTTGATGGCCCATGGTCACGCCTTGTGCATAGCCCACACCACCCAGTGAAGTTGCGGCAAAGATACCGGTCATGATGCAACCTACGATACCGCACACGCCGTGGACACCGAACACATCACAAGGGTCATCGACACGCAGCCATTTTTTCAGCAGCGTCACACCCCACAAACCGGCCAGACCCGCTACGATACCGATAATCAGTGCACCGCCGACGCCAACATAACCACATGCTGGAGTGATACCGACCAGACCTGCAATGGCACCGGAACACGCGCCCAGCAGAGAAGGTTTGCCACGCAATGCCCACTCACCAAATACCCAGCCGAGGACGGCAGCGGCAGTTGCAACAACCGTGTTCACAAAGGCCAGCGCGGCGATTTCGTTTGCAGCACTTGCCGAACCGGCGTTGAAGCCAAACCAGCCGAAGTAGAGGATCGCAGTACCGGTAAACACCATCGGTAAGTTGTGCGGTTTGAACGCTTCTTTACCGTAGCCAACACGTTTGCCAATCAGGTAAGCACCTACCAGGCCCGCAACCGCGGCATTGATATGGACGACAGTACCACCCGCGAAGTCCATTGCACCGTGTGTTGCCAGTAAGCCACCACCCCACACCATATGGGCAATCGGCACATAAGAGAGCGTCAGCCAAATCACGACGAAAATCAGCACCGCTGAGAAGCGAATACGTTCAGCCAGCGCGCCAACAATTAGGCCCACGGTGATACAGGCGAAGGAACCCTGGAACGCCACATGAATATATTGGTAGAAAGAGCCCATCAACGCGGTGAGCTGAATATTCTTCAGCAATACCCAGTCGAAGTTACCAAAGAAGCTGCCACCGGAGCCAAAGGCCAGGGTATAGCCATAAACCACCCACAGCACACAAACCAGCGCAAACGTGACCGTTATCTGAGTCAGCATCGACAGCACGTTTTTGGAGCGAATCAGGCCACCGTAAAACAGCGCCAGCCCAGGTATTGTCATAAACAGCACCAATGCGGTGCTAATCATCATAAAGGCGTTGTCTGCTTTATCGGCCACAGCGGGTGCCGCAAGCGCGATTGATGGCGCAAGTGCCAGGGCTACAACGCCTAAGATAGAGGCTAATTTCTTCATTTTTTCCATCCCTTTCACGAGTGGCAAGACGATTACAGTGCAGCTTCGTCGGCTTCGCCGGTACGAATGCGGATGACGCGTTGCAGTTCAGCAACAAAAATTTTGCCATCGCCAATCTTGCCGGTGTAGGCAGCTTTGCTAATGACATCAATCACTTCATCAAGTTGATCATCGGCAATTGCCACATCAATTTTCACTTTAGGCAGGAAATTGACGCTGTACTCAGCACCGCGGTACAACTCTGCGTGACCTTTCTGGCGGCCAAAGCCTTTAACCTCGGTAACAGTCAGCCCTTGAATACCGATTGAAGACAGCGCTTCGCGTACATCTTCGAGTTTGAACGGTTTGATCACCACGGTAACCAGCTTCATAGATCCCCTCCAGTCAGAATTGGGTAATTGCCCTTGCAACACTGATTACATAAAGCAAAGGCCATGCCAAAAATGAAAAACAGGTTTTTTCAGCGCGTTAAGCCGCGCCGAATAAGGGTTGATGGGGAAGGAATAACGATGACTGGGATTAAGAAAGTTCTTAGGTAATAAAAACGCACCATTTCAGTGCATGGTGCGTTTCGCTTCTGCACCAATGGAGATACCCATTGGATTTATGCGTGTTTTTGGTGCATCAAGCGGTGGCAGGCTCTTCGCGAGTTGCCGCGGCTAATTCTTCACCTGCCAGTTGCAGCTGGTACATCTGCCAGTAACGGCCCTGTGCTGCCAACAATTCACTGTGCGTACCACGTTCAACAGCCTGCCCACGGTGCAACACCAGAATGGTATCGGCATCGGTAATGGTCGATAAACGGTGAGCAATCACCACCAGCGTGGTGTGCTCACGCACCGCGGCCAGCGCATGTTGAATGGCCTGCTCGGTGCCGGAGTCGATATTTGCTGTTGCTTCATCGAGGATCAAAATCTGCGGTGCATCCACCAGCACGCGTGCCAGAGCCAGTAATTGCTTCTGACCAACAGACAAGTTATTGCCCTGCTCGCCCAACCGCGTGTAGATGCCATCACTCATGGTGCGAGCCAGTTCTGCCAGTTGCACCGTTTCCAGCGCTTGCCAGACCGCCGCTTCGCTGATGTCGCGCCCTAGCGTGACGTTAGCAAAGAAAGAGTCCGCCAGTACCACCGGATCTTGTTGCACCATCGCTACACCCTGGCGCAACACACTATGGCTCAGCGTATCCAGAGGGCGGCCATCAAGACGAATTTCACCGTTGGTCAGCGGGTAATAGCCCATCAACAAGTTTGCGAGGGTACTTTTCCCACTTCCGGTATGTCCCACCAGCGCCACAAAACTACGCGCCGGGACATCAAGGTGAATATCCTGCAATACCAGACGGTCACCGCGATAGGCGAAAGAGACGTTATCCACCTCGATATGGCCGCTTTCCAGCGGACGAGTATCGTTGCCGTAATCCTGGCGCTTACCGTCCATTAATTCGAACACGCGTTCACCTGCCACCACTGCCTGTTGCAGCATCGATTGTTGCGTGGTGAGTTCAATCAGCGGCTCGTTAAGACGCCCCAAATAGTTGATAAACGCGTATAACACGCCAACTTCAATGGTGCCAACTGAGGTGAAACCGAACAGCATCAGCAAGCCGCACAGCACCATTGCGGAAAACAGGCTCAACAACGGTCGTAATAAAAAACCATCGAGGCGCAAGGTTTGCATCCGCGCTAAATAGTGCGAACGGCTCGCCGCCCCCATCCGCTCGCCAAATCTTGCCTGTTGGCGGAACTGCTGGATGACGCTCATCCCGTTAATCACTTCGTTAAAGCCATCGTTGATATCAGCCAGATAGCTACGCACCCGGCGCACAATCGGTGTGCTGTAACGCTGGTAGATAAACATCACGATGATCACCGCCGGGAAGATGCAGACCGCCACCGACGCCATGCGCCAGTCGAGGCTGAACATCGCCACCAGCATCGCGCCAATCAGTGCGGCACTGCGCAATACTGTCGCAACGACCGTCACGTAGAGATCGCGAATGACTTCGGTGTCGTTGGTAACACGGGAAATTAATTGCCCAACCGGCTGGGTATCAAAGGTACTCAGTGGCTGGCGCAATGCGGCATCCATCACGTCAGTACGCAGCTTTTGTACTACGCCAACAGCGGCCTGGTTAAATAATAAAGCCTGCCAGTAATGCAGCGTCGCCGCCGAAATTGACAGCAACAGGTAGGCTGTTCCTAGCCCCGCTGCCGCCGCAATCGGCATGCGATGCTCAGACACCATGTTATCAATAAAATAACTCACTAAAATCGGGCCGCTGACTTCGGCTGCCGCCGCAATCCACAACATCACTACCGCCCCTGCGAGCGGTTTACGCCACGGTGAGCCATATGCCAGCAGGCGTTTGATGGTTGGCCATTGCTGTATGGATTTACGCATTGGCAGGTTCCTCGTCTACCGTCGTTTCTGGCGCATCATCCAGCGCCGCTTCCAGTTGTTGATAACGATACATGTCGCGATACCAACCAGACTTCCCTACCAGCACATCGTGATTGCCGCGTTGGGCAACATGCCCGTGCTGCATCACGAGGATTTCACTGGCTTCGGTCAAAGCCGACAGACGGTGCGCGCTAATAATAACGGTGCGGTTTTCGCCCCACTGGCGCAGGTTATGCAGGATTTGGTGCTCGGTGCGCCCGTCAACGGCAGAAAGCGCGTCGTCGAGGATCAAGATTTCTGCATCAAGCAATAATGCACGAGCGATAGAAATACGCTGTTTCTGGCCGCCGGATAGCATCACGCCACGCTCACCGACTTCAGTTTCGTAACCTTGTGGTAAACGCAGAATATCGTCATGAACGCTGGCAAGCCTGGCAACATGTTCAATTTCCTGCTGCGTGGCGCCCGGTTTGCCCAAAGCAATATTGCTGGCCACCGTGTCAGAGAACAAGAATGGTGTCTGATTGACCACCGCCAGACGGCTACGCCAGGAGTCGAGCTGCATCTGCACCAGCGGAATACCATGGAAACAAATCTCACCCTGGTCGATGTCAAAATGACGCTGGAGCAAGGACAGAATGGTACTTTTCCCGGCGCCCGTTGGGCCACATAACCCCAACATTTCGCCTGGTTTTAAGCTGAAGGAGACATTTTCAAGTGTCGGGCGTGCGGTTTGCGGATAGTGGAACGCCTGGATATTCGCTTCAACTGTACCGCGACCGGCTGGCGCTTCTTTGGTGCCATCGGTGACTGACGGCGCTTCGGAGAGCATGCTGCGAATTCGGCTGTACGCCGCACTGCCGCGCTCAACAATATTGAACATCCACGCCAGCGCCAGCATCGGCCAAATCATCAGGCCGAGGTACATCACAAAGCTGGTGAGTTGCCCAAGGGTGAGCGAACCCTGAATCACCATCCAACTGCCGCCGCCGATCGCCAGCAGGTTTGCGGTGCCGATGGTGATATAAATCGTCGGATCAAAGCGTGCATCCACCCGCGCCACTTTCATGTTTTTCTCGCCAGCATCTTTGGCTTCAGCGGCAAACAGCGCGGATTGGCGGTCTTCAAGACCAAAGGCTTTAATCATGCGGATGCTGGATAAACTTTCCTGCGTGCGGTCATTTAGCGTTGAGAATGCGGCCTGGGCGAGTTTGAAGCGTTGATGTAATTGGTCGCCATAACGTTTGATGACCAGCGCCATAACTGGCATAGGTAACAGCGCGAGCAGCGTCAACTCCCAGCTGATTTGCGTCGACATCACGATTAATACCGCGCAGCCCATCACCAGCGAATCCACCAGCGTTAACACGCCTTCACCTGCAGCAAAAACCACGCGATCAACATCGTTTGTCGCGCGTGCCATTAAGTCACCGGTGCGGTGACGTAGATAAAACTCGGGATGATGGCGGCTCAACTGGCGGTAATAATCTTCGCGCAATTCAACGGCAAGCTGGTAGCTTGCCCCGAACAACAGCACGCGCCAGACGTAACGTAGGATGTAGACGATCACCGCGATAACCAGTATCACGCCAATCCACATCAGCACGTCGCTGCCAGAAAGGCGCTGTTGAGTCACACCATCGACAATTACGCCCACCAGTTTTGGCGGCACAAGTTGCAAGATAGCAATGATAATAAGCAAGGCGACAGCCCCGAGATAGCGTCGCCATTCGCGGGTGAAGTACCAGCTTAATTGAGCAAATAATCGCACGCAGTCAAATTCCTGAGAAATACTAGTGAAATGCTATTGAGGCCGGAGAACCTAACTTAGCGTTCCAGTGGCAAGGCCGTGGTGTATTTTATCTGTTCCATGGCAAAACTCGAAGTCACGTCGGTTAAACCAGGAATACCATTCACCAGCCGTTTGTAAAAATCATCGTACCGTTTCATGTCTTCTACCTGTACACGCATTAGGTAGTCGTACTCCCCCGCCATGCGCCAGAAACCGAGCACTTCAGGCATCTGCTCCACGACAGAAACAAATTTGCAGTACCACTCACTGCTGTGGTGTTGGGTTTTTATCAACACAAATGCTGTCAGACCGAGGCCGAGTTTTTCCGGGTCTAATAACGCAACTTTGGCGCGGATGATGCCGTCGTCTTCCAGCCGTTTCAGGCGTTTCCAGCAGGGTGTGGTGGTCAGATTAACGGCATCAGCGAGTGCCTGCAAAGAGAGGGTGCAGTCTTTTTGCAGCAAGGATAGCAGCTTGCGGTCAATTTTATCTAACATGGCGACCTCCGGGAGAAATTTTTTCTCCATTGAACGTTCCTGACAGGCTAAAAGGCAACTTTTTTATCTCATTTTTGCATTACTCTAGGCACAAATAGACAAACGAAAATTCATACGGACAACAACATGACCAGCATCTGGGTAAACCACGCAATAAGCGAAATTAACGCCGATTACCAACGTTCCGCCGATACACATTTGATTCGCCTGGCGCTGCCTGGTTTTCCCGGTATTCAGCTGTATCTGAAAGATGAAAGTACACATCCGACAGGTAGCCTGAAACATCGTCTTGCCCGTTCGCTGTTTTTATATGGTTTGTGTAACGGCTGGATTAAAGAAGGCACCACCATCATTGAGGCGTCTTCCGGTTCTACCGCTGTTTCAGAGGCCTATTTTGCCCGTTTGTTAGGGCTGCCTTTTATCGCCGTGATGCCCGCCTACACGGCGAAACGTAAGGTTGAACAAATTGAGTTTTATGGTGGCCGCTGCCATTTCGTGGAAAACGCCTGCGAAATTTACGCGGCTTCTGAAACGCTGGCTCGCGAACTGAACGGCCATTATATGGATCAGTTTACTTACGCCGAACGCGCCACCGACTGGCGTGGCAATAACAACATTGCCGACAGTATTTTCCGCCAGATGGAACATGAGCCTAATCCAGTGCCTGAGTATATTGTGATGAGCGCCGGTACCGGCGGCACTTCCGCAACGATTGGCCGTTATTTGCGCTACCTGGGGTATCCGACGCAGCTGGCGGTTGTCGACCCGCAAAATTCAGTGTTCATGGATTATTGGCAGAACCGCGATTGCAGCCTGCGCAGTGCTATCGGCAGTAAAATTGAAGGGATTGGCCGCCCACGCTGCGAGCCGTCGTTCATCCCGGATGTTATCGACGAAATGATGCGTGTCCCTGATGCGGCCAGTATTGCCACGATGCAATGGCTGGAAACGATACTGGGCCGTAAAGTCGGCGCATCGACCGGCACCAATATGTGGGGTGTGTTGCAGCTTGCCGCACGGATGCGTGATGAAGGGCGCACCGGTTCTATTGTGACGTTGCTTTGTGACAGCGGTGAACGTTATCTGGAAACCTATTACAACACGGATTGGGTGAAGGCGAACATCGGCGATGTTGCGCCGTGGATGGCTGAAATTCACAAACAGGTGGCTGCACAATAGAATCCACAGGCGAGAAGTGAGGTATTATTGTTCTCCCCAAAAAGGACACTGAAAGGAACTCACTGTGCATATTCACGCTTCTCTTCGCTTTCCACGCCGGTTAGTTGACCGGCGTTTGTTACTGAGTCTCAGCCTGGCAGGCTTCTTCGTAGTTCATTCAACACATGCGGCCTCGTTCGATTGCAGCAAAGCGACAACGGCCATCGAACACGCTATTTGTGATAACGAAACACTGAGCCAGCTCGACAGTACTCTCAATGAAAAATACCAAACGGCAATGGCGAACCTGTCTGATGAAGGGGCAAGTGAGTTACGCAAAAACCAGCGTAGCTGGCTAAAAGAACGCGATGCGTGTAACGCCGATGCGGCTTGCCTGGAAAACCTGTTTAACCAGCGTAAATCCAGTCTACAAGCAACAACGCAACAGGCGGAAACTCAACTCGACGCGATTATTGCCAGTATTCCTGCCGATCCGGCAAATGCCGCTTATCAGTTGAAGCAGTATCGTGGCCCGCTTGCCTCCGCATGGCTGGTCTACCTCAATCGTTTTGAACCCACCAGTGGCGTCACGGCGGAAGAAGCGAAACAACGCCACCAGGTTGCGGTCACCGCGTTAAATAAACAGAACGACTTTGCAGCCTCATTGCTGAAAGATATTGAGAACGATCCTAAAACCAGCAAGAACGTTGCCGTACTGACCTTTCTGCGCATGACCATTGAGCAGGGCAGGTATGATGAAGTCCCTCCCCGCCCTGATGTTCATTGCTTTGTTTTTAGCCGCCAGGGCGATGCGGCTTATCGCGCTTTTGGGGCATTATGGGGTTCCTCTCGCGATAGCCAGGCCCCTATCTGCCCACCGCAAGGCAATCTTTTTGAACTACCTGCGTGGAAGCAGCTTAATAAAATCCTCGATCCAGTCATGAGTGCTGCGTACCCAAATTCGGGTACCATTCGTTATGCCAGCTATGCGGATTGGGCGATACTCCGGCTGCGTGCAACGCTCTCACCCACCGATTTCCTTAAGCCAATTGAAGGTCAATCGCAGGAATCCCCTGAGAAGAGAATTAGCGAATGGGATGACAAAAGCTGGCCAAAGGTGCAACGTGAACAGCTACTTATCGCGATAGATCCGGCACGTAAAGCGACGATGGAGTGGCTACAAACAGAGCGAAAATTCACCGCCAGCGATGCCAGTAAAGCCTCAACAGCTATCGTTAATGCGTGGTTAAATGAGCAACTGGATTATCTCAGCGAGAATTTGTCGACAGGGGATCAGTGACGAGTTATTCAGGCAATAACGAAAAAAAAGCCGGGCTAATGCCCGGCTGGCTTAATGCCTTATCATTCGGGGGAATAAGTGAGGTTTGGTGTATCAAGCCAATGAGTCAAATAATGAGAAACGGCCTGTTTTTGGCAATGACCAATAACAGGTAAATGCGGTAAATCTGCTTTCAGTTGTGCCATCGCGTTGCCCATGATTAATCCATGACCCACGCTTGAGAGCATTTCGCGGTCGTTCATCGCGTCGCCAAATGCCATACAATCTTTCATCGTCAGGCCAAGATGCTGACTTAATACCTTCAACGCCGAGCCTTTGTTGCAGCCCACCGGTAACACTTCTAAGCAATCTACCGCCGAGAAACAGAGAAACGCGCGGTCACCCAGTGCCTCTTCCAGTTGAACTTTCAGCCGTAGCAGGTCATCGTGCGGGCCACAGAAACAGGTCTTCGTCACTTCATCAGAAGGGATGCGTTTTACATCAACAATTTTCGGGCTAAAGCCGCTGTAAACGTGGGCGTTGAGCATTTCCCCAACTGCATATTCCGTTAACCAGCCGGTGTCATTAAACACGTGCAGGCTAGCCTGGGTTTCCCACTGCCCGTGAATCACGGTTTCCGCTGCCTCTGCTGCAAGATCCTGGCGGTGCAGAAGTTCGCCTTCCGTTGAGTGAATGCGTGTCCCGTTGCCGGTTATCAAAAACGCTTCCAGTGAGAGTTTGTTCAGGACATGGCGCATTTCCAGCACATGGCGACCCGTGGCAAATGCGAGTGTCATCTGGCGTTCATCGCGCAACCGGTTTAGGGTACGCACCGTTTCTTCGCCCAAAAGATGATTGGGCATTAACAACGTACCATCCATATCAAATGCAGCCAGACGAGCCATGTTTACCCCGATTTGTGACGACTAAAACACAGCTGGCAGTATCACCTGGTATATACGGAACTAATAGTGAATACTTTTTTAAAATTGTTCCGGGTTTAACTATGCGACTACTCAATCGACTCAACCAATTTCAACGTTTGTGGCAACCCTCGGCGGGGGAAATTCAACACGTCACCGTAGCGGATTTGGCCGCTCGCTGTTTTTGCAGTGAACGCCATGTGCGAACGTTGCTCAATCAGCTACAGGATGCGGGGTGGTTAACCTGGGAGGCGAAGTCCGGGCGCGGGAAACGCGGCACCCTGACATTTTTGGTGACGCCGGAAAGCGTTCGTTCAGGAATGATGGAACAGGTGTTGCACAAAGGACAGCATCAGAATGCGCTCGAACTGGCGCAGATCGCACCGGAACAACTGCGCCATTTGCTGCAACCATTTTTAGGTGGGCAGTGGCAAAATGATACGCCGACGCTACGTATTCCCTATTATCGTCCGCTAGAACCTTTGCAGCCGGGTTTTCTGCCAGGTCGTGCCGAGCAGCATTTAGCTGGGCAAATCTTTGCTGGCCTCACCCGATTCACCTCCTCTGGCACGCTCCCACAACCTGACCTTGCTCATCATTGGGAAGTCTCCGAAGACGGCCTGAACTGGAACTTTTTTATTCGCTCCACACTTCACTGGCACAACGGCGAGCCAGTGGAAAGCACGCAATTACAGCAACGTTTAATGATGCTGCTGGCACTTCCGACAATGCGGCATCTGTTTGTCAGCGTGAAAAGCATTGAGCTCGCCCATACGCAATGCATCCGTTTTGTGCTGCATAGCCCCGACTACTGGCTGGCTCATCGGCTGGCGAGTTATTGCAGCCGCCTGGCCCACCCAGAAGATGACCAAATCGGCTGCGGGCCATTTCGCATCAGCAGCTATAAAGAGAGTCTGGTACGCATCGAGAGCTTTGAGTCTTACCATCTCGGCCATCCGTTACTCAAAGCAGTGGAATACTGGATTACCCCACAATTGTTCGACACCGAACTAGGCACCAGTTGCCGCCATCCGGTGCAAATTGCCATTGGGCAACAAGATGAACTGGTCCATCTTCGCCCTGTCAGCAATAGCATCAGCCTCGGCTTTTGTTATCTGGCGGTGAAGCAAAACAGCAACTTGTCACCAGAGCAGGCGCGCTTTCTGATGCAGGTAATCCACCAGCAACAGTTGATCGCCAGCCTGCCCGTCGATGAATCGCTGATCATGCCAAGCGTTGAGATGATCCCCGGCTGGAAAATTCCCGAGTGGACTCAGTGCGACGCGGTTGCGCTGCCGCCACAAGTGACGCTGCTTTATCATTTGCCGGTTGAATTGCACGTGATGGCCCAGCAGCTTAAAACATCTCTTGCTGCCTTAGGTTGTGAATTAACGCTAGTCTTCCACGACGCGAAAAACTGGACCGGGTGTGATGCGTTAGCTGAAGCTGATTTAATGATGGGCGACCGGTTAATTGGCGAGGCACCGGTCTACACGCTGGAGCAGTGGTTACGCAGCGATGTGCTGTGGCCTGCGGTTCTGACTGAAAACCAGTACACCCATTTGCAGGCAACACTCGATACCGTGCAAATCCACCCCGACGAAAATGCCCGCAATACTGGTTTGCAAGAAGTGTTCAGCGCATTAATGCGCGATGCCATCGTGTCGCCACTGTTTAATTACCGTTACCAGATTAGTGCGCCGCCAGGTGTAAATGGCATTGAATTGAACGCCTGGGGTTGGTTCGATTTTACTCAGGCGTGGTTACCGCCACCGACCATGGTTTGAAAACAATGGCGTCAAGGAGCTGGGCAGCCATACGCCCACGCGTTACCATATATTTTTAGTTGTTTAACAGGATTACACATGAAACGTGCAGTTGTCGTCTTTAGTGGTGGCCAGGACTCCACAACCTGCCTGATTCAGGCATTACAACAGTATGATGAAGTCCACTGTGTGACGTTTGATTATGGCCAGCGCCACCGTGCTGAGATTGACGTTGCCCGTGAGCTTGCTCTGAAACTGGGCGCGCGTGCGCATAAAGTTCTCGATGTCACTTTGCTGAACGAACTGGCTGTCAGCAGCCTGACGCGTGACAGCATCCCGGTGCCCAATTACGATCCGACAGAAAATGGCATTCCAAGCACTTTCGTACCCGGTCGTAATATTCTGTTCCTGACGCTAACCGCGATTTATGCCTATCAGGTTGAAGCGGAAGCGGTGATTACCGGCGTTTGCGAAACTGATTTCTCAGGTTACCCGGATTGCCGCGATGAATTCGTGAAAGCGCTCAATCACGCAGTCAGCCTCGGTATGGCGCGGGATATTCGTTTTGAAACGCCGCTGATGTGGCTGGATAAAGCAGAAACCTGGGCGCTGGCAGATTACTGGCAGCAACTGGATTTGGTACGCCAGCAAACCCTGACCTGTTACAACGGCATTCAGGGGGATGGCTGCGGTGAGTGTGCGGCCTGCAACCTGCGGGCTAACGGGTTAAACCATTACCTGGCAGATAAACCCGCGATCATGGCGGCCATGAAGCAGAAAACGGGTCTGAAGTAATTCAGCGGGCGTGGTTTTGCCACGCCCCATCAGTTATTCCATCATCTGCACTAACTTCTCGCGCAGTTCTCCTTCCAGCGGCACCGACTTCTGAGTTTTCAAATCGATACACACGAATGTCAGCAGCGCGTCCGCCACAACCTCGCCTTCAGGCTCAAGTTTAACCACCTGGCTTAAAACACCGCTTTTGCCATTGAGTTGTTGCAGGGAGCTTTCAATGCGTAATACATCACCAAGCACTGCCGGACGGCGGTAGTTAATATTGATGTTTACCACGATGAACGCAATGTTGTGGGCCGTCATCCATTGGAAACCCGCTGCGTTCTCCAGCCCTTCC
>Ga0105244_10002970_pt1 | contig 12484 bp, 10 predicted proteins | sample KBSM44metaG_FD_80423 | JGI IMG/M metagenome (GOLD analysis project Ga0105244, IMG submission 80423) | Miscanthus rhizosphere microbial communities from Kellogg Biological Station, Michigan, USA - KBS M4-4 metaG | ecosystem: Host-associated > Plants > Roots > Rhizosphere > Soil | place...
TGCCCGCGCCGGATGCGCTGACGCCTGCCGATCGCTACATGGAACTGTTTGAGCAGGTGCAGACATCGCACATATTTGCCGACAGCAAAACGTTCCCGGACTGCGCACCAAAATTCGATCCGCTGGATATTTTAATCCGCTTTCGTCGTCGCAAACGCGCCGCGGATTTCGATCTGGAAAAATTCGTGCATGAACATTTTTATTCACCGCAAGTGAATGAGAGTTTTTATGTATCCAATCCGGATAAAACCTTAACCGAACACATTGATGATCTGTGGCCGGTATTAACCAAAATGCCGCAGCAACATTTAGCGCACTCATCGCTGCTGCCATTGCCAAAACCCTACGTGGTGCCTGGTGGCCGATTCGGAGAAACCTATTATTGGGACTCCTACTTTAGCATGCTCGGCCTCGCCGATGCGGGACGCGACGATCTGCTGCGCCACATGGCGGATAACTTCGCCTGGCTGATTGATAACTACGGTCACGTGCCGAACGGCAACCGTACTTACTATCTCAGCCGTTCGCAGCCACCGGTGTTTGCGCTGATGGTTGAACTGTTTGAAGAGGATGGCATTCGCGGCGCGAAACGCTACCTCGATCAGTTGATGAAAGAGTATCAGTTCTGGATGGACGGCGCGGGCGAGCTGATGCCGCATCAGGCTTATCGCCACGTGGTGCGCATGCCAGATGGTTCGCTGCTGAACCGTTACTGGGACGATCGCGATACGCCACGCGATGAGTCGTGGCTGGAAGATATTGAGACCGCGAAGAAATCGGGTCGTCCGGCGAACGAGGTTTATCGTGATCTGCGTGCCGGTGCCGCATCGGGCTGGGATTACTCATCACGCTGGCTGCGCGATCCGCAGCGTCTGGCAAGTATCCGCACCACGCAATTTATTCCGATCGATCTCAACGCGTTCCTCTACAAGCTGGAACTGATGATTTCGACGCTATCACACGCCAAAGGCGAAGAGCTGACGGCGCTGGCGTGGCAGAAAAAAGCCGATGCGCGTAAGCAGGCGATTCATCGCTATCTGTGGGACAACACCGCCGGTGTGTACCGTGATTACGACTGGCGCCGCGAGCGCTTTGGCGCATTCACTGCCGCTGCGGTGGTGCCGCTGTTCCTTGGCCTCGCATCACCAGAGCAGGCGCACTTGCAGGCCGTTGCGCTGCGTCATCTTTTACTGACGCAGGGTGGCCTGTTAACGTCAATGGTGGAGAGCGGTGAGCAGTGGGATAAACCCAATGCCTGGGCTCCGCTACAGTGGATGGCGGTCGTGGGTTTGAATCACTACGGTGAAGAGACGTTGGCGACAGAAATTGCCGTCAACTGGCTGAATACAGTAAATAATTTCTATTCACTGCATCACAAGCTGGTGGAGAAGTATGATATCAGCGGCGATCGCGCCCGTCCGGGCGGCGGTGGTGAATATCCGTTGCAGGACGGCTTTGGCTGGACCAACGGTGTCACCCGTCGGTTAATGACGATGTACGGGCATTTGCTGGCAGATTGATTGAGCAGCGGTGCGCATTAAAGCGCACCGCAGGGTCGCCATTGGTGGCGTAATGCTCGTCAGTTAAGCGCCGTATCACATCGCCGCACCTTCCGTAGCGGCACAATTTATCGCGCAATGAATTGCGCCGCTACAATGTGTGCACTCGGCAATTCGAACCGCAGGGATGCGGTGAGAGGCGGCGCTGAGCAGGAGCGAATCGCCGCCGGTCCGTCAGGAATCGTGAGCGAGTGAAGGCACCGCGTAGCGGCGGTTTAGGGGCAGCTATCAGTGTCTGCCCGGTGATGCCTGAAGGGCGACCTGACGGTAACCATGAATCAACCCGCCAGACCAAAACCTTGTTTACCGTTCTTCTTAATCTGATACATCGCTTCATCAGCTCGCGTCAGCGCCTCATCAAAGCTGTCGCGATCCTGCACTTGGGCGATACCAATCGATGCACCAATCTGCGCGTGGCCATTATCAATATCAAATGGCGTCAGCGCCGCATCCAGCACCGCCTGCATCATAATCCGCACTTTTGGATAGTCGATCAGGAACGGCATCAGCAGTACAAACTCATCGCCACCCAAACGGCCAATCACCACATTGGGCGGCACGGCGTCGGTAATGCGCTGACTGAGCTGAATCAACACTTCATCACCGCTGCGGTGGCCCAGCGTATCGTTAACGTGCTTAAAGTTATCGAGATCGATAAACGCCACACACAGCGGCCCCAGCGCTTTCATTTTGCTGAACTGCGTCTGCAGTGCATGGCGGTTGGTGAGGCCAGTGAGCGGATCGTGATGTGCCAGAGAAGAGAGCTGTGCTTCATACTGCTTCTCTTTGGTCATATCGATATGCGTGCCGGTCACCTTGATCGGATTACCTGCGGCATCCCATTCGGTGACGCGTCCGCGATCCAGCACCCACGTAATCTTGTCGTTCTTGCCGAGCATACGGTGCAGCGCTTCGTAATAAGGCGCACGCCCCTCAATATGATCGTAAAACGCCTTCAGCACTTCGTCCGCATCATCGGGATGCAGGCGTTCACGCCACACGTCGAACTGCGCTTTGGTCTCTTTTGGCTGGAAACCCAGCATTGAGCCCCAGCGGCGGTTAAAAATCACCAGCTTGCCGCTGGGAATATCCAGCTGCCACAAACACAGCCCGGTTCCATCCAGCGCGGCACTCAGCTTATTTCGCGCGTCATGCGCTATACGCTTTAATCGCGCATTGTGCTTTTTCAGGTTCTGGATCTGCTGACGCAGCGCTTCTTCTGACATGGTTAGCTGATGGAGAGGAAATAAGCGCTATTTTGCCTGCCTGGACGTTGCTGTAAATAAAACAAATGAAAAGCCGATTAGACGCGGTAAATTGCAGCGACTTCAGAAGTTACGTCGAAAGTTTCCAGAAAAAACAGCTGACTAAACTTAATTAAGTTCCCACTTTTAGTAAACCTCACGCGGCAATCTAAGAAAATTCTTAATTCCGTTTAATAACTGCTGCGCTTCGTGCCGCTGTGAAGGGGCATCGGATACAGGTATTGAGGAGTGAGAACGGGTTTATGGGTAAACGCATTTTAGGCATGATCTTGCTAATGGGCTGGTGCTTTTCCGCCTGCAGCGCCACCACATTAACCTTCACGCCGCGTTATGGCCTGGTTTCTCCGGGCGTCACCCTCAAGCCGGAAAGCCAGCGCTGGCTGGCGCGTCATGCCGTGTTACGCGTCGGCGTGTGGAGCCACTCGTTACCGCCCTACTCGGTTGAATTTGAAAAAGATACGTTCGAAGGTCTCTCTGCCGATTACCTCGATATCGTCGCGAAAACGCTGAATCTGCCAGTGGAAATCAAACGTTATGCTACCCGCCTGGAACTGGTTGAGGCGTTAAATAATAAGCAGGTCGATATAATTCCCTACTATCCACAGGCGGCCAATCACGAGAGCAAGCTGGCACTGAGTATCCCTTATTCGCTGGCACAAAGTGTGTTAATTAGCCGTCGCCAGGCAAAATTTGATCGCGAGCTGAAAGATAGCCGCTTTCGACTGATGTATTACGGCGATGATGAACTTAAGTCATTGTTAGAAAAGCGTTATCCCGACGCAACTTTAGCCCCCGCCTCGCCGCCACTCTGGGCTTATACCGATACCGCGCTGAGTGAAAACACCGTGTTCTGGAGTAATACCGCCACCCAGCGTTATTTATCGCAGCGCGGATTACAGAATGTTATTGAAGGCCACAGCACGCCGTACGTAAATGATGTAGATGCGCGTTTTGCCGCGCGCGCCGACAACGAAGCGCTGATCGAGACCATCAATGAAATACTCCGCAATATTCCGCTGCGTAATGCCGTGCAAATCGCCGAAGCATGGGGCCTTGATTATCAATCGGTGGTGAAGAACCATCCGCTCGATCTCAGCGATGAAGAAGCCCGCTGGCTGGAACAGCATCGCGATATCACCCTGAATTATGATCCCACGCATCTGCCCTTTACCTTTTTGGATGGCAAACAGCGCATCACCGGACTGAGCGTCGATCTGCTTAAGCTGATTTCGCAGCGCACCGGCATCCGCTTTCACTACAACCCCATTCAGGGGTTGAGCAACATGCGCGATGCGCTGGTGAATCAACGTGATGCCCTGATCGTGGTGAGCGATGGCGCGTCGCCGCAAAGTGAACACATCCGTTTTACCCGCACCTATATCTATTCGCCTTGGGTGGTGATGACGCGCAAAGAGAGTTCCTGGCGCAGTTTTGATGAGATGGCCGGCAAACGTATCGGCATTTACGAACGTTCGTATTACCGTTTTGACCTGCGTCAGCGCTGGCCAAAAGCCCATTTTATGGAAAAAGTGGTCTCGATTGATGCGCTCGGGCAGTTGCAGGATGAGCAAGTGGACGGTTTTATCGTGCCGTACGAATCCGCGCAGTATTTGCTGAATAATCACTTTAACGATCGCTTCAAAGTGGCGTTTGTTGCCCCTTTGCCGATGTTTCGCATGGCAATGGCGGCGAATGCCGCCGATGTGCACTTGATCGCCATCCTGAACAAAGCGCTGTCCGATATTCCGCAACCGACTATGCAGTCGCTGATGGAGCGCTGGATAAAATATACGCCACCCGCTACCAGCACCTCATGGCAAAGCTTCCGCAGTTACGGCTTGCGCATCGTGGCGGGTGCGGCCATTTGCCTGCTGTTTTTCCTGTGGCGCAACCATCTGCTGAAATCCTCCCTGGCCAAACAGCGCCAGCATGAAAAAGAGATCAGCAACCAGCTGCACTATATCGAAACCCTGCTGGAGGATGTGCGCAAAGCCAAACGTGCAGCGCTGCGATCCAGCGAGGCGAAAAGCACCTTCCTGTCGCACATGAGCCATGAAATTCGCACTCCGCTGGCGGCGCTGATTGGCCTGCTGGAAATTGAGCATTTAGGCCAAAGCGATGCGGCGCAGCGGCAGAAGAATATCGATCTGGCGTGGGAATCGTCGCGTTCGCTGCTGTCGCTGGTGGGCGATATTCTTGATCTGGCGAAAATCGAATCCGGTCACTTCAGCATTCGCCATATGCCGATGTCGCTCAGCGATGTGGTGTACGACACCGAAGCGCTGTTCCGTCAGGTAGCGCATAACAAAGGCCTGGCGCTCACGGTGATGCTGGATATCGAACAGGACAGCGTGCTGTTTGATCCGGTGGCGCTGAAGCAGATCCTGGCAAACCTGGTGAGCAATGCCATTAAGTTCACCGCGCACGGCGAAGTAGAAGTGGCGCTGTATCAGGCCGACAGCAGCAAAGCCGAGTATGTGCTGGAGGTGTGTGACAGCGGCATTGGCTTAACGCCTGCGCAGCAACAGGCGATCTTTGAACCCTTTATACAGGTTGAACAAAGCACCAACCGCGTCAGCGGCACCGGGCTGGGTCTCAATATTTGTCGCCGCCTGGCGGTGATGCTGGGAACCGAGCTGCACGTCGAGAGCGAACCCGATGTCGGCAGCGTATTTATGCTGCGTTTTAGCGCGCCCGCCGCCACGCTCAGCGATATCCAGCCTGAGCGACAACCGCTGGAGGAGATCGCGCAGGTGTCATTAAGAATGTTGATTGTGGATGACAACGCCACCAATCGACAGCTGTTAGCGCAGCAGCTGCGTTACGCTGGCCACCATGTGCTGGTGGCGGATGGCGGTGAAGCGGCATTGTCTCTGTGGCGTGAACACGAGGTCGACCGCGTCATCACGGATTGCAATATGCCGGCTATGGATGGCTTCGAACTCACTCGCCAGCTGCGGATTGAAGAGAAATTGCTTAATCGCCGTCGCGTACCGATTTATGGCCTCACGGCGATGGCAGAGGAGCGCGTAGCACAGCTCGCTACGCAGGCCGGTATGGACGGCTGCCTGTTCAAACCGCTGGAGCGCGCGCAGCTGTTGCAGGTGGTGACCGGCAGCGCCAGCGGCGGCACGCGTAATGAAACGCTGCTAACGCTGGAAAATCTGGCGGCCAACGATCCGCAAGCCTGGCGCGATCTGGTGACCACCGCGCAGCAACAGAACGCGCGCGATCTCGCCCAGCTGCAATTGGCGGTTGATAGCGACGATTTCGCCAGCGCGCGCCACGCCGCACACCAACTGCTCGGCAGCGCCAAACTGCTGCGCGCCGACGCCCTACAACAGTGCTGTCTCGCCGCCGAGCAGGCAGCCGAACAACAGCAGCGTGCCCTCCTGCAGCAACTGATGCCTGCGGTCGTCGCGGCCGTCGTCGAGCTGGAAGCGCTGTTCCAGCATGCACTGGACAATAATCCCCATAATGAGGTGAAACCATGAAAGAATCTGCAATCTGGCAGGTTGCCGTATTAGACGATCATCCTTTGATCGGTAAAGCGATTCAATATCGACTGGCGCAGGAAGACGCGCTGGATCTCGCCGGTGCCTTTTCGCAGCGTCAGCAGCTGATGGCTTTTTTACAACGCCAATCGGTCGATGTACTGGTGCTTGACTACATGCTCGGTGAGGAGGAACTCGACGGTTTGCAGATGGTGAAACAGCTGCGCGTTCGTTATCCCGAGATGAAAATTCTGGTCTCTTCTGCGGTGGAGAAACCGGCGATAGTGCAACTCCTGCTTAAAGCGGGCGTGCATGGCTTTGTCGGCAAAAGCGAAGACCAGGAAGTGTTAATTGCCGCGCTGCATCAGGTTTGTCGCAATAAGCGTTTTCTCACCGCGGATATGCTGTTGGAGATGGATAAATTCCAGGAAAGCGACCGTGAAATGCATGACTACCTGATGCCACGACAAATGGGCGATGAGATTACGCTGCTGATGCGCGAGCTCAGTCCGCGCGAAATCGAAGTGATTCGCTGCTATCTGGACGGATTGAGCATCACACAGATTGCCGGCAAATATGCGCGCAGCCGCAAAACCATCAGCGGACAGAAACAGACCGCGCTGCGCAAGCTGGGCCTGCGTTCTGATTTGGAGCTGTTTAAGTACAAAGAGCATTTCAGCGTGTTGGTGCAGCATCATTAAGCGTCATCGCAGTGGATAAATTGTGTTCTGTGACGCGGATCAAAGCTTAATCGCCGAGCCGCGCTGTCATGATGTTTACTAGAATGGTAGTTTATCAGTTATCACAGACACGATAACGGTGGATGACATTATGCAGCTGACAATGCGTTGGTTTGGTCCAAAAGAAGATAAAGTTTCTCTGGAATATATTCGCCAGGTGCCGGGCGTACGCGGTGTGGTTGGCGCACTCTATGACGTGCCGGTGGGTGAAACCTGGCCGGTTGACAAGATCAACGCGCTGGTTGAGCAGGTGCATGCCGCCGGGCTGACAGTGGAAGTGATCGAAAGCGTTAACATCCACGACGACATCAAAATCGGTTTGCCGAGCCGCGATCGATACATCGAAAATTATAAGCAGAGCATCCGCAATCTGGCCGCCGTCGGCGTGAAGGTGATCTGCTACAACTTCATGCCGGTGTTTGACTGGATGAAGACCGACATGAACTACGTGCTACCTGACGGCTCGCTCACCATGGCGTTCGAGAAGAAAGGCATCGATAAAAGCCTCGACGAAGTGGTGCAGGAAGTTCTCGGCAATTCGAATGGTTTCGCCCTGCCGGGCTGGGAACCGGAACGTCTGGCGAAAGTGCAGGATCTGTTTGCCCAATACAAAGATGTTGATGACGCTAAACTGCGCGAAAACCTCGCTTACTTCCTCAAAGCGGTGATCCCGGTGTGTGAAGAAGTGGGCGTGAAGATGGCGATCCATCCCGACGATCCACCGTATTCGATCTTCGGCCTGCCGCGCGTGGTGAAAAACCGCGACGATCTTGATTGGATCTGTAATGTGGTCGATTCTGAAGCCAACGGCATTACGTTGTGCACCGGATCGATTGCAGAAGATCCCAACAATGATGTCTACGCCATTCTGGCCGAGTTCTCGCGCCGCAAACGCATCCCGTTTGCCCATGTGCGTAACATCAAAATCATTCAGGACAAAGATTTCTACGAGTGCGCGCACCCGACGGAATACGGCTCGCTGGATATGTATAAAGTGCTGCAATCGATGTATGACAACGGCTTCGATGGCTACATCCGCTCGGATCATGGCCGCTTTATCTGGGGCGAAACCGGCCGGCCGGGCTATGGTTTGTACGACCGCGCACTCGGCACCACCTATCTGCTGGGACTGTGGGAAGCGTTGGGTAAGCGCTGATTTTTCCTCAGGTGCGCATGAATGCGCACCCTACAATATCCTCCGCTGTAGGGTCGCCATTCATGGTGACCGATTCACGCACAGCTCACCGCACAACATATCAAACTCGCGCGACTCACTTGCCGTTAAATATATACAGTTAAACTGTATATATTCAGCGGAGACTCATCATGTCAGAACAGAACAAAGCCGTGGTACGCCGTTTCAATCAGCAGGTGATTGCCGAAGGCGATCGTCAGGCTTTCGATCAGCTCGTCGCGCAGAATTTTATTAACCGCTCCGCGCCGCCCGGCGCGCCCAGCGATGGTGAAAGCTTATGGCACACGTTCGATCAGATCCTGCGCCCCGCGTTCTCTGATTTGCAGGTACACATTGAGGATCAGATCGCCGAACGCGATTGGGTTACCACGCGCAAAAGCATCCGCGGCGTGCACAGCGGATCGTTGATGGGCATTGCGCCCACCGGTTTAGCGGTGACGATCGCAGTGATCGATATGGTGCGCATCGAAGCGGGAAAATACGCTGAACATTGGGGCATGAACACGCTGGCGGCGGTGATCGATCAGCTGCGCAGCGCCAGCGCGGCGGATTAAAGCAGCTTACGCAGCGCCGCCAGACCCGTTTGCAGATCGTTACGATCCTGCTGGTTAAGCGTTGCGTCAATGCGTGCGGCAATCCAGGCAACACGCTGTTCGCGCGCCGCGGCCAGCGCAGCGCGGGCCCGATCGCTGAGCACAATCACTTGCGCCCGCGCGTCCTGCGCGCTTTTCTGCCGCAGCACCAAACCCTGCGCCTCCAGTTCATTAATCACTAATCGCATGCTTTGATGCTTCACGCCGCGCAGCCGTGCGAGGTCGGCGATGGAGAGCGCGTCATGGCTGTCGAGCAGATCTAAGGTTTCATATTGCGAAGTGCGCACGGTCGCGGTGCTTACCCGCACAGTGCGTACGAAGTGGCTGACAAGCTGGCGGAGCGCTTCCGCCAGCTGTTGAGTTTCAGTTTCAGTGGTCAAAGAGGGCATTCCTGCGCGCTATCAATGCCCCCATTATAGAAAACCTATCGCCAGGCTTTAAACAACAAACTGGCATTAACGCCGCCAAAGCCAAATCCGTTAGACAATGCATAGGTCATTGCGGTCGGTTGTGGCTGCAATGCCACCAGATTTAGCCCGGCAGCGGCTTCATCCGGATACTGCAGATTCAGCGTTGGCGGTGCAATTTGATCGCGCAACGCCAGAATCGAGAAGATCGCTTCCACCCCGCCCGCAGCACCCAGCAGATGTCCGGTGGCGGATTTGGTGGAAGTGATCGCCACATTGCTGCCGGCAAACAGCGAACCGATCGCGGCCAGTTCGCCTTTGTCCCCCACCGGCGTCGAGGTGGCATGCGCATTGATGTGCTGCACCTCAGCAGGCGAAATGCCGGCCTGCGCCAGCGCGGTTTCCATCGCGCGTCGTGCCCCTTCGCCATTTTCCGGACCGGCAGTGAGATGGTAAGCATCGGCGCTGGTGCCGTAGCCCACTAACTCCGCCAGCGGCGTCGCGCCGCGCGCCTGAGCATGCTCCAGCGATTCAATCACCAACAAACCCGCGCCTTCGCCCATCACAAAGCCGTCACGGTCACGATCAAACGGACGCGAAGCCTGCTCAGGACGATCGTTAAAGCCGCCCGACATCGCTTTCGCCGCCGCAAATCCGGCCAGGCTGACGCGATGGATCGCCGCTTCAGTGCCGCCGCACAGCGCAATATCCGCTTCGCCACTGCGAATCAAGCGGGCGGCATCACCAATCGCCTGCGCACCCGCCGCGCAGGCGGTCACCGGCGCGCCAATTGGCCCGCGAAAACCGTGCGCAATGGAAACATGTCCGGCGGCGAGATTGGCCAGGAACGAGGGAATAGTAAACGGCGACAGACGACGCGGCCCACGTTCAGCTGTGGTTTCCACCGCGTTGGCGATTTCGTTAAAGCCGCCAATGCCGGTGGCGATGACCGTGGCGGTACGTTGCTGCGGCCCCACATCCTGCGGAAACCAGTTGGCCTGCGTCAGCGCTTCATGGGCCGCCACCAACGCAAATTCGATAAAGCGATCCATCTTTTTGCGATCTTTGGCGGCAATGATGCCGTCGGGATTAAAGCCGTGCTGCGGATCCTGCCCTAACGTTGGCACCTGTCCGGCGATCTTGCAGGCAATGTCCTGCACCATTTCCGGCGGTAAGGCGCTAATACCCGACTTTCCCGCCAGCAGCGACTGCCATGCCGCTTCCGTTCCACAGCCCAGCGGCGACACTAATCCCATGCCAGTAATAACAATTTTTGTGCTCATTGATCGCTCCTTCCAAAGGTGTGCGTATCCGGGTTGCCCTGCTTACAGCGACGGCGGCGCAAACTTTTGCGTGTGATCTCCGGCGTGCTTTTTCTGCAGGTAGTCGTGGCGATAGTGAATCATCGGCGACGCCGCCGGGCCCGGTACCATCTGATATTTTTCCAACGCGAGTGGCTGGCCATTGTCGCTATCAACCAGTTGCACTTGTACCGGCCGCTGCGTGGCGATTTCCACCAGCTGCATCTGGCGACCTTCCGGCGAGAAGTGTGTGCTGCCCCACTCCGCCAGCGCCAGAATCACGCTGCGGAAATCGCGCCCGGCGGGCGTCAGGTGGTATTCAAAGCGTGCCGGGCTGGTGCTGTAACACACCTTCTCAAGCAGCCCATCCTCCACCAACTCTTTTAGCCGACGTGAAAGAATATTGGGCGCCACGCCGCTGCTTTTCTGGAATTCATCGAAGCGGGTAAAACCGGCCAGCGCATCGCGCATGATCAACATGCTCCAGCCATCACCTATGCGGCCAAGGCTGCGCGCGATGGGACAAGGCATGTTGCAGAGAGGTTGGTTTTTCAAGGTTGGATATTCGACATTGTTCTGGTGGCGGATACTGTTGCAGAATGACTTTCATTTTGCAAGTAACTTGCAGAATGAAAGTCATGATGGCGATAAAAAAGGTGCGCATGAATGCGCACCCTACAACGAATCGGTACGGATTTGTAGGGTCGCCATTCATGGCGACTTGGGCTTACGTCCGCACCCGCAACGCCGCCTCAATCTTGTCGGCGATCTTGGTGACGACATACGCAATCACCATGTAGAACACCACGGCAACCAGGAAGGCTTCGAGATAGTAGAAATTGAGCGCCGCGGTCAACTGTGCCTGCGCAAAAATATCCACCACTTCAATGGCAAACGCCAGCGACAGCGCTTTCATGATCACCATAAAGGCGTTCGCCAGATCGGGGATCGCCGCCACGATAATCTGCGGGAACATCACCCGACGGAACAGCTGGCCGCCGCTGTAGCCAAGCGACAACGCCGCGTCCGATTGTCCGCTATCAAACGAGTTAAGCGCGCCCTTCCACACTTCCGCCTGAAACGCCGCTACGCAGGCGCTCAAGGCGACAATGATGATCACCCAGTTTGGCAGCGAGTGCGCATTCACTTTCACGCCCATGAGCGTGGCGACAAAGTCCAGCGCCGGCGGCAAACCGTAATAGGCGAGGAAAATCACCACCACCATCGGCACGCCCTTGAAGGCAATCTTGTAAGCGATCACCAACTGGCGCAGCACCGGTATGCGACGGTGTTCCACAAAAGCAAACAGCCCGCCGAGCAGCGTTGAGCAGATAAACACCGTCACCGCCATCAGCAACGTTACCGGCACGGCATCGAGAATGCTCCAGAAGTCCGGTAGCAAAACCTCAAGATCAAACATGGTTTCTCTCCCTTATCAGACGCTGGTGAATTTGACGCGTGCAGCGGTTTTCGAGCTGTATTTCGCGTGACGTTGTTCGAAGTAACGGATAATCAACCAGGCCACGCCGCACAGCAGCGAATAGAGCACCGCCAGCACCAGATAGGTACCGAACTGATACTGGTTGTAGTCGCGTTCCATGATCAGATGCGCGGTCGCCATCACATCCGCCGCACCGATGTACATCACCAGCGCCACGTTGTGAATCAGATAGATAATCGCATTGCCGTAGCCAGGCAGCGCATAATGCACCGCTTGCGGTCCGACTATGCGCAGCATTTTCTGGCGGAAGCTGTAGCCCATGCTATCGGCGGCATCGTGCTGGCCGCTCTCCACGGCGAGAAACGCCGGGCGCATCACTTCCGACAAATAACCGCCGTGATAAAGGCTCAGGCCAATCATCGCCGCAATATTAGCAGTGACAAAATCGCTGAAGCCAAACTGCTCGGCCACCAGCGGCAAGCCATAAAA
>Ga0105244_10002977_pt1 | contig 12474 bp, 13 predicted proteins | sample KBSM44metaG_FD_80423 | JGI IMG/M metagenome (GOLD analysis project Ga0105244, IMG submission 80423) | Miscanthus rhizosphere microbial communities from Kellogg Biological Station, Michigan, USA - KBS M4-4 metaG | ecosystem: Host-associated > Plants > Roots > Rhizosphere > Soil | place...
CATAAAAACGATTTCGTAATGACGCATCGAATTGCTCCTTACGGATTATTCAGCCTCCTGTCTGGGTCAGCCGAGGCCCATGGAGGCAAGGAACGTGTTAAAGGTCGGCTGAAAAATGACGCGCCATAATACTTATCTCCCCCCTCAAACTCAAGCTGATTGCGCAAATAATTCGCACTAACCGCAAAGCCGCTTCATACGCCGGCATTAAACTTAAGACAAACCGCATCACGGCAAATTTTTGAATGACTGCATCAGAAATGGTCGCGATACGTGTTGGCGGGAAAGCGTAGACTTTATGCATACCCAAACACAGGGACGAACGCATGACCTGACGGTGGTACAGTCAGTTGTTGTGGAGCGTAATACCATGAAAAACATCGCAATCTTATTAACTATGCTGTTGCTCAGCGCCAGCGCGACAGCGGCCATCAAAATTAACGGTCAACAGGCCCGCAATATGGACGACGTCCAGAGTCTGGGCGTGGTCTACATCAACCATAATTTCGCTCAGGAAAAAGAAGCGGAGAAAGCGTTGAACGACGAAGCCAACGTGCGCGGGGCAAAATATTTTCATACCCTGATAATGCATGAGCCGGGCAGTAATAACAGCCTGCATGCCAGCGCAGAAATTTACCGTTAATCGCCGCGCTGAATCTAAAGCCTCCTTACGCGGAGGCTTTTTTATCGCCAAAATTAAATGATAATTATTTCTTTTTAATGCTTATCATCGTCATAGTCTGCTGATTTAATAGCACATTAATCAGCAAACTATCCGGAGTGATATGTGTTTGTGCGTCCTGCTACATTAAGCCGTATTCCAAAAGGCGTCTGGGTACTGGGTGGCGTCAGTCTGCTAATGGATGTCTCATCTGAGATGATTCACAGTCTCCTGCCTCTTTTTATGGCCACAACCCTCGGGGCAAGCGTGATTGTCATCGGCCTTATCGAAGGGCTGGCGGAGGCAACGGCACTGATTATCAAAGTCTTTTCCGGCGTGCTCAGTGACTACCTCGGTAAACGTAAGGGACTGGCGCTGTTGGGTTACGGCATGGGCGCGCTGAGTAAACCGCTTTTTGCGCTGGCGTCATCCTCTGGCGTGGTCTTTGGCGCACGCATGATTGACCGCGTCGGCAAAGGCATCCGTGGCGCCCCCCGCGATGCGCTGGTCGCCGATGTGACACCACCAGACATTCGCGGTGCGGCTTTTGGTCTGCGCCAGTCGCTGGATACCCTTGGAGCGTTTCTCGGCCCGTTGCTGGCCGTTGGCCTGATGCTGCTCTGGAACAATGACTTCCAGGCCATCTTCTGGGTCGCCGTCGTCCCTGGCGCGCTGGCCATCGTGCTGCTCTATTTTGGCCTTGAAGAACCGAAATCGCCGGTGGTCAAAAAACGCACGAACCCGCTCACCCGCGAAAATCTGAAGAAGCTGAGCAACGCTTACTGGTGGGTGGTCGCTCTCGGTTCTGTCTTTACCCTCGCCCGTTTTAGCGAAGCGTTTCTGGTTTTGCGTGCCCAGCAAATGGATATTCCCCTGTTTGCTATTCCACTGGTCATGGTAGCCATGAACCTGGTGTACAGCCTGACAGCCTATCCTTTCGGTAAGCTGTCCGATGGCATGAGTCATAGCAAAATGCTGCAGGCCGGCCTGCTGGTACTGATCGCGGCAGATATCGTCCTGGCGCTGAGCAGCCACTGGAGCACGTTACTGTTTGGTGTTGCCTTGTGGGGCATCCACATGGGCATGACCCAGGGGCTGCTGGCAGCGATGATAGCCCATACCGCTCCTGCGGAACTGCGCGGTACGGCATTCGGCATGTTCAACCTGATGAGCGGTATCGCCCTACTGCTCGCCAGCGTCGGGGCAGGCGTCTTGTGGGAAACACTCGGCGCCGCCTCAACGTTCTATGCGGGTGCCATCATCTGTGTAATAACGCTGCTGGGCATGCGCTTTTCACCGACACCCTATCGGCAATACTAAAAATGGCCCCGGACGACCGGATACCGTCACCCCAAAGTGAGGTTGTCCGGGGCGCTATTCCTACTTTTGCCCGTAATAAGCATTGGGGCCATGCTTACGCATAAAGTGTTTGTGCATGAGGTAGTCATCAATCGGCTTTAGTGCTGGATTAATGCCCCGGGCTATCCAGGCCATTCGTGCAACCTCTTCCAACACTACCGCATTGTGCACCGCATCTGCCGCATCCTTTCCCCAGGCAAACGGGCCATGCTGATAGACCACAATCCCCGGCGTATGCAGCGGATTATTGTCATCCAGCGTTTCAATGATCACCTTGCCCGTATTACGTTCGTACTCAACCTCGACCTCCTGTTTCGTCAGGCCACGCGTACAGGGAATATCGCCAAAGAAGTAATCAGCATGGGTCGTGCCCATTGCCGGGATCGACAACCCTGCCTGCGCCCAGGCGGTGGCATGGGTAGAGTGGGTGTGTACGACACCACCCAGCTCAGCGTAGCGCCGATAGAGCGCCAGATGGGTCGCCGTGTCCGAAGAGGGGCGATACCGCCCTTCTACTACGTTTCCCTCAAGATCAACTACCACCATGTCATCGGCAGTCATAACCTCATAGGCTATTCCACTCGGCTTGATCACGATGACGCCGCGCTCTCTGTCGATCGCACTGACATTACCCCAGGTAAAGGTCACCAGCCCGAAACGTGGCAGATCCCTATTCGCTTCAAACACCTGCTGTTTAAGCGTCTGCATCAGGCTGCTTCCTCAAAACCTGCACATGACATCTGCGCTTTGACCCAGTCCCGGGCCTTTACCACTTCCTCAGCCGGGTTGTCAGCCGTTTCGCTCCACATCTCAATCAGATAGGGGCCGCTATAACCACTTTCCTTCAGCGTTCGGAAGCAACGTTCGAAATCCACCACACCGGTGCCAAAAGGCACGTTTTTGAAGATGCCTGGGCGCGTATCTTTTACATGCACAGCGACGATGTGACCAATACCCGCCTGCAGCTCCATCTGTACGTCGTTGTCCCACGCAGAAAGATTGCCGATATCCGGATAAAGCTGGAACCACGGGTTGTTCAGATAATGCGCATAACCCAGCGCTTTACTGATCGAGTTCATCAAGGGATAGTCCATAATTTCCATCGCCAGCGTGACCTGCGCCCGACTGGCCATATCGACGCTTTCTTTTAGCCCTTCACGAAAACGACGCCGGGTTGTGTCGTTCGCCTGCTGGTAGTAAACGTCATAACCGGCCAACTGAATCACACGAATGCCGGTGTCCTGAGCAAACTGGATAGCTTTACGCATTATCGTCAGGCCTTCGGCGCGGACGGCGTCATCCTCGCTCCCCAACGGAAAGCGGCGATGAGCACTGAGGCACATTGAAGGCACTCTGACCCCGGTTTCTGCCACTGCACTCACCAGTGCCAGCCGCTGTTCAGCGCTCCAGTCCAGGCGGGCTAACCGCGCATCCGTCTCATCTACCGACATTTCAACAAAATCAAACCCCAGCGTTTTTGCCAGCCGTAGCCTCTCTCGCCAGCACTCCCCGGCGGGGAGCGCTTTCTCGTAAATACCCAGCGGATTCTGTTTGAGTGTCATGCGCCCTCCTTAACCCCAAAGCTGAGCGATTGAGCGTTTGAACTGGCGGGCAGCCTCTACCGGATCGGCGGCATCACGAATACTGCGTCCGGCAATAAAGACGTGGATGGGAATTCCCTGGAACAACGGTAAATCTTCCAGCGCCAGACCACCGGTAACCGTCACTTTAAAGCCCATTTCCGCCAGCTTCGTCACAGCGCTGATATCAGCTTCGCCCCATGCCACCCCTGCCGCCTGGGCATCACGGCTACGGTGATAAACCACCTGCTGAATCCCTGCATCGCGCCATTGCTGTGCCTGTTGCCAGGTCCAGTAACCGGTCAGTTCAATCTGGACATCACCGTTAAACTCTTTCGCCACATCAAGTGCACCTTTGGCGGTATTAATATCGGCGCAACAGATAACGGTTACCCAGTCCGCATTCGCTTCAAAGCACATGCGGGAGAGGATTTTCCCGGCATCGGCAATCTTGGCATCGGCTAACACAATTTTATGCGGATAGAGCGCCTTCAGGTCGCGCACCGCGCGGACGCCTTCACCCACGCATAAAATGGTGCCGACTTCGATAATGTCCACTTCTTCAGCAATCAAACGGGTGGTTTCGTAGGCGTGGGACAGCGTCTGGTTATCCAGGGCCACCTGTAACATCGGTAAATCAGACATGCTTGTTGCTCCTTTAAACAGACGCCGCCGTGGCGCTATCAATTAAATCGAGGACATCCTGCGCCGTGCGGCAGGCTCGTAAACGGTCAAAATTAGCTTCATCCTCAAACAGGTTGACGATCTGCATGATGCCGTCTTCCTGATGGGTCCGCGCATCAACGGCCGCCAGCGTGATGAGGATATCCACCGGGTCGTTATCTTCATGGTTGAACACCAGGGGTGTTTTTAACGTCACCAGTGCGAAGCCGTTTTTCTTCACGCCTTCTTCTGGCCGGCCATGAGGCATCGCCAGCCCTGGGGCAATGACGAAATAAGGACCGAAGCGCGCAACGCCATCCAGAATGGCCTGGTAGTAACGCGGCTCAACAACACCCGCCGCTTCGAGAAGGTCTACGCCGATTTTCACCGCGTCCTGCCAGGTGCTGGCCTCAGCCTGAAGACAAATCGCATTGTTCTCCGCCAGTGAGTCACGTAATTTCATGGCGCATCCTTATTTCACATCCTGCGCAAAATGCGCGTTAATCACTTCCATCAGCTTCGGTCCAAAATCCGCCGCTGAAAGCATATTGCGAACGCCCACCACATGTTTGTTGCCAGACACTTCGATCTCACCCGCCACGTGGGTGGAGGCGATAATGATGTCAGCCCCTGAAAGTTCGCTTTTGTACTCGCCTACCGCACAGCTGTTCACCGTGTGGTTGACGCCCTGCTGCGTCAGAAACTGGTCAACTTTCATTTTCATGATCATCGAGCTACCTTGCCCACAACCACATACAGCCAGAATACGTACGGTCATTGTCAAACTCCTTCCTAAGCAGAGTGTTCTGTCAGTTGTTTTTCCGCGTCTTCTTCAGCGCGCAGCGTGCGCCCGGCGAAGAACATGTAGATCAGCGCAATCACGATAATCACGCCCATAAACCACAGGCCCAGGGTCATCCCTTGCATCATCGGTGGTGCCAGAATTGACCAGTCAGCCATGCCCATCCAGGCGCTCATGCCAGTGAGTTTCACCGCCCAGACGCAGCCGAAAATTTCAATCATGCCCATGACCAGGCAAATTTTGAGCGCCGCGCGCCAGCCACCAAAGTGGTTGGCGAAGACGCCGATGGTGGCGTTGGAGAAGAACATTGGGATGAAGCCGGGAATGATCAGAATGGACGAGCCGCAGGCGATTAAAATGCCAACCGCAATCAGCTGGCCGATGGTCCCCCACATAAAGCCCCAGACCACGGCGTTTGGCGCAAAGCTATAAATGGCCGCGCAATCGATCGCCAGTACGGCACCCGGAATCAGACGCTGTGAAATGCCGTTGAACGCTTCTGACAGTTCGGCGACGAACATGCGCACGCCCTGAACGATGATGAAAATCGCCACCGCGAACTGGAAGCCGGTTTGCAGGATATAGACCGTCCAGTGCACTTTCCCGGCCATCGTCTGAACGGTATCGATACCAAACGAGAGCAGGATCGCCCCGAAGAAGACAGTCATCACAATCGCGGTGGAGACAATGTTGTCATGGAAGATATTTAGCCAGCCTGGCAGTTTCAGATCTTCCACGCTCTCCTCTTTTTTGCCCAGGTAAGGAGCAAGTTTGTAGGCTATCCAGGAGGCAAATTGCTGTTGATGACCGATGGAAAATCCGCAGTTGTCCGTTACGGCCTGGGTCGGTTTGTACATCATATTGGAGGTGATTCCCCAATAGAGCGACACCAGGACGGCGGAGCAGATAATGGTGGTCCACATGGGGTAGCCAAGTATAAAGAAAAACACCGCAATCAACCCAGCCTGCTGAAACATGATGTGCCCGGTCAGCATGATGGTGCGTATGCCCGTTACCCGCCGGAGTAAGACATAGGCAATGTTCAGCGCCAGCGCGAGCAGCACGGCATAACCGACCCAGCTGTAAGCATCCCCCATACGTTCGATGGTGGCCATCATCGAGGCATAGGTGTCTGAAATAGCACCATTAATGCCATAGACCTCAGACATTTTAGCAACGACGGGCTTGAAGGTACTGGTCAGGATCCCCGACCCCGCCTGCAATAGCATGAAACCAATAATGGTTTTGATGGTGCCTTTAACAATGACGCTGACACTTTTTCTTAGCAGGATGTAGCCAATACAGGTCACGATGCCCAACAGCAGCGGGGCATTGGTCATAACCTGATTAAAAAAAATGGTGAAGACGTTGTAGAGGATCTCCATAACTTGCTCCAGTCAAAAAGGTGCTTCATCTCACCGACGCAGCACAAGGTGTAAATTCACTCTATCAATCAAAAACAATCACAAAAAGATTGGTTTTGATTATTTGTGATGAATCACGCAAATTATTTGCTCAGCCATGAAACGCCTCCACACCCTCTTCGAGTTATTCCGTAAAAAGCATTTATATTCAAACGAATAAATAAAAAACCCTTTAGTAACCATGACAGGTGCGCATACTTAAAGGCCAGGATAACCTTTTATTTAATCTAGTCACCCCTCTTGCAGCCATGAAAAAACTGTGAAAACATAAATCATAAGTTGTCATTATTTGATTATTTTTGATAAATAACGGTAAGGAGTGGCGCGATGAGTAAAATTGAAACCATCACCCGTGAATCATGGATCCTGAGCACGTTCCCTGAATGGGGCAGTTGGCTGAATGAAGAGATTGAGCAGGAAAACGTTGCACCGGGCACATTTTCCATGTGGTGGCTCGGCTGTACGGGCATTTGGTTGAAATCCGAAGGGGGGGCAAATGTTTGTGTCGACTTCTGGTGCGGTACGGGTAAGCAGAGTCACGGTAACCCGCTAATGAAAAAAGGCCACCAGATGATGCGCATGGCCGGGGTGGAAAAACTACAGCCTAACCTGCGTACCACGCCGTTTGTGCTGGATCCCTTTGCCATCCGCCAGGTAGATGCGATCCTCGCTACCCACGATCACAACGATCATATTGATGTCAATGTGGCCGCTGCGGTCATGAAAAACTGCGCCGACGATGTTCCTTTCATTGGTCCACAAACCTGCGTCGATTTATGGGTAGGCTGGGGTGTGCCAAAGTCGCGTTGTATCGTGGTCAAACCCGGTGATGTTGTACGTATCAAAGATATTGAAATTCATGCGCTTGATGCATTCGATCGCACGGCCCTGATCACCCTGCCCGTCGAGCAAAAGGCGGCAGGCGTTCTGCCAGACGGCATGGACCAGCGTGCAGTGAACTACGTCTTTAAAACTCCCGCTGGAACGCTTTATCACAGTGGAGATTCCCACTACTCCAACTATTACGCCAAACACGGCAATGAATATCACATTGATGTGGCTTTAGGCTCTTACGGTGAGAACCCACGCGGCATCACCGATAAAATGACCAGTGCCGATATGCTGCGCATGGCCGAGGCCCTCAATACCAAAGTGGTTATTCCTATCCATCATGACATCTGGTCAAACTTTCAGGCTGATCCGCAGGAAATCCGCGTGTTATGGGAGATGAAAAAAGATCGCCTGAAATATGGCTTCAAGCCCTTTATCTGGCAGGTCGGCGGTAAATTCACCTGGCCGCTGGATAAAGATAATTTTGAATACCATTACCCTCGCGGCTTCGATGACTGCTTTACCCACGAGCCCGATCTTCCGTTTAAATCTTTCCTTTAATCGTCAGGGCGGTTGCGGCACAGCACCCGCCCTTTTTACTGGCATGCAGTACGAATCTTTAGTAATTTCAGGCTATTTCAAATATCATCTTTTCACATCATTTCTTATCGGAATAGCTCATGACGGAAGCGCAAAGACATCAAATATTGCTGGATAAACTGGCGCAGGCGGGCTTTATTACGGTTGAACAAGTTATCGCAAGTCTGGGCGTTTCCCCGGCGACCGCGCGTCGGGATATCAACAAGCTTGATGAAATCGGCAAGCTCAAAAAAGTACGTAACGGTGCCGAGGCAATCAGCCAGCAGCGCGCGCGCTGGTCCCCTATGAACATCCATGAAGCTGTGCATCATGATGAAAAAGTGCGGATTGCCAGGGCCGCCTCGCAACTGGTTAACGCCGGAGAGAGCGTGGTGATTAACTGCGGCTCGACAGCGTTTCTGCTGGGACGTGAGATGTGCGGTAAACCGGTGCAGATCATCACCAATTACCTGCCGCTCGCCAATTACCTGATTGAGCAAGAACACGACAGCGTGGTTATCATGGGCGGGCAGTATAATAAAAGCCAGTCGATTACCCTGGGCCCGCAGAGTAGTGAAAACAGTCTCTATGCCGGTCACTGGATGTTCACCAGTGGCAAAGGGCTGACCGCCGAAGGGCTGTACAAGACCGATATGCTCACCGCGATGGCCGAGCAGAAGATGCTTAAGATGGTGGGAAAACTGGTCGTGCTGGTCGACAGCAGTAAAGTGGGCGAACGTGCGGGCATGCTGTTCAGTAGCGCCGATCAAATCGACATGGTCATTACCGGCAAACAAGCTAACCCGGAGATCCTCAAAAAGCTTGAGGATCAAGGCGTCAAAGTGCTTCGGGTGTAATCAAAGCGTCCGGGTGAAGAAGGCGACGGCGGCATCCAGCGCCGTGGGTGTAATGCGGTGCTTCACGCCGGGCTCTTGTAAATATGTCAGTTGGCTATCCAGCCCCTCTCCTGCCAGCGCCTGCTGTAAGCGTACGGTTTCGGCAGCGGGCACCACATCATCATCTTTTCCGTGCCATAACAGAAGTGGTCGGTTTCCCAACTGCGGCAAATGCGTTGTGGCATCCCATTGTGCCAGGGGCGCAATAAGTGCGTTGAAATCCGTCTCCTGAGCGGGATGAGTAAGGTCAAGCGGTGGGAAAAGCGTTCGCGAAAGCGTGGAAAAATAGCCGGAACCCATCAGACAAGCCACGCTACGCACCTCCGGGAACTGGGTCATGATACCGAGTGCGGTCATTCCGCCCATTGATGCCCCCCCCACGGCCAGCCGATCACCTTCCACTAAATCAGCCTGATAAAGCGCATCCCGTAGTGCGGGAAACTCCGCAAAATTGCCCTGTAAGATTTGCCAGAACTGCTGCAACCTGCCGGTTTCATCATGGTTAAAGCGAGCGCCATGCAGGGGGGCATCCGGCATAATCACCCGAAATCCGGCCTGCGCCAACGCCACGGCAAAGTAGCTGTAAACCAGCTTTGATGACAAAAAGCCGTGGTAAAAAATAATCGTGGGCAGCGGCTGCGCCGCCTTTCCTTGCGGGAAAGCATGGAGTGTTTCAATACCTGCAAAATGCCGTAGATCAAGTTCAATCATTTGCGCCTCCGTGTTCTATAGTGCTGGTATGCCACCCCGCAACGGCAGGTGCAAGTCAGAGTTTTCATATCAACCTTAAACATTGAGATATAGATTACGCTTTCACGGAATTTTCATTCGAAAATAACGGCAGGGATAACAATTCGGGAACATTCCCCTGAGCGGAAATTAACGAGGAACTACACTATGGCAATCAGGAGACATGAAAAAATGATGCGCAGTTTCAGCGCTATTCTGCTGGCGTTCGTTTTAAGCAGCTGTAGCGCACTGGAAGGTAAGCCGCAGGCGGCCCCTCCGGTAAGCGATCATCCTCAGGAAATTAGTCGTAATCAGACGCAAAGCCTGCAGGAGATGGGTGCCGTAAGCGTGACCGTGCTGGGTTCGCCGATGGATGTTGAAGAGGCCATTAAGGTAAAAGCGACCCAGGCCAGGGCGGATTACTACGTCATTTTAATGATGGATGACACGATTCTCCCGGGACGCTGGTACGCACGCGCCCTACTGTATCGCCAGTAAAAGCGCATTGTTTAAGGAAGATTTACACTGATTTTCATCCGTTTATGTTCGCCTGTGCACAATGGACTGTATGGATTCTCTCGCGACGGAATGCCCTGTCATCGATCGGGGTAACGTGAAATGGAGCTGATATGAAACGATCTCTTGCCTTAACCTCACTGCTGCTTTCAGTGGGTATGATAAGCACAACCGCGCAGTCGGCAGAGTTCGCGAGCGCTGATTGCGTCACTGGGCTGAATGAAATTGGCCTGATTTCTGTCAACAATATTTCCGGAAGTCCACAAGACGTCGAACGCGTTATCGCGTTGAAAGCCGATGAACAGGGTGCGTCCTGGTATCGCATCATTCAAATGCAGGAAGAACAGCGAGCAGACAACTGGCGGGTTCAGGCCATCATTTATGCCTAACAGGCCGTACATCATGAAAAGCCACGTCAAATGCGTGGCTTTTTTGCTTTGACCCTTTGTTAACAACGAGTTACTGCAAAGATATATTTATGTAATATTTAGTTACATTGACAAATTAAATGTTATCGAATTATTGCCGTTGAAGGTGCTGACATTTTTTTCAGCGGATATTTTATGAGCACCTTTTTTAGTCGCATTGGACTCGGCACCAAACTTTCCCTTCTTACGGGCACCAGTGTAGCCGTGCTCTTTTTGGTATTTACCTTTCTGTTAAGCAATAAAGCCAGTCAACAGCTGGAAAACCTGGCGCTCGAAGACCTCCACAATCAGTCCACCGGCGTTCAGGATATGGTGGAAATGTTTAACAACAGCCTGAGCGAAGAGGTGGAAAGTTATACCCGCCTGTTCACCAGTTTTCTGCCTCAGCCAGTGACCATCGATCAATCGCAACGCCGTGAAATTAACGGTATCAGCGTACCCTTGCTGAAAGGAGGCGATAGCGACCTGCATGAAAACAACGCCACCGTTGATGATTTTCTGACTCGCACCGGCGCGATTGCCACCCTGTTTGTACGCAGTGGCGACGATTTTGTCAGGGTTGCCACCTCGTTACGTAAAGAGAATGGCGATCGCGCCATAGGCACGAAACTGGACAAAGCCAGCCCGGCTTTTGCTCCTGTCCTGAAAGGCGAAGTGTATCGGGGTCTGGCCCTGTTATTCGGCAAGCGCTACATCACACAATATCAGCCAGTTAAGGATACCCAGGGTAACACCATTGCCATTTTGTTTGTCGGCGTGGACATCACTCACTCGTGGGAGGTCATGCGCAGTAAGATCCTCGGACGCCAGCTGGGTGAAAGCGGTCATTTCTTCGTACTGGATCGCAATCGCGGCAAAAACTACGGTAACTACCTGTTCCACCCCAGTGAGGAGGGGAAACGTCCACAGTGGGATGAACAGGAACTCGAAACCCTGCTGCAAAAGACGACCGGTACACTTGAACAGCAGCATCCTGATGGACGCCAGCGTATGCTCTCCTGGATAACCGTACCTGGCTGGAACTGGACGGTGGTGGGCGAAGTCGATAAAGCGGTATTGCTTAATGACGTTAACAGCCTACGCAACCAGTTCCTGATAGCCGGGCTGGTGCTCTCTTTGCTATTTGCAGCGCTGTTTGTGGTGATTGTTCGCCGCTGGCTTACCCGTCCGCTGCGTGATGCCATTGGTCTCGCCAGCCGTTATGCATCAGGAGATTTGCGGGCCAGCCTGGAGGTCAAACGCCAGGATGAAGTGGGGCAACTCATTGATGCGATTAACGGAATCGGAAAGGGCCTGCACGCCATCGTGTTACAAGTGCGTGAATCCGCCAGCGACATTCATCTCGGCACCAATCAGCTTGCCGCCGACAGCAGTGAAATCAGTGAGCAGATCAACAAGCAGGCCAGCAGCGTTGAGGAAACCTCAGCCAGCATGGAGCAGCTCGCGGCCACCGTGCAGCAAAATGCGGCCAACATGGAAGAGATGCAGTCACTGGTCAATGAAACCTGTCAGGAAGTACAAAAGGGGGGAACGACTGTCGGAGAGGCCGTGACCACCATGGACGCGATCCGTACCGCCTCACAGCGCATTGCCGATATCACACATGTGATTGAATCCATCTCCTTCCAGACCAATATCCTGGCTCTGAACGCAGCAGTGGAAGCCGCGCGTGCCGGGGAACACGGTAAGGGCTTTGCGGTCGTGGCTCAGGAAGTACGCGCGCTGGCCGCGCGCAGCGCCAACGCGGTAAAAGAGATCGACGAACTGACCAGTGATACGCTGAAAAAAGTCCGTGAGGGCCACACGTTATCTGACAACACGCGCCAGGCGATGGAATCCATCACCGCGCATATGAACCATATTAATCAACTGGTTAATGAGATCAATAACGCCTCTCACGAGCAATCGGCAGGCATTAATCAGGTTAATATCGCCATGACACACATTGGTGAGGCAACGCACATCAACGCCGGACGGGTTTCGCGCAGTGAGCAAACCGCTGGCAC
>Ga0105244_10002978_pt1 | contig 12464 bp, 11 predicted proteins | sample KBSM44metaG_FD_80423 | JGI IMG/M metagenome (GOLD analysis project Ga0105244, IMG submission 80423) | Miscanthus rhizosphere microbial communities from Kellogg Biological Station, Michigan, USA - KBS M4-4 metaG | ecosystem: Host-associated > Plants > Roots > Rhizosphere > Soil | place...
CGGCCCCTGCATCAACATCGTCGAGGGCCGCCATCCGGTGGTCGAGAACCAGATCGAACGTTTCATCGCCAACGATTGCCGCTTCGTCGACGACCGCCGCCTGCTGCTGATCACCGGTCCGAACATGGGCGGTAAATCGACCTTCATGCGCCAGGTGGCGCTGATCACCCTGCTCGCCTACGTCGGCAGCTACGTGCCGGCCACCAGCGCGACGATCGGCCCGATCGACCGCATCTTCACCCGCATCGGCGCCACCGACGACCTGGCCGGCGGCCGTTCGACCTTCATGGTGGAGATGACCGAATCGGCGGCGATCCTCAACGGCGCCACCGAGCATTCGCTGGTGCTGATGGACGAAGTTGGACGCGGCACCTCGACCTTCGACGGCCTGGCGCTGGCGTGGGCGATCGCGCGCCACCTGATCGACACCAGCCGCAGCTTCTCGCTGTTCGCGACCCACTACTTCGAACTGACGCAGCTGCCAGAGAGCCATCCGACGGCGGCCAACGTGCACCTGTCGGCGGTCGAGCACAAGGACAGCATCGTGTTCCTGCACGCGGTGCAGGACGGCCCGGCCTCGCAGAGCTACGGCTTGCAGGTGGCGCAGCTGGCCGGCGTGCCGCAGACGGTGATCAAGGCGGCGCGCAAGCACCTGGCGCGGCTGGAGGCGCAGGCGCTCGACGCCACGCCGCAACTGGACCTGTTCGCGGCGCCGACCACCGACGCCAACGACGAGCCGCTGGAAACGCCGGCGTCCGCCGACGGCGCCGCCGGCCATGGCAACGGCAATCCAACGCCGGCCATGCGCGAGCTGCTCGAGGCGCTCGACGATCTGGACCCGGACGCGCTGACCCCGCGCGAGGCGCTGGACCGCCTATATCAGCTTAAGCATCAGCTCAAGCGCCTGACGGAGACCGCGCAGGCATGACGCGCGCCGCGTCCAGGCGGGTCTTTGCGCAGAAGATCGCGCTGACCATCGCGCTGAGCATCGCGGCGGCGGTCGCGCCGGCGCACGCGCGCTCGCCATCGGCCGGCAAGGGCTTCCAGTTCGCGGTCATCGGCCATCCGTTCAAGAACGGCGCCGACGAGGCGTCCCTCAAGCGCGCCATCGCCGCCGCCATGCAGGCCAATTCGGCGTTCATCGTCGCCACCGGCATCAAGGGCGACAAGGAACCTTGCAGCGACAGGCTGTACGCCGCGCGCCACGCGATCCTGGACGACGCGGCCGCGCCGGTGGTGGTGTCGCTGGCCGGCAGCGACTGGAGCGCCTGCCTCAATTCGGCCGGCCGCTCGAACGCGATCGAACGCCTGAACCGCCTGCGCGAGCTGTTTTACGGCGAGCCCGAGTCGCTGGGCGCGCAGCGCATGCAGGTGACGCGTTTGTCCAGCACCGCCAAGTTCCGCAGCTACGCCGAGAACGCGCACTGGGAGTATGGCAAGGTGCTGTTCGCCACCATCAATCTGCCGGCCAACAACAACCACTATCGGCCGGAGGCGGGCCGCAACAGCGAGTACGAGGACCGCCTGGTCGCCAACCGCGCCTGGCTGCACCGCCTGTTCACGCTGGCCGCGCGCCAGAAGATGCACGGCCTGGTGCTGTTCTCGGACGGCGCCGTCGGACTGCAGGAGGAGGAAGGGTTTTCGCTGTTGCCCCGTTTCGAGTCGAAACAGGACGGCTTCGCCGAGCCGCGCCGTCAAATCAAGACGCTGGCCGGAAAATTCAAGGGGAAGGTGCTGCTGGTCGACACCCAGCCCCAGACCGGCGGCGCCGGCAGGACCGAGCCGGCCATCGATTGGCGCGGCAACGTCGGGCATCTGAGCGTGGCCGCGGAATGGGCCGAGGTGCGCGTCAATCCCGACGCCGCCGCCCTGTTCACCATCAAGGGCGGCGGCGCCGAGACGACGCCGTGATCGACTAGATTAGTGGAGCGGGTGGATGGCGACGTGGTCGCCGTCTTCGCCTTCGTCGTCCTCGTCACCGTGGTGGTGGCCGTGGGCGCCGTGCACGTGGCCGTGGGCGATTTCCTCGTCCGACGCTTCGCGCACTTCGGTGACGTTGAGCGAGAAGCGCAGCGCCATGCCGGCCAGCGGGTGATTGCCGTCCAAAACGACCTTGTCGTCGGCGATATCGGTGACGGTGAAGATCATCGCTTCGTCGGCGTCGTCGCCGTCGGGCATGCCTTCGAACTGCATGCCCACTTCCAGCGGCTCCGGCAGGCGGTTGCGCGGCTCGACCTTGACCAGCGCGGCGTCGTAGTCGCCAAACGCGTCCTCGGGCTCGATCTGGATGATCGACGAGTAACCGACTTCCTTGCCGTCCAGTTCTTCTTCGATTTTTGGCAGGGTATTCTCGTAGCCACCGTGCAGATAGACCATCGGTTGACGGCCGTCTTCGATCAGATTGTCCTGTGCATCGGACAGTTTGTAATTCACAGTCACGACCGTGTTCTTGGCAATCTTCATTGGAATTTCCTTTCTGTTATGAGCAGGCAGATTATACCTTTAATCGTGCACCGGGCCGCGCCGCGCCGGACGGCGCATACGCAATCCGCATAACGATATGCGATTCGGTTCTGTCCCTTGCACGGCGCAAGCCCTACAATGGTGTCCATGCGACAAGCCACCTCCGACAAACTCGCCCAATGGCTGCTCGGCAGTATCGAGCTCGACGCCGCCGCGCTGCACGTGGGCCGCTACTGCGGGCCATGGCGCGTGTCGACCGCCGGCCGGGCCATGGCCAGCTTCCACCTGGTGCTGCGGGGCATGTGCTATCTGCACATCGACGGCCAGCCGGCGCTGCGCCTGCACGCGCGCGACGGCGTGTTCCTGATGAGCGATGTGGCGCACTTCCTGAGTTCCTCGCCGGACCCCGCCGCCCCGGTCGCGCGCCAGCCGATGCTGCCGCTGGCCGGCGACGACGGCGACGAGTCCGCCGGCAGCGACGGCGCCGGCCTGGCCTGCGGCTTCTTCCGCTTCAGCGGCGCCCTCAGTCCGATGGTGATCGGCTCCTTCCCCGAATACCTGGTGTGCCGCAGCGGCGACGCCGCCCTGGGCCACAGCGCGGCGCTGTTCGACATGATCCACGCCGAGGCGGTCAACGGCGGCGATCCCGAGCGGCCGTCGCCGCTGATCGCGCGCCTGGTCGAACTGCTGTTCTTTTACCTGATCCGCCACGCCAGCCAGCGCGAGGCGCTGACCGCCGGCCTGCTGGCGCTGGCCCAGCGCGGCGAGTTCATGGCGCTGCTCGAACGGATGCTCGACAATCCGGGCGACGACTGGAGCATCGCCCGCATGGCCGACGCCGCGCACATGTCGCGCGCGGCCTTCTGCAAGCACTTCACCGGCGCCGGCGGCGTCACGCCGGCGCAGTTCCTGCTGCGCCTGCGCATGCGGCTGGCCACCCAGCGCCTCAACGCCGGCGACTCGGTCGAGCAGGCGGCCGCGCACGTGGGCTACCAGTCCAACGCGGCGTTCACGCGCGCCTTCAAGCGCATCGTCGGCGAGCAGCCGGGCGCCTACCGCCGCCAGCTGCGCGCGGCCGCATAAGAAGAACGAAAAAGACGTTTGAACAAGGAACCGCGACTTTTGGACATGGCGCGGATCGCGCGCGCGCCTGATAATATGTCGTCAACATTTAGGAAAAGCCACCATGTCCCGTCTGACCCTGCACACGCTCGACACCGCGCCGGCCGATAGCCGCGCCTTCGTCGAAAAAGCCATCGCCAACAACGGCTACCTGCCCAACCTGATCGGCGTGCTGGCCAACGCGCCGGTGGCGCTGGAAACCTACCTGACCGTCTCCGCCATCAACTCGCGCGCCAGCCTGACCTTGGCCGAGCGCGAAGTGGTGCAGATCACCGCCGCCCGCATCCACGGCTGCGATTTCTGCATCGCCGGCCATAGCGCCATCGCGCTGAAAAAGGCCGGCCAGAACGCCGACACCGTGCGCGCGCTGCAAACCGGCGCCGCCACCGGCGATGCGAAGCTGGACGCGGTGGCCCGCTTCGCCGCCGCCGTCATCGCCCGGCGCGGCGCGGTCGGCGACGAGGAGCTGGAAGCCTTCATCGACGCCGGCTACAACCAGCAGCAGGCGCTGGAGGTGGTGCTCGGCATCAGCCTGGCCACCTTGTGCAACTTCGCCAACAGCCTGGCCGGCACGCCGGTCAATCCGCAGCTGCAACCGTATCTGCCTGGCGCGGTGTAAGGATGACGGGCCTCTACGACTGGCTGGCGCGGCACGCGGACTCCCTCGACCAATCCGAAGACCTGGCGGACCAGGTGATGCCCGCGCTGGCGGCGCAGGGCTGCTTCCTGGCGGGCGTGCCGTCCCATCTTGGCGGCAGCGGCGGCGACGTGCGCGACGCCATCGACGGCATCGCCGAGGTGGCGCGCCATTCGGTGACGGCGGCCTTCGTCTACTGGGGCCAGCGCAGCTTCATCGAATATCTGCTGCAAAGCCCGAACGCGGCGCTGCGCGAACGCCTGCTGCCGGAGCTGATGGCCGGGACACTGGCCGGCGCCACCGGCTTGTCGAACGCGATGAAATTCCTGTCGGGGATGGAGCCGCTGCAGATCGACGCCACCCCGGACGGGAATGGCTGGACCTTGAACGGCAAGCTGGCCTGGATCACCAACCTGCGGCCGCAGCGGTTTGTCGCGGCGGCCGCCATTGCGCCGGTCAACGGCGCGCCGCCGGCGGTGGTGGCCTTCGCCGGCGACGCCTCCGGCGTGCAGCGCAGCGCCAATTTACAGCTGATCGCCATGCGGGGCAGTAACACCGCCGCCGTGCGGCTCGAAGGCGTGGCGGTCGCGCCGGAGAACATCATCTCGTCGCAGGCGCCGGACTGGCTGCCGCGCGTGCGGCCGGCCTTCCTGGGCATGCAGTGCGGGATGTCGATCGGCCTGGCGCGCGCCAGCCTGGAACAGGCGGCCCGCACCCTCGACAGCGGCGCCAAGGGACGCGGCCAGCTCGGTGAGCGCATCGCCGCCGCGCGGGATGCGCTGACGCTGCACACGCAACACCTGCTCGAAGGCGTGGCCGACGGTCGCTTCGTCGCCGACGCGCCGACGCTGTTCCGGCTGCGCATCGCGCTGGCCGATCTGGTGCAAGAGGCGCTGACGCTGGAACTGCACGCCAAGGGCGGCCACGCCTATCTGGAACAGGAGCAGGACGGCTTCGCGCGACGCTGGCGCGAAGCCGCCTTCATCCCGGTGATCACGCCAAGCATCACGCAGCTGCAGGCGGCGCTGGCCAGGCATGCGGCGTCCGCGAAATGAACGACGCCGCCGTGAGCGCCGGCCTGGCGCTGCAAGCCGAGGGGCTGGGTTTCGCCTACCCCGGCGCCGGCCACACCTTCGACGACATCACGCTGGCGGTGCGCCCGCGCGAAATCGTCTGCCTGCTCGGCGGCAGCGGCTGTGGCAAATCGACCTTGCTGCGCGTGCTGGCGGGCCTGCAGCGTCCCTCGCGCGGCAAGGTCGCCTTCCTTGGCGCGCCGCTGACCGAACCGAGTCCGCGCAGCGCGCTGGTGTTCCAGCAAGCGAGCCTGCTGCCATGGCTGAACGTCGCCGCCAACGTCGGCTTCGGCCTCGATTTCGCCCACCAGCCGAAGATATCGAAACAAGACCACGCCAAGCGTGTGCAGGACGCGATCGACGCCGTCGGCCTGGCCGGCAGCGAGAAACGCTATCCGAACGCGCTGTCCGGCGGCATGGCGCAGCGCGTGGCGCTGGCACGCGCGCTGGCGCGGCAGCCGGAGCTGCTGTTCGCCGACGAACCGTTTTCCGCGCTCGACGCCATCACCCGCGCCGAGATGCAAACGCTATTGGTCGACGTGGTGCACCGCTGGCACAGCGCCGTGCTGCTGGTCACGCACGACATCGACGAGGCGATCCTGGTGGCCGACCGCATCGTGCTGATGGGCGGCCAGCCGGGGCGCATCGTGCATGAATGGCGGGTCGACCTGCCGCATCCGCGCCTGGCCGACCCCGATGCGATCGGCGCGCTGCGGCTGCGCATCCTCGCCGCGCTGCAGGACGTGCGCGCGCCCGCCCCGCCGGCGGCCGAATCGGCCGCCTGAACATCATTCAAACCATCCGAAAGCTCCCCATGACCGCAAACCCTTACCACATCTGCGCCGCCTCCGATTGCGACTGCGGCATGACGCGCCGCGACTTCCTGCGCGTGTCCGCGCTCGGTAGCGCCAGCGTCGCCGCGCCGCTGCTGTTCGCCGGCGACGCCATGGCGCAACAAGGCCCGAAAGGCGACGACCAGCCGGTCAAGATCGGCTACCTGCCGATCACCGACGCCACGCCGCTGCTGGTGGCGCACGGCCGCAAGCTGTTCGAGGCCGAGGGCTTGCAGGCCGAGACGCCGCGCCTGTTCCGCAGCTGGGCGCAGATCATCGAGGCCTTCGTCTCCGGCCAGGTCAATGTGATCCACCTGCTGTCGCCGGCCACCATGTCGGTGCGCTACGGCGCCAAGTTCCCGGCCAAGGTGGTGGCGTGGAACCACGTCAACGGCTCGGCGCTGACGGTGGCCAAGGAGATCAACAGCGTCGCCGATTTGGGCGGACGCACCGTGGCGATTCCGTTCTGGTACTCGATCCACAACATCCTGTTGCAGCAGATCCTGGCCAAGGCCGGCCTGTCGGTGGTGGCCAAGGGCCGCGAGGGCGCCATCGGGCCGAAGGAGGTCAACCTGGTGGTGCTGGCGCCGGCGGAGATGGTCTCCGCGCTGGCCAGCAAATCGATCGCCGGCTTCATCGTCGCCGAGCCGTTCAACGCGCTGGCCGAAACCAACGGCGTCGGCAAAGTGCTGCGCTTCTCCGGCGACGTCTGGAAGAACCACGCCTGCTGCGTCACCTTCCTGTCCGAGCGCGACATCGCCGCCCGTCCGGAATGGGCGCAGCGCGTGACCAACGCCATCGTCAAGGCGCAGCTGTGGACGCGCTCGAACCAGATCGACACCGCGCGCCTGCTGTCGAACGGCGACGCCCACCGCTACACGCCGCACGCGCTGCAGGTGCTGTCGAAGGTGCTGACCGTGACCGACTACGCCGACTACGAAAAACGCGGCGTCATCGTCCACAAGGACTGGAACCAGCGCCGCATCGACTTCCAGCCCTTCCCGTTCGCGTCGTACACCGAGCAGATGGTCAAGGCGCTCAAGACCACGCGGCTGGAGGGCGACACCGGCTTCCTGCAAAAGCTGGAGCCGTCGTTCGTCGCGCGCGACCTGATCGACGACCGCTTCGTGCGCAAGGCGATCGCCGCCGTCGGCGGCCCGGGCGCGTTCGGCCTGCCGGCCAACCTGCTGCGCGGCGAAGTGCTGGCGGTCTGACGGATGGCGAATGTCATGAGTCGCGCCGGTTTGCCGCTGCTCGGCTTCGCGGTGGCGCTGGCGCTGTGGCAGGCCGGGGTCGTCGCGCTGGTGAAGGACACGCCGATCGCGGCGGCCTTCGCGCCGCTGGAGGCCGGCCGCGCGCTGCTGCAACTGCTGCAAGGGCCGGACATCTGGCGCGACATCGGCCTCAGTCTGCGCCGGGTCGGTTATGGCCTGGCGGCGGCGGTGCTGATCGGCGTGCCGCTGGGGGTGTTGGTTGGCAGCTCGCGGCGCTTCGCGGCGGCGGCCATGCCGCTGTTCCAGCTGCTGCGCATGGTGTCGCCGCTGTCTTGGATGCCGCTGGCGGTGATGACCTTGGGCGTGGGCGACGCGCCGGTCTACTTCTTACTGGCGTTCGCCGCCGTGTGGCCGATTTTGCTCAACACCGCCACCGGCGTCGCGCGGCTCGATCCGAACTGGCTGCTGCTGGCGCGCAGTTTGTCGGCCACCAGGACGGAGACCGTGCTGCGCGTGGTGCTGCCGGGGATCACGGCCGATATCCTGACCGGGGTGCGGCTGGCGATCGGCATCATCTGGATCGTGCTGGTGCCGGCGGAGATGCTGGGGGTGTCGGCGGGATTGGGCTACTTCATTCTCGACGCGCGCGACCGCTTGGCTTACAACGAGTTGATGGCGGCGATCGTGCTGATCGGCGTGCTGGGGTTCGCGCTCGATTATCTGGCGCGGTGGTTGCACGCCAGGTGGTTGCACGCGCGCTGAACGCAAGCATCAACCCGCACGGCGCGGACCGCCGGGGGCGGCCCCATCGGGTCCGCCCCCTCTGACGGGGGTGCGGTTTATAATGCGGTATGAAAAAATTACCGCTCCTCGGCGACATCACGCCGGCGCAGTTTCTGCGCGACTACTGGCACAAAAAGCCACTCCTGATCCGTAACGCCATCCCCGGCTTCAAACCACTGCTGAGCCTGGATGCCCTGACCAAGCTGGCCTCGACCAACCACGCCGAATCGCGCCTGATCGCGGCCGTCGACGGCGAATGGTCGATGCAGCACGGCCCGCTGGAAAACCTGCCGCCGCTGACGCAAAAGGAATGGACGCTGCTGGTCCAGGGCGTCAACCTGTTCGACGCCAAGGCCGACGCGCTGCTGCGCCAGTTCCGCTTCATCCCCGACGCCCGCCTCGACGACTTGATGGTCAGCTTCGCCACCGACGGCGGCGGCGTCGGTCCGCACTTCGATTCCTACGACGTGTTCCTGCTGCAGGCGCAGGGACAGCGCCGCTGGCGCATCGGCCCGCAGAAGGACCTGAGCCTGGTCGAGGGCCTGCCGCTCAAGATCCTGGCCAACTTCAAGCCGAACGAGGAGTTCGTCCTCAATCCGGGCGACATGCTGTACCTGCCGCCGCACTACGCGCACGACGGCGTGGCCATCGGCGATTGCCAGACCTATTCGATCGGCTTCCGCTCGCCGTCGTACCAGGAGCTGGGCGAGGCGTTCCTGCAATTCATGGCCGATTCGATCGACCTGCCGGGCCGCTACGCCGATCCGGAACTGGAGGCGACGGCCAAGCCGGCCGAGATTCCGCGTCACATGCTGGACACGATCACCGAGGAAATCAACAAGGTCCGCTTCACCGAAGAGGACGTGACGATCTTCCTGGGCGAGTATATGTCCGAGCCCAAGCACAACGTGTTCTTCACCGGACCGGCCAAGCCGCTGACGTTCGGCAAGTTCGGCGAGGCGGCCGCGAAGAAGGGCCTGTCGCTGTCGCGCAAGACGCAGATGCTGTATCGCGGCAAGCACGTGTTCATCAACGGCGAATCGTTCGGCGTCGGCCGCGCCGACAAGGTGGCGCTGGAATTGCTGGCGAATAAGCGCGCGCTGGCCGGCGCCGAGCTGGCGCAGGCGTCGGACGATGTGATGGACGCACTGTACACGTGGTATCAGGACGGCTGGATCGAACTGGGCTAATCAAACTTGACGGAGGGCGGGATGGAAAGGCAAGTATTTCCCTTTACGACGAAGAGCGGGTTTGCCGAACAATTGGCCGCCTGCCTGGACCGTGCAGAGCATACGCTGCGGCTGTTCGATCCCGATTTCGCCATCTGGAACCTGGGCGGCTGCGCCACCGACGCGGTGCTGCGCCGCTTTCTCAAAGCGGGTGGACGCCTGCAACTGGCCGCCCACGATGGCCGCGTGATCGAGCGGGACGCGCCGCGTTTCTTGCGTTTGGTTAAAGATTACGGCCATGCGATCGAGGTCCGGCGCACCAGCCAGTCTTTGCGGCAACTAACCGACTCTTTCTGTATTGCCGATGACCGTCATGTGGTCCGCCGCTTTCATTCGGATCATTTCCGTGGTGAAGCAGTTTTCGATGGCCCCGCCGATATAAACACGCCTTTGGAACGTTTCCTTACAATTTGGGACGAATCCGGGCCCGGATTGTTTGCAAATTCAACAGGACTTTGAGCGGTTGGGGGTAAAATGCGGTGTTCGAAGCGAACTCCGTAGCCGCCGGCTTCCCTAAACCGAAGTCGAAAGCGAAATGTTGCGATACCGCAAAATAGTTGTGAGAACGGCTCTTTGTCCTATTGCGACGCAGTAAAAATCGCTATAATATTCGGTTAGGAAGTTTCCGTTGTCTGGCAGGCACCATGTCAGGTACGAAAAGCCTTCGAAGACGACCTAATGAGCGATAATTACCGGTAATTATTAATCGCAACACTGTGTTCAATTTTGTATTTACTAAGGAAAATCCATGAAAAAATCCCTGCTGATCGTTTCCCTGCTGGCCGTTGCTGCTCTGACCGCTTGCTCGAAAAAAGAAGAAACCACCGTTACCCCAGCACCAGTAGTGGCTCCAGAAGCCGCTCCTGCTGCCGCTCCAGCTGCTCCAGCCGCTGACGCTGCTGCTCCAGCCGCTCCAGCCGCTGACGCTGCTGCTCCAGCCGCTCCTGCTGCTGACGCTGCTGCTCCAGCTGCTTCGGCACCTGCTGCTTCGAAGTAATCAGTAAGGAAAAACCCGCCAGCGCTTATGGCGTCGGCGGGTTTTTTTCCGCCTGAAGCTTTTGCGTCCAAATGGAAATCTCCATTTATTCGCAGATATAAAAAAACCGGCGCAGCGCGCCGGTTTTTTTATGCCCGGATATTCTCCGGATATTCAGGCGGCGACGCCAATCCGGCGCCGCCAACCTGGTCGAGCTTATTTCAATTGCTCGTGCAGCAGGGTCAGGATCTTATCGCCGACCGGACCCGTTTCCGGTTTGCCGGCATTGTTCATGACGGTAACGATGCTGCTGTTACCGGCGCCGGCCTTCACCGAAATACGATAACGCTGCGCTTCCTTATCGGCTTCCGACGACGAGCCCCAGCTGAACAGCTTGCTGAAGAAGCCCTTGGTTTCGGTCGCGTCGTCGATGTAGCGGACGAAGTACGTGCCGCTGGTGCGGTCGCGGTCCTCGACGGTGAAGCCGGCGCGGTCCAGCGCCAGGCCGACCCGGCGCCAGGCGCGGTCGAAGCCCTCGTCCACCTGCACGGCGCGCTCGGCGCCGGTGCCGACCAGCGACGCGTGCTGCGGCTGGACGATGGCCGATTCGACGGCGGTCTTGGCCGGCGACGTGTCCTCGCCGCCATTGCCCAGCTTGTTCATCATGCGCGCCAGGAATTCGGCTTCCAGGCCCGGATCGTTCGGACGCGGGGTCCAGATCGTCGATTCCTTCTGGGCGCCGGTGACCACTTCCTGGGCGCCGCGATGGCTGATGTAGATCTCGCTGGCGCCGTCGGCGCGGCGCTCGATGCGGGTGCGGAACTTGTCGCGCTCGCCGCTCGAATAGACCGAGTCGAACACCTTGCCGATGGTGTTACGGATGAAGTCCTGCGGAATCTTGGCGCGGTTCTCGTTCCATTCTGTTTCCATGATGCCGGCGGTCGGCAGTTCCTGCGCCAAGGTGAAGCCCGAATCCTCCCAGAACTTCTTCAGCTGCGGCCACAGCTGCTCGGGCGTCTGCTTGATCACCAGCCAACGCTGGTTGCCGTCGCGTTCGACCTTGATATCGTTGATGGTGGTCGGCACCACGGTGCCGGCGGCCGGCTGGCCCGGCACGACCACGCCGGGACCGACACCGGCGGCGGCCGCCGCGCCCTTGGCGGCGTTGTAGCCGGAGGCGGTGGCGACGCCGTTGTTCGAGTCCGGCAGCGAGTAGCGGTTATCCTTCTGCAATTGCGTCAGATCCGGCGGCACGTCCAGGGTGCTGGCCTTCTTGGCGGACTTGTAGTCCACCTTGTCGTTACCGATGACGGAGCTGATCATGCCGCAACCGGTCAAACTGGCCATCAATGCGCCCAGTACCAGCACGCGCTGCGAGGAAATAGAAGCTGTCTTGCGTATAGTCATGTCGTTACTGTTATAAGAAGCTGGAGTGCAGCAAAATATGATCCGATCGAGTCGGGGCTTGTTGCTCAGGCAGCCGCCGCGCCCGTCAAAAAACGCGGGCGCCAGCATGCCTGCCGGGGTTTTACAGTACGCCGGCCTCTCGCAGGGCCGCGCGCACCGCGTCGTGACAATCGGCGCCCAGCGGCACCAGCGGCAGGCGTATGCCGGCCGGCATCTTGCCCATTTCCGCCAACGCCCACTTGACCGGCACCGGGTTCGGCTCGATGAACAGCTTCTGGTGCAGCGGGAACATTTGATTGTTCAGCGCCACCGCTTTCGGGATGTCGCCGGCGATCGCGGCCGCGCACATCTCGGCCATGGCGCGCGGCATGACGTTGGCGGTGACGGAGATGTTGCCGGCGCCGCCGCCGAGCATCAGCGCCATCGCGGTCGGATCGTCGCCGGAGTAGACGGCGAACGATTTCGGCGCCAGGCGCAGCAGGTCGTAGCCGCGGCCGATGTTGCCGGTCGCGTCCTTGACGCCGACGATGCCGGGCACGGCCGCCAGGCGCAGGATGGTCTCGTTGCTCATGTCGGCCACGGTGCGGCCCGGCACGTTGTACAGGATCACCGGCAAGTCCACCGCCTCGGCGATGGCCTTGAAATGCTGGAACATCCCTTCCTGGGTCGGACGGTTGTAGTAAGGAACCACTTGCAGCGTGGCGTCCGCGCCCGCTTCCTTGGCGAA
>Ga0105244_10002994_pt1 | contig 12405 bp, 11 predicted proteins | sample KBSM44metaG_FD_80423 | JGI IMG/M metagenome (GOLD analysis project Ga0105244, IMG submission 80423) | Miscanthus rhizosphere microbial communities from Kellogg Biological Station, Michigan, USA - KBS M4-4 metaG | ecosystem: Host-associated > Plants > Roots > Rhizosphere > Soil | place...
TACTAATATAGGCGTCTTGTCCTTTATAGTTAATTTTGAACCAATTTTGTACTTCACCAGTCACTCGAACTACTTGTCCTTTATACATAGAGCCTAAAATCGTATGGGAAGTACTTGGACCTGTACGAACGCGGAGGGAGGATACGTTAACTTTGTAATCCCCACTCGCTACTTGAAATTTCCCATTGTTATTGTCGCTTCCATTTGAGCCACTGTCTTTCACAAATTGACTGCTTACATAACCCACTTTTCCATTATGGTTAATTTTCAACCAGCCGTTATCTTCTCCAATAACTTGTAAAACTTTCCCTTCATACACGCGCCCCATTATTGCACTAGATGTATTTGGCTGTGTGCGAACACGTAATACATTAGCAGTTACAATTTTACTACGACTCTTACCTATATTCGTCTTTGCTAGTACGCCATTTTTCGAAATAAATTCACTACTCACGTAGCCAATTTTTCCGTTATGATTGACTTTCAACCAACTGTTTTCTTCTCCAATAACTTGTAAAACTTCCCCTTCATACACGCGTCCCATAATTGCACTAGACGTATTTGGCTGTGTGCGGACACGTAGAACATTCGTATTTACTGTTACTTGATTTTCATATTTTACTACATCAATAGTTTGCTCATGCTTCGTGTCTTTTTGTATAACAGTATTTTTCGCTTGAGCAGTACTAATAAATACACTTCCTGTAACAGAAGCTACTGCTACACTAGCTAAAATTTTTTTCATAAGTATAAAACACCTTCCTACAAACATATTCAAGTATCATTATGTTTTTATGTTAACTTCCATTTCTTTTCATTCTAACTATTCAGGAAAAGTATCCTTTTATTATCCACCATCTATACCTAGTAATAAAAGAAACTTAAATCCATTACACTTTGAAAATTCTCTCATTGCTTCAATCTAACACTACACAATGTAGTTTTAATTTCCAAAAAAAATAGCTACTAATAATCACCTATAATTAATACTACAAAAATAAAAAAATCATAATTTAGGCCTTCTTCATTTAACTTATACTTTTGCTTAAATATACCTGCTCTCCTTTCACACTACGAATTGTAGTATAAAATAAAAGAAAGGTCAAATATAAGTATTTAGCCTTTTGTAACTACAATACATTACATTTATCCATTTCTAATCTAATCATAAATAATTATGTTTTTTAATCTCTAAATAACCAAAAAACATTTTCACCTTGTAAACTCTTCCTACAGGATAGCTCTCTTATTGTCTAAACTTTTATAAAAATAATATTCTCAATTCACAACATGACATATAAAAGCAGCAATCTACTAAGATAACTGCTTTACATTATGATAAACTACATGAATTTCACATTATTCCGGCTTATTAGGAATATTAGGGTTTGGAACATAATCAGATGTGTAATCTGTATATTTTACTTCCGTTACCATCCCTGCTGAAGCATGGTGTAGATCGTGACAGTGGAACATCCACTCACCCGGATTGTCTGCTACAAAGGCTACTTCATATTCTTCTCCTAGTTTCAGATTTAATGTGTCTTTAACAATTGGAGAACCTTCAATCGGTTTTCCATCTTTACTTAATACTTGGAAGAAATGACCGTGCAAATGCATCGGGTGATCGTCTCTTTTAGAGCGATTTACTAATTTCACTTTTACTAAGTCACCCTTTTTCACTAGAATTGGATCAATATCTGGAAATACTTTTCCGTTAATTGTATAAACCATTTCATTTCCATTCATTTTCGTATTCAAGTCCATATTATATGTGGCAGTATACTGCTGCTCTAGTGTGAAATTACCTAATTTTTTCTCACCATATTTCGTCATATCTAATTTCGGTAGTTTTTCTTTTTCATTTGCTCTGTCTTTCATCTCTTTACTACCTTCATATTCAATAATGATTTTCATTCCTTTTGCACTTTTATTTGCTGAATGGTCTTCAACATACCATTTCCCAGGATTGTTAGCAGTAAATTCAACATCATAACGTTCACCCGGTGCGATTGAAATTACCTTATCCTTTATAGCTTTTGGATCGTTTATTGGTTGACCATCTGTCGCAACTACTTTTATATCATGACCGTGAACGTGTATATCATGTGATAGATAACCAGTATCAACGAGTCGAAGACGAACTTTATCACCCTTTTTCACTTTTAACGGCTCTACTAAATCACCGCTTTTACCATTGATTGTGAATAAGTTATACATACCCATATCATGACCTTCCATCTTCATATTTCCATGGTCCATTCCTGCCATATTACCAGAGTCTTTTTTATCACTACCCATGTTCATACCTGAATGATCCATGCCTTTCATATCATCATTCTTTTTTGCATTTTCATTATCCTTAGATTTATTACCTTTTTGCGCTTTTGTCATTTCTTTTAACTGCTTATTAATTTCTTCTTTATCTGTTATCCATTCATCTAACATTAACGTGTAATCTTTATCATACTTTTCATTTGTATCCTCTACAATAAGAGCACCATATAAGCCTCTATCTAGTTGATTTACAGAATCTTGATGTGAATGATACCAATACGTTCCTGGTACGTTCGCTTCAAATTCATAGGTGAAACTTTTTCCTGATTCAACCGCATCTTGTGTCACGCCTGGAATTCCATCCATGTTATTTGGGACAGGATACCCATGCCAATGAATAGATACTGGTGCAGGTAATTCATTTTTTAATGTCACTTTAACCTTTTCACCTTTTTTCACCCTAATTTCCGGACCCGGGGATGAACCATTAAATGTCCAGACTGGAACAATAACACCGCTACTTAGCTTTTGTTTTTCTTCTTTCGCTACTAAAGTAACTTCTGGCCCTTTTACAACTTTCAATGGCTTTGTAGCCGTTTCAGTCTGTGTTGTTTTTTTATCATTCATATTTTTATGATCATTTGTTTTATTTGTGGTCGCAGAACATGCAGCAATTAAAGATATTACGGAGACTGTAACTGCTGTTAATACAAATCCCTTCATAGAAAATCCCTCCTTTTTCTTTTTCAAGATTATTATAGAAGATAATTTTCAAGAAAATATGGAGATATAAAATGAGCAAAATAAAAAGGCACCCAAAATTGAGCGCCTCTTCTAACTATTATTTTGTAACAACTTCATCTTCTTTTACATTTACATTATTGTTACTCATAAACCCTTCAATCTCTTCAACTGTTCTAATGATATCTTTTGACAAATTTTCATAGCCATCTTTTGTTACAAGGATATCATCTTCAATACGAATACCAATTGATTCTTCTTCAATATATAGACCTGGTTCAATCGTAATAACCATACCTTCTTCTAATACTCTTTCTTTGTATGTTCCAACATCGTGAGTATCTAAACCAAGAAAGTGACTGACACCATGATAATAATATTTAGATAGTTCCTCATCTTCTTGAATTAAACCAATAGCTTTACACTCTTCTGCTAGTACCTTTTTTGTATGCTCATTTAATGCAGCAAAATTTAAGCCTGGCTTAATAATCTCTGTTGTTTCTTTCAATGCTTTTAATACAATATTATAGATTTGTTTTTGGCGACTAGAGAATGTTCCATTTGCCGGGAAAGTATAACTAATATCAGCGTTATAATAGTCTTTTTGAGCGCCTAAATCTAGCAGTACTAAATCACCATTTTGAATTTGTGCATCATTATCTTCATAATGAAGAACTGTTGCATTTTTCCCACTTGCCAAAATTGTATTGAACGCATGATGCTTAATCCCAGATGACTTCAGTGTGAAATCAAACTGAGCTTCTAATTCATATTCCATCATGTCTGCTTTTGCATGCTTTAACACATTGTAAATACCGTCTTTCGTTACAGCAATTGCTTCTTTAATGATTTCAATTTCTTCCTCTGTTTTAAACACTCGTAATTCACAAATTTCCGGGTATACATTACCAATTGTTATGTGTGGGTACTGTTCTCTTACATGTTTAGCAAACGCTAACGTTTTCGTCTCAGTACCCTTCCACTCACGACGCTCTAAATCTAAATACACATGTTGCGCATTTTCTGCGAAAAGTGTATGTGCCATTGTCTTCTCAAAGCTATCTATATATACAACTTTTTGTATGCCTGAAATTCGTTCTGCATCTTCTTTAGAAACTGTTTTACCGACCCATTTTTCCATTACTGGATCTGATTTTTCAATGAAAAGAGTTTCTTCCACACCATTTCCAAACTTTTTCAACATGAAAATAACATTGGGCTCATCGATTCCCGTTAAATAGTAAAAATTTCGATTCGGCACAAATTTATAATGGGCATCTGCTGACATATGAGGTGCTTGTCCAGCAAATAAAATCGTAATCGATTCATCATGTAATGTTTTCGCTAATCGTTCTCTATTTTGAGCAAAAAATGTTGATTTCATAATAATCCCCCTAGCGTTCTATGTATAATTTTGAAACTGATTATCCAATATAATTCATTCTATTATTGTTATAATTTTTCGTCAATTAATAATGTTTATATAGAAGATAAACTTTCATTACTAGGCATCTAATCACTCCACAATTTCTTGACATTTATTCCATATACTTAATATCTCATATATATATAAGAAAGGAGCCTACAAACGTGAAACATTACGTAGGACTAGCCATTACTTCATTATTTATCATTACAGGATGCTCTAATAACGTAGAAACACCACCAGTAAAAAAAGAAACAGTTCAATCTCAGCCCCAAAATAAAGATAACGCAAATACGATTCCGCAAAACTTCTATAAAGAAATTACATCTGGAAAAATAGCGCACATTCACGGAATTGGCTATGCAGGAAATATGCCTGGTATTTCTATCGCAACTCATAGTGGTATAAAAGTTTATCAAAATGGAAAATGGTTTGAAACTGCTACACAGTTACACGATTATATGGGCTTTCAGGCAACTAAAAATGGATTTTTTGCTAGTGGGCACCCAGAACCAGGTGCAAATTTAAAAAATCCTTTAGGATTAATGAAAAGTTCTGATGGCGGCAATAACCTTGAAAAGCTAGCATTCTATGGAGAATCTGATTTTCATAACCTTGCTGTCGGATATAATACAGAAACGATTTATTTATATAACGAGCGTCCAAATTCTAAATTACAACAAGGTTTTTATTTCAGTACAAACAACGGACAAGAATGGAAAAATAGTAAGTTAAAAGGCCTTTCAAGTACAATCCATACATTTTCAGTACATCCGGATCAAGCGAGTGTAGTCGCAGTAAGTGCTAAAGATGGTATTTATTTATCTACAGATTACGGGAATACATTTGAACTATTCTCTACATCACTTGAATCGACAGCAGTTACATTAAGTAATGAAGATGTTTTTTACGCCCCTATCAATAAGCAAATGATAACGAAGAAATCAATTGCTACAAATGAAGAAACAAACTTACAGATTCCATCTTTAGATTCTAAAGATACAATTATGTATATATCACAAAACCCTCAAAATTCATCTGAAATAGTATTTGCTACAATGCAAGCAAATGTATTCCTTTCCACAGATGAAGGTAAAACGTGGAAACAGATTACTAAAAATGGCTTATTACAATTTAATTAGAAAGGTGAATATAACGTGTTTTCAACAATTAGCGAGTGGAGTTATCAACTCATGTCTCCTTTAATGGATGTCACGAATGCTACGAAATCAATTCCTCTTTTATTTGCGTTTTTATTAGGCATAGTAGGTACCCTTGCTCCATGCCAATTAACAGGAAACATTAGCGCCATTACAATCTATGGCAATCAATCTTTACAAAAGGGACATATCTGGAAACATATATTGTTATTCATTTTAGGAAAAATAATAGCTTTTACGACGCTTGGACTATTAGTATGGGTGTTAGGAAAAGAAATTCAGCAAATATTAACTTTGTATTTCCCATGGTTACGTAAACTGATCGGACCTTTATTAATAATAATGGGGTTAATATTATCAGGTATTATAAAAGGTAGAAACTTCTTCTCTACCATCTTCCCTATCACATCTATACGAAAACAAAATGAAGTCAGCTCATTTTTGCTTGGGTTTTTCTTTTCGTTAGCTTTCTGCCCTACTATGTTTGTGCTATTTTTCGGAACATTAATACCACTCTCTTTAACATCTAATTACGGGTATTTATTTCCTACCTTTTTCTCTATAGGAACTGCTCTACCTGTCGTTGTATTACTGTCCATTATCTCCTACCTAGGCTTAAATGGAACACTACTTAAAAAGAGCCGAAAAATAGGGGGAAATATTCAGCGTATAGCTGGTGTACTTCTCGTTTTAATCGGACTTTATGATACCGCCCTATATTGGTAATACATACAAAAGGTAAGCTTCAGTGAAATGAGCTTACCTTTTGTATCATTTTATTCATTTTTCTTTTGTTGTAATTGTGTTAACAAATTCGTAACAAACGCGAGAAACAATGGATCTTTCTCTTTTTTAGGCGACCACTGCATAATGAGTTGCCGCGGGATTTCAATGTCTATCGGTTGCACGATAAAGTCATGAATAATTTGTTTATGAAGTCCTGATAACGGAACGATCGTTATACCGTTAACTTGTAAAGTAAGTGCTAATGCCGAGCTAATTGACTCTGACTCCATCACTTTATTCACTGTTATTTCGTTTTTCATTAAGTATGGTTCAAGTACTTCTTTACAACCAGAAAGTGGCATAATAAAAGGATAATTTTTCAATTCTTTACTAGTAAGATTAGGTGGAATATTCTTTGAAGAAACGATAACATAAGGATCTTCACCAATAACTTCATAGTGAAATCCTGGTATTAGATTTTCTTTTATAGAAATAGAAAAATCAGCACTTCCAGCAGACAGCCAATTTAAAACTTCTTGATAGCTTCCCTCTCTAACTGCAAGCACGTACTGACTTTGATCAATATTACCTAATTGGATACACTCTGCCAAACAATATACAGTAACGGAAGGATACGTAGCTAATACAATCTTATACAAACTTTTATTCTTCAAGTGTAAAGCTGTTTCTTCAAGATTTTCATACTCCATTAGAAGTCGTTCTACACAAACTAAAAATTCTTTTCCATTTTCAGTTAACATCGTTCCTTGTCTAGAGCGCTCAAATAAAGTTAAAGCATATCGTTTCTCTAGTTTGTTTATAATATGCGTTATTGCTGGCTGTGTCATATGTAATTCCTTAGCTGCTAAACTAATGCTGTTCAACCGAGCCACATATTTAAAAACTTTAAAATCAAAGACGTTCATTCTGTTCTCCTTATATAAAAGATATTTATATCATCTATAAATAACCTTCATTATATTTATCAAACTACTTCCTATACACTAAGTATACACTATCAATTTTACAAAAAAATAAAGCATATAAACATTAGAGGAGTGTTGATTAAATGAGTACTTACGTTTTAGTACATGGAGCATGGCAAGGTGAATGGGCATGGGAATTAGTAAAACCTCAACTAGAGGCTTTAGGTCACACTGTTATTACACTAGACTTACCTGGAAGCGGGAAAGATACAACTCCTTCACAAAATATAACGTTAGATTCCTATGTTGATGCAGTAACAGCTACTATAAATCAACAAACTGAAAAAGTTATTGTTGTTGGACATAGTATGGGTGGAATTGTGATCACTCAAACCGCTGAACTTATACCGAATAAAATCGATAAATTAGTATATCTTTGTGCATTCTTACCACAAAACGGAGAAAGCCTTGGCAGTAAATTAGATGGTGAAGCTGGTCCACAATTTTCAATAAATGAGAACGACATGACAGCTGAACTTATACCTAATCTAATTGAAAAAACATTTTTAAATGCTACCGAAAATGAAGAGATTAAAGAAGCATCTTCCAAAAAAATGCGTCCTCAGCCACTAGGACCATTTCAACAACAGCTAAAAATTTCTGAAGAAAACTTCGGAACTGTAGATCGCATTTATATTGAAACAACTCTAGATAGAGCGATTCCAATTGATTTTCAGCGCCGAATGAATACAGAAACTCCATGCTCGAAGATTATTACTTTAGAAGCTGATCATTCTCCCTTCTTTTCAAAAGCAACAGAACTTGTGAATTGTTTACATGCGTTAAGCTAAATTTCATTTAATGAAAATAGACACCCGCGGGTGTCTATTTATTATGCTAACTAAGAATTGTATGTTCTTCTCTACATTTGCATTCCCTTTTGCTTCATCTCCCACTTTTTATACAGTAATACTGCACCAAATAAGAATACCCCCGCAACAAATGAACCTACTGGTAACATCTTTATCATTTCATCTGGAAATACGAGCGGCAGTAATGGAAATGCATATGCTGCTGGAATACGTACACCAACTATTTTTAATAAAATAAGCATTAAAATCATATTTAATAAAGTGACTATAATCCATGAGTCGATTGCAAAGTACAATAAAGTTCCAACAGTTGCAGATGTAGTTAATACTACTATTTGTTTACATACCATTTTTTCATTGTACATCGGTTTTTGAAGTGATTCATACACAACAACTAATATTGGCGGAATAACCGCTAATTGTTCATGACCAGTGATCCAGCATATACTTATCCAAATGAAATTTAGTATTAGAAATACAGCCATATATTTATATTGGATGTTAACTTTTCTCTCAATACCGCTATTCAATTTAAAAACAAGGACACCAAGCATTAAAATAAATGTTAAAACGAAGACTGAGATAACAAATGACCATTCAGTCGCATTTGTCACTAAAGGTAATAAACCTGTCGCAATAGATGGTGCTAAATTTGATTGTATAATACGTAAAAACAGCATCATGAATATAAGTGTTACGCTTACTTTTGCTATATAAACTAAATCCATTTGATTCACGATAAAACCAATACCAGCTGTTATTGACGGTGCAATAAAGATTTTTTCTGGCTGCCTTAACCAACCTGGCTCACGATACGCCCATAAAGCAATTGCCATCGCTGCTATTTCCGGCAAAATGACTTCCGGATCATTTAATAACACACCCGCTGTTACCATAGCTAAAATAAAGAAAATAGCAATCGTATATGAGATGATTGTTTCTTTTTTTGAAATTACTGCATTCATTATTACATACTCCCTTTACTTACTACTCTCACAATGTAAAACAAAAATTCAATATACCCTACTAAGGTATTGTATATTAATATCTTTTCCATTTCAAGTATTTGTAATTTTTTCATTTTTCATCACCCATTACACTTACAAAAAAAGGATTTTTATAGGCGTTGACACTCATTGAAAGATAGGTTACAATAACTATACATTAGTAAGTAACTAATGTAATTAAATGTAACTTGAGGTGAAAACAAATGAAAAACATTTTATTCCGTATTAACGAATTATCAAAAAAAGAAAAAACATCTGGATTAACAGTTGATGAAAAACAAGAACAACAAATGTTACGTCAAAACTATACAAAAACATTTCGTGGAAGTTTAGATTCCATTTTATTAAACACAAAAATTGTCGATTCAAATGGTTTTAATGTTACACCAGTTGCATTACAAGATGCTCAAATTCGTTTGAAATTAAGCAAATGAAATTAAAGCTAAAGAAACAATTGTATAAAACATAAAAGAGCTGGACTTTTCATAATGAAATTCCAGCTCTTTTTCTACTTAATATTGTTGTTTTTGCAATGTAACATACGAGCGATACATTGCAATTCTCCACGACACAATCATCGCAAATGCGAGTAAGAAAAACATCCCGCTTAATTGCGCCAAATCAAGTGTTTGGCTTAAATATGATTTTAATGCGACTCGTACAGCTAATAAACCAATTAAAATAAATATAAATGCTTTTGACGGTTTCATATATATATGTTCGCCTCTTACTTCGAACTTAGTTGTTTTAATAAGAAATATAGAGAAAATAAGTCCTGCGATAATTGCCTCTACTATTTCTAACGATGTTAATCGGAATTCCGGTAAGAAGAACATCATGGCGCCAGTACTCATAAAAATTGGCGGCAAAATAATTTTCTTTTTCGTAACCGGCTTTTTCGCTGACTTAAAGCGAAGAAACATAACACCAACGGCCATACAAACTGCTACGATACTTGATAAAAGTGCTACACTCATACTCTCCACTCCTATCTATTTAATAGACTTTTTGAGTAAAATCATAAACCAAACGAAACCGATACTTATAATAACATGACCTAATCCAGCCATATGGCTTAAACCGTTAAAGTCAGTTCCATTTACTTGTAGAAGACCTCTACATACCATTGTTACGATAGTAATAATTAATCCTGTATTATATACAACAAACCAGGCATGAAAACTTTTTGTTTCTTGTATTTGAAATACTTTAACTAAAGCAACAGCGACTAAAAAGAATATGAATCCAAGCACTAGTACGTGTGTATGTACTAATTGCAACATAGTGGAACCTTTAATTCCTTGTGCTTTCGTATACTTTCGCGCAAATACTCCTGATAATAAACCAATAATTAAGTAAATGAATGCTGCATTATATAATTTCTTCATTCTATTCCTCCTGCTGTAAACTTTCCATATTCGCTGCAATCATTTTACGCAAAGTTTATGAACGGAATATGAACAAAATATTACATTCTATTTTTAAAGAACAAAAAAGCCATTCCACAATTATTAATTGCGGAATGGCTTTTCAACTTATTTTAAATCATCAATTGTGAAAGCACCAGGCAGTAACTGCTCAACAGTCACTTCTTTTTCGTCACCTTTTACATTCGTTAGTAAAACTCGCATTTTCGGATCACAAAATTCAGCAATCACTTGTCTACAAGCACCACATGGTGAAATAGGTCCGTCAGTTTCTCCTGTAATGACTAAGTAACTAAAGTCGCGCTCCCCTTCTGATACTGCTTTGAATATTGCTGTTCTTTCTGCACAGTTACATAAACCGTAAGAAGCATTTTCTATATTACAACCAGTATAGATTTTACCTTCTTTTGTAACTAATGCAGCACCAACCGGAAATTTTGAATACGGAATATACGCTTTCGATAACATCTTATTTGCTTCTTCAATATATTTTTTCTTATCCATATTATTTCCTCCTCAAAGTAAATGTAATGTTGATTAGTCAGTAATAACAGTATGAACTAATTTAGGAGCCACTGCTGTTTCAGCGATAGAAATATTTTCATAAATTTTTGCTTTTACATCTTCTACATTTTCACGATTTGCGTAGATCGTTACGAATGGCTCGCCTTCTTTTACTGCATCGCCAACTTTTTTACGTAACATTAAACCTACAGCTAAATCGATTTCATCTTCTTTCGTTGCACGGCCTGCACCAAGTAACATTGCAGCGATACCGATTTCATCTGCAACAATGTTTGAAATCACGCCTGAAGTTTTAGCAGGTACATCAATTATATACTTCGCTTGTGGCATTTTTTCTGGATTGTCTACAATTGAGCTATCTCCACCTTGATTGCTTAAGAACTCTTTAAATTTCTCAGTTGCTTTTCCGTTTTTCATAACTTCAATTAACATTTCACGAGCTTCTTCTAACGTATTTGCTTTTTTCGCAAGTACGACCATTTGACTTCCTAATACAAGTACTAATTCTGTTAAATCTTCTGGCCCTTCACCTTTTAACGTATCAATTGCTTCTTTCACTTCTAGGGCATTACCAATCGCAAAGCCAAGAGGTTGTGACATATCTGAAATAACAGCCATTGTTTGACGTCCTACATTATTTCCGATGCGTACCATTGCATGTGCTAATTCTTTTGCATCTTCTTCCGTTTTCATAAATGCACCTGCACCGGTTTTTACATCAAGTACGATTGCGTCAGCACCAGCTGCAATTTTTTTACTCATAATTGAACTTGCGATTAGAGGAATTGAATTTACTGTTCCTGTTACATCACGTAATGCATAAATCTTTTTATCAGCAGGTGTTAAGTTTCCTGTTTGTCCGATAACAGCTACTTTGTCACGGTTTACAATATCAATGAACTGCTCTTTCGTAATTTCAACGTGGAATCCTTCCACTGCTTCTAATTTGTCAATTGTTCCGCCCGTATGTCCTAAACCACGACCTGACATTTTTGCTACTGGTACATCTAAAGCAGCAACTAATGGTCCTAATACTAATGTAGTTGTATCACCAACACCGCCAGTTGAATGCTTATCTACTTTAATGCCTTCAATTGCTGATAAGTCGATCGTTTCTCCAGACTCCACCATTGCCATCGTTAAATCTGCACGTTCACGATCTGTCATATCTTTAAAGAAGATTGCCATTGCAAGTGCACTCACTTGATAATCAGGAATACTTCCGTCTGTATATCCATTAATAAAGAATTTGATTTCTTCAGTCGTTAATTCTTTGCCGTCACGTTTTTTTGCAATAATATCTACCATTCTCATTACA
>Ga0105244_10003001_pt1 | contig 12376 bp, 9 predicted proteins | sample KBSM44metaG_FD_80423 | JGI IMG/M metagenome (GOLD analysis project Ga0105244, IMG submission 80423) | Miscanthus rhizosphere microbial communities from Kellogg Biological Station, Michigan, USA - KBS M4-4 metaG | ecosystem: Host-associated > Plants > Roots > Rhizosphere > Soil | place: Michigan...
AATGGCATCGGTCCAGCTAAAGCAGGAAATTTGCGTTTTCACCGGATTGGTCAACACCGGCATACGTTCAATAGTGATGGTGTAAGTCGATTCACGAGCGCCGCTGTTTCCACCGCTAATCCCGACGTTTCCGGTCAAAATCGGCAACATCGCGATAGCGCGTGAAGTCAGTTCACCGTTGGCCTGGCGTTGTGGCCCCCAACCCTGAGCGATATACGCCGGTTTGGTGCTGCCAATTTCACGCGCCAGCTTGATGATTTTGTCTACCGGAATACCGGTAATCACGGACGCCCACTGCGGAGATTTTGCAACGCCGTCATCACCCTGACCGAGAATATAAGCTTTGTAATGTCCGTTGGCTGGCGCACCTTCTGGCAGCGTTTTCTCATCAAAACCGACGCAGTATTTGTCGAGGAACGGCTGGTCAACGAGGTTTTCGCTAATCAGTACGTGGGCGATACCGGCGACCAGTGCGGCGTCGGTGCCCGGACGAATCGGCAACCATTCATCTTCGCGCCCGGCGGCGGTATCGGTATAGCGCGGGTCGATAACTATCATGCGCGCATTGGAACGTTCACGCGCCTGTTCCAGATAATAAGTAATGCCGCCGCCGCTCATGCGGGTTTCGGCAGGGTTGTTGCCGAACAACACCACCAGTTTGCTGTTTTCAATATCAGAGGTGCTGTTACCGTCGTTGGTGCCGTAGGTGTAAGGCATCGCGCAGGCAATTTGCGCGGTACTGTAGGTGCCATAGTGGCTAAGAAAACCACCGTAGCTGTTCATCAGTCGGGCAACCAACGAGGCGGATGGGGAAGAGCGGGTGATGTTGCCGCCGACAATCCCCGAGGTGTAGTTAATGTAAACCGCCTCGTTACCGTATTTTTCCACCGTGCCTTTCAGGCTTTTGGTGATGGTATCCAGCGCTTCATCCCAGGAGATGCGCTCGAATTTCCCTTCGCCGCGTTTGCCCACGCGTTTCATCGGGTAGTTCAGGCGTTCAGGGTGGTTGATTCGGCGGCGAATCGAGCGGCCACGCAGACAGGCGCGGACTTGATGATTGCCATAAATATCATCGCCGGTGTTATCGGTTTCCACCCAGGTGACTTCATTATCGCGCACGTGTAACCGCAGCGCGCAGCGGCTACCGCAGTTTACCGAGCATGCCCCCCACACGACTTTGTCTTCTGTCTCAGGGTTAACAGCCGCACCCACCGCAGTGGCAGCTGCTCGCAGGCCAAAGGGCAGGGATATTCCACTTACAGCCAGCGCCAGCCCGCTGATGGCGCTGGTTTTCATCAGGGTTCGACGGGAAATCCCATCATGGCAACATTGGTTCGACATAACTCACTCCGTGTTATCTCTGGTTGGGATGTCATGGATGTTTCTAATTTTTTTACGAACGGCGAGGACGCGAAATATTGCTTATCAGGCGAATATTATCGGCGGGGATGAGTTTTACTCATTTAGAGGTAGCAGTTGTTAACACGGGTCAAAGTAAGTGTGGAGTGTTGAATGAAAGCTGATTGAGCGGAGAAAATAAAGCGGGGCGATGCCGCCCCGGCAATCGATTACTGTGGTTCGGCTGGTGTGCCGTCTTGTGTAGCAGTGCTGCTGGCTTGAGAATTGCCACTGCTGGTACGCGTATAAAGAATTTTCTGCGTATCATTAGCACAGTGGCCAACGACTTGTGCGTCAGGTTGGTCGGCCTGGTCGTTCGGAACAATCGTCAAACTGAATCCAGATTCCGCAACACCATTGCCAATGATTTTTTGCTGAATGTCTGCCTTAACTTTGTCACATGACGTCTGCGCAGCCAGCACGGGAACAGTCGCTGCCAACAGGCACACACCCAGCCAGATTGAACGTTGCATGGTCTCTTCCTTATGTTGAGGATGATGTATACCCGTCATCCTTCAAGCTGCAGGGGTGTTGGCTACACTCACTTACCCAAATCACTTACTTAAGTAAGCTCATCGGGATAAGCTCCCTGGCCGCCTGGCTGCAACTCGAATGCTAACGGGTATATAAGAATAGTCGCTGTAGTGTAAAGTGTTGTATTTGCTTATATCATGTATATAACAATTCCAGTCGGAGACCGGACTTACGTGAAGAAAATCATTATCCTCAGTGTGCTGGCAGTGTCTATTGCCGGCTGTGATAATCAGAATATTACGCTGACCTACACGCCAGAAATGGCCAGTTTTTCGAACGAATTTGATTTTGATCCATTGCGTGGGCCGGTTAAAGATTTCACCCAGACATTGATCAACGACAAGGGCGAGGTCATCAAACGCGTGGTTGGGCTGGTGTCGGAAGAAGGCTGTTTTAACGAGCTTGAATTCCATGATCTGGAAAACAACACCGGTGCCACTCTGGTGCTAAATGCCAATTATTATGTTGATGCAATAAGCCATGAAAGACGGGTCAAACTTCAGGGGAAATGCCAATTGGCGGAATTACCCCAGGCGGCACTCACTTATGAAACCGACGATAATGGCTTTGTCGTTGCCGCGCATGGTGAAAAGACATCGATAGTTTATCGTTATGATGCTGACGGCTATCCGTTAGGTAAAATAACTAAATCGCAGGACGACACACTCACCATCACCGCGAAAACTGGCAGTGACATCAAGAAAAAGCTCGATTACACCGCAGAAAGCATACTGAACGGTAAATCTATCGGCTTAGCCAAACAATCCTGTGATTACGACGGCCATTTCAACCCACTGGAGTGCGTGCTGAACATCACCAATGAAAGTGCAAAACCGCCTAAAGTTGAAACCTACACCATCAAAAACAACATCAATTATTATTGATAGCGAACAAAGGAAGCCGGATGAAATGGTTGCAACGCCTGAAAATTGATACTTTTTTGCTGATCATGATCGCTGTGGTGATCCTGGCTTCACTATTTCCCTGCGAAGGCGCGGTAAAAACGGCATTTGAATACCTGACCACTGCGGCGATTGCGTTGTTGTTTTTCATGCATGGGGCAAAGCTTTCCCGTGAGGCGATAGTGGCAGGAATGGGGCACTGGAAACTACATCTTGTGGTATTCCTCAGCACCTTTGCTCTTTTCCCGTTATTGGGGCTGGCGATGGGCTTTCTTTCACCAGCCATCCTTAACCAACCCTTGTACATGGGCTTCCTGTACCTTTGCGCGCTGCCCGCAACTGTACAATCGGCTATCGCCTTCACCTCGGTTGCTGGGGGAAACGTTGCCGCCGCGGTGTGTAGTGCTTCGGCATCAAGCATTTTGGGTATTTTCCTGTCACCGGTGTTAGTCGGGGCATTAATGAACACCCAGGAAGGCACCACCGACACACTGCACGCGATTGGCAAGATCATCCTGCAATTGATGGTGCCGTTCGTGGTGGGGCATTTGTCGCGCCCGCTGATTGGCCGTTGGGTAGATAAACATAAGAAACTGATTAGCATGACAGACAGATCATCCATTTTGCTGGTGGTGTACGTGGCATTCAGCGAAGCGGTGGTGGAAGGCATTTGGCATCAGGTTAATGGGGTGGCGTTGTTAGCTGTTCTGGGCTGCTCAATTGTGCTGCTGGCAATTGTGCTGGTGATTAACACCTGTGTGGCACGGTTGATGGGGTTCAACACTGCAGATGAAATTACCATTGTGTTCTGCGGCTCCAAGAAAAGCCTGGCAAACGGTGTGCCGATGGCGAACGTGCTGTTCCCGGCCAGTGCCGTGGGCATGATGGTCCTGCCGCTAATGATATTCCATCAGGTGCAATTGATGGTCTGTGCGGTGCTGGCGCAGCGTTATGCACGAAGAACGGCGAAGGAAAAAAGAGCGCTTGAGTCAGTTTCCTGACCCAAGCGTTTGACGAAGGGATTGGCTGATTAAGCGGCGCGAACTTTAGCGATCAGCGCCTGCTTTTCTGCTTCACTCAGGAAGGCAATTTTCAAACCATTCTCTTGCGCGGTGCGGATATGCGCAGCACTCAGACCCGCTTGCGGGGCGGCTACTGTATATTCATGAATAATATCGATACCCTGGACTGCCGGATCATCGGTATTAATGGTCGCCAGCACGCCTTTATCCAGGAAGGTGATTAACGGGTGCTTATCCAGCGAGGCGATAGTGCTGGTCTGGATATTGGACGTCAGGCACGATTCAATCCCGATACCGTGTTCCGCCAGGAAATCCATCAGCGCCGGATCTTCAACGGCTTTGACCCCGTGACCGATACGTTCAGCACCCAGTTCACGAATCGCCTGCCAGATACTTTCCGGGCCTGCCGCTTCACCCGCGTGAACGGTGATATGCCAGCCGGCATCACGCGCACGGTTGAAGTGATTCAGGAATAAGCTACCAGGGAAACCGAGTTCATCACCGGCAAGGTCAAGCGCGGTAATGTGGTCGCGATGCGTCAGCAGTGCATCCAACTCCGCTTCGCAAGCGGCTTCACCAAACGTACGGCTCATGATGCCAATCAAACGGGCTTCAACACCAAAATCACGGCAGCCCTGACGGACACCTTCAATCACCGCTTCTACTACACCGGCGACAGGCAAATTATGCGTCATCGCCATGTAACCTGGTGAAAAGCGCAGCTCGACATAATGCAGGCCATTGCGCGCGGCATCTTCAATATTTTCCCATGCCACACGGCGGCAGGCATCAAGAGAGGCCAGGACTTTCACGCCCCAGTCGAGTTTTTGCAGGAAGCTGACCAAATCAGGCGCGGTTTCCACAACCTGTACATGCGGGCGAAGTGCTTCAAGAGAATCAGCCGGAAGCGGTAAATTAAACTGGCGGCCTAGATCGAGGATAGTTTGCGCACGAATATTACCATCGAGGTGGCGGTGCAAATCGGTTAACGGCAGGGTGGTATCAATCATGGTCGCACTCTTTTATTGATTAAAGTGCGATAGATTATAAAAACAAATGTGTCCAAAAAGCTACGTTGCGCAAATAAAAAGGGGAGTTGCCTCCCCAGACGTTTATTGCAGCGACTTGATTGCCGCAATCAGGCGCTTCACACCTTCTTCAAGCTTAACTCGTGGGCAACCGGCATTCAGGCGCACAAAACCTTTGCCTTCTTCGCCGTAGGTATATCCCGGCATGATGGCGACTTTTTGCTGTTCGATCAGCACTTTTTGCAGCGCGTTGTCATCAATACCCAGCGGGCGCAAATCAATCCACGCAAGATAGGTTGATTCCGGTGGTTGCCAGTTCAGTTGCGCAAACTCACTGTTTAGCGCATCTGCCACATAGCGAAGATTGCTTTGCAGGTAAGCGCGCAGTTCATCCAGCCATGCAGCACCTTCCTGATAAGCCGCAATGTGGGCGATAACCGCCAGAATGGCAGGGGATGACAGTCCATCCTGGCCTTTCAGCACATTCAAATACTGCTGGCGTTCATGAGCATCGTTAATCAGGCCGTAGGCTCCGGTTAACGCAGGAATGTTGAAGCTCTTGGAACCGGAGGTGAACAGCGCCCACTGGCCTTTGCCTACTTCACACCATGGCGTGTGTAGGTTTCCTTCCCACACCATATCCATATGAATTTCATCACTGATAACCCGGACGCCGTGGCGTTCGCACAGCAAGGCCATGGTTTCCAGTTCGCTGTGTGTCCAGACTTTGCCGGTTGGGTTTTGCGGGCTGCACAGCAACATGATTTTGCATTCAGGTTTGGCCAGTTGCGCCTCGAGTGCTGTCATATCGCACATCCAGCCGCCATCGGTTTTATGCAACGGTGCGCTAAAGACCTCGCGCTGGTTGCCTTCGATGGCTTTGTAAAACGCATCATAAGCCGGAGTATGGATCAGTACCGCGTCACCTGGTGCTGACCACTGGCGAATCAGCTGTGAAACCATGTAGATAACAGAAGGGCCGTAAACCACCGCTTCTTTATCTATCACGCTGTTAAAACGAGCTTGATACCAGTGGGCAATCGCGCCAAGAAACTCGTCATTCTTCCAGCGGCTATAACCCAATACACCGTGAGATAAACGCTTTTGTAATGCGTCCAGAATGACCGGAGCGGTAGGGAAATCCATATCGGAGATGGTAAAGGGCAGGAGGTCTGCGGCACCAAAACGGTCTGCGACATAATCCCACTGGGTACACCAGGTTCCGTGACGGTCAACGGGGGTGGAAAAATCGAACATATCACCTCGCAACAAATGGGCGCCGAAGCGCCCATCGTGATTTACGCCTGAGCAGTTTGCATCAGATGCGCCATTTCATCTTTCACTGACTGGACCTGCGGCCCAATCACCACTTGCAGATTATGCTGGTTAAGCTGAACCACACCAATGGCGCGCAGATTCTTCAGTGCGGCTGAGTCGACTAAAGACATATCTTTTACGGACATACGCAGACGAGTGATGCAGTTATCGAGAGACACGATATTTTCCGCACCGCCAAGTGCGGCTAGCATCGCTGGAACATTGTATCCAGACTTGCCAACCTGACCGGCAATCGCTTTTTCAGCGCTGCTGGTAGTGTCAACATCGCGACCCGGTGTTTTGATATTGAAGCGGGTAATCGCGAAGCGGAAGATGGCGTAATACGCGCCGAACCAGATAGCTGCGACGACTGGCACCATGTACCATTTAGTCGCCAGGCCATGCAGGATCCCGAACACTACGAAGTCGATGATGTTGCCATCGGTATTGCCGATAGTCACGCCCAACACCGCCATAATGGTAAAGCCAAGGCCAGTCAGCAATGCGTGGATGACGTACAGCACTGGAGCAACAAACAGGAACAGGAATTCCAGTGGTTCTGTGGTGCCACCAACGACGCAAGCAATCACGCCAGAGATCAGCAGCCCTTTAATTTTATGGCGGTTTTCTGGGCGAGCACAGTGGTACATCGCCAATGCAGCACCAGGTAAACCACCAAGGAAGGCTGGCATTTTACCCTGTGACAGGAAGCGGGTGGCGCTTTCAGAGAAGCCGTGAACGCTTGGGCAACTCAGTTGAGCCTGGAAGATGGTCAATGCGCCGCTGACGCTGTGACCACAAACATCCATGGTGCCGCCAGCATCAGTAAAGCGAATCAGCGCAACCAGAATGTGGTGCAAACCGAACGGCAGTAATAAACGCTCGCCAGTACCGAAAATCATCGGCCCAAACATACCTGCGCTGTTAATCATATTGCCCAGCGCGTTAATGCCTGCGGCAAAAATTGGCCAAATTAATGGGATAACCAACCCAACCAGCCCCATCACCACCGTGGTGATGATGGGCACAAAGCGTGTACCGCCAAAGAACGCCAGCGCATCAGGCAGACGCACATTGTGGAAACGTTCATGAAGCAGGAAAACAATCACCCCGACAATCACTGCACCTAAAATACCGGTGTCAATTGACTGGATCCCAAGGATGCTTTGAATGTTGTTTGCCTTCAGAATCGCGGCATCGGTGGTAGGCAAAATGCCTTTTGCGGTAAGCCAGAAGTTGACTGCCAGGTTCATTACCGCATAACCGACGAAACCTGCAAATGCGGCAACACCTTTATTTTCACGCGCCAGCCCAAGAGGGATAGCGATACAGAACATGATTGGCAGGAAGCTGAATGCAAACGAACCTACTTTGCTCATCCAGACGAAAATGAGCTGTAAAACTGGGTTACCTAATGCGGGAAGCAAAGTGACCACGTCGTGGCTACTCAGTGAGCTTCCGATCCCGAGCATGATGCCGCAAAACGACAGCAGTGCCACAGGCAACATAAAGGTTTTGCCAAGGTTTTGAAAAAACTCCCAAAGCGTAATTTTTTGTGTTGTATTAGCCGCCATAACGACTCCTTGAACCTTGGTTAATAAATGAGTAGCAGTACAAAACGAAGCGGATGATAAAACGTTTTACCAAGCTTTATTGCGTGCTGTATCACAGATTCAAAGCTCGGCAGAGTGCCTAATACACCTGCTAAGATTAAACGTTTTATCACTGCTGGAGGGTTCGTCTCGCCGATGACGACTCAGGAAAAGAAAATCACGATTAACGAAGTGGCCGAAGCTGCTGGTGTTTCTGTCACGACGGTCTCTTTGGTGCTCAGTGGCAAAGGGCGTATTTCCCCGGCGACGGGGTTACGCGTGAGCGAAGCCATCGAAAAATTAGGATTTGTGCGCAACCGCCAGGCGGTTTCACTGCGTGGTGGCCAAAGTGGCGTTATTGGCCTCATCGTGCGTGACCTCTGTAACCCGTTCTATGCTGAACTGACCGCTGGCCTGACCGATGAGCTGGAAAAACAGGGGAAGTTGCTGTTCCTGACGCAAAGTGGTGCACAAGGTCAGCATATGCAGCGTTGTTTCGACATGCTGGTCGCTCAAGGCGTTGACGGTATTATCGTGGCGGGTGCTGCAGAGCAGGGCGCGGATATGCGTGTCATTGCGGAACAAAAAAATCTGCCGCTAGTTTTTGCCTCCCGCGCCAGTTATCTCGACGAGGCCGATATCATCAGGCCTGATAATATGCAGGCTGCGCAACTCGTGACTGAGCACCTTATCAAACGCGGACATCAGCGAATCGCCTGGCTGGGTGGTGACGGTTCTTCATTAACACGGGCCGAACGCGTCGGCGGCTACTGCGCGACATTGCTGAAATACGGTTTGCCTTTCCATAGTGAGTGGATCATCGAATGCGAGCCGAGCCAGAAAAAGGCGGCTGATGCGATTACCACACTGCTGCAACACAATCCAACGATTACCGCTGTGCTTTGCCACAACAGTACCGTGGCGATGGGAGCATGGTTCGGATTATTGCGAGCCGGGCGGCAAAGTGGAGAAGGGAGCATCGACAGCTACTATGACCGGCATGTAGCGTTGGCAGCCTTTGCTGAAGTGATGGATGATGAACTGGATGATTTACCGCTGACCTGGGTTTCTACACCCGCTCGAGAAATTGGGCGCACTGCGGGGCAAAGGATCCTTAAACGCGTACAAAACGACAACGAAGAAGTTCGTAGTCAGATCATGCCTGCAAGATTAGTCATTCGGAAAAATTAAAACGCCCACAATTGCCGGTAGGTTACGGCTGGCAGCTTGTTGATACTCTTCGTGATATATACTTAAAAAAACCTGATTTGATCGGGGATTCATGGAATGGTTGTATGAATGTGTTTGCGACTAGCCTTACATCATATCTGAGTCGGGTGTTATCAAACCTGGGTGAAAAGCGCTGGGTACTGGTTTTAGTGATGCTCATTCAGGCCGGTGGTTTAGTCATTTACTTGTACTTGTCGCACAACTGGATTGAATCTGGTGTGGTGCAGTCATTGAGAAATGTGTCGTCGATGCACTTGCGGGGTTTTGAACAACTTGAAAGGACGATTAGCTACCAACTAGCTTCGGTGGGGGAAGCGGTGGCGGACGATGCACAGTTCAGATATGCGAAAGAATATATCCGTGGTGAAGTGGAACAAACCGGGCTGGATTCCATCATAGTTTTGGATAGGACTGGCAAGATTATTGCGTCTGAGTCTGTTGTCCCGTTGGAATTGATCCTGCCTCCCAGTGTCTTCGCGACACAGTCCTTCAGGGATTTACCGCAATTTAAAACTTTTCAGCGTGGCGGAACGAATTCTACCTTTTTTGTATCCCGGCAGTATGTTCCCGAAATGGGGGGCAACGGCATGATTATGTACCACATGATGACATCTCCTGAAGGACGGCCGCTGGGCAGCGTAATTGGTTATACCAGCCCGCGTAGTTTGTCTATGCTGCTTTACGCGGATACCGCTCGGGGATTCGATCTGGGCAAAAACGGCGTGTTATCAATTTTTGATAACCACACCCGGCAGGTCCTGTATCGCTATGCTTATTCACGTGTTCCCGTTGAGGAACATAGTTTGGCGCTGCCAGCCATCAGAGACAGATATTTTCAAAACACACGTTATGGGCCGGACGTGAAGTATTACCAGTCTCCAGTTGACGGTGTGGAAAGGCTGGTGGTGTTAACTCCACTGCATCTTGGTCAATGGATGCAACTGGTGGGCGAAAGCCCGAATGAATACCTGTTCGAGTGGCGAATACAGGTGGCGATTTCGGTATTTGTTTTTATTTGCGTCAGTTTCTTGCAAGTGCTGTTAATGGATATTTTTCGCCAAAACAAGGCCCAGCGTACCCTGCTGGATTTGGTTCTCAACTCCGTGGATGCCTGTGTTTACTTAAAGACCAGCGATCGACGTTTCAGCTATGTTAATTCGAAAACTGCCGAGCTGTTTGGGCTTCCTGTGGAACAGATAATCGGTCGCCGGGATAAGGATATTCTTCCGCAAAAGTTAGTCGATGATTTCTGGGCGACGGACAAACAGGTGCTAGAGACTGGCAATAGGCAACTCTGTACTGAGATGATGATTAACCCGCAAGGGGAACGCCGCTACTTTTCGACGATAAAAGAGCTGGTGAGAATACCGGATCAACTTCCTGCGGTGATTGGCTTGTCCACGGATGTCACCGAACTGCATGAACAAACAGAGGCAAGAAAGGCCGCTGAGGATGCCATTCGAAAAATGGCATTTTTCGACCAACTGACTGGGTTGCCTAACCGCCGTATGTTAGAAGAACGCCTTGGCAAAACGCTTGCTCAGGCGAAATTGAAACAGCAGAAGTTATCGCTGCTTTTCATTGATCTCGACAAATTCAAGGCAGTAAATGATTTGCATGGGCACAAGACCGGTGACTGGCTGCTTACTCAGGCTGCATCTCGCATGAGTAGCGTACTACGCGCGTCCGATATCGTCTCACGCATTGGAGGTGATGAGTTTGTCGTTCTGTTGCCTGAAGCCCAAAGTCTGGACGAAGCGGTGAGGGTAGCGGAAAGGATCCGTGCTTTATTGGAACAACCTTTTGTGATGGATAATGGCGTAGCGCTGGATATCTCATCAAGCATTGGTGTGGTGATTTACCCAGACCAGGCCGATAACGTGCATGATTTGCTGCACTTTGCCGATGAGGCCATGTATCGCGCCAAGAAAGGTGGCAAGAACGCGGTCGAGGTCTTTACCGGCTAGTTTGCGGCGTTAGATTACCGGATAAAACAGCTTCTCGTAGGCGGCTTTGTCAAACTGAACCGGTCGTACTTCCAGTGTTTGAGCATCCTCGACATGCAGCCGAGTACCCACATTTCACTGTTAAAATAGCTGACAGCTGCATTGTGATTATTAAAGACAGCGAAGAAGTTGACGCGCTGAAGCATGAGCAGGAAGCCCTGCGTCAGCAACTACGGGATATTAAGCTGGCTAATCTGAATATTAAATCGGTACTACAGGGCATAGCGAGTTAAATGAAGAAGCCGGAAAGATCGGGAGATCTTTCCGGTATGAAAATTACAATGGATAATCATTAACATCTGATGAATCAACAAAATCATCCAAAGATAAATTATTATCATCGATATATTTATTTAGCTCATCGAGTGTATTGATTTCTATGTAATTTCCAACATCATCATAAGATGGGTCAAATTCATTTTCAATATCAGATGCTAGGAAAGAAGACTTTCTTAATTTAAATGCTGCAGAATCAAGATCACAATAATTGGAGTATGGTGAATGCCCCAGCATTGCATAATCATCTGTTCTAAAGGGATAAGATGGTTTTAGCTTATCCTGGAGTGAAAGCTCAATCCAGGCTCTGCAAATTTCATTATCAGGTGTAATCTCCAAAAGAAGGGTTCTACCACGTAATAATGCATCGATATTTTTATTTTTCATATCAAATTTATTCCCAAGGGAAGAATATGTGTATTATTTTCCCATCGTTCTGATGAACCTGAAGATGAGGGAGGTCACCATCAGGATTGCCAATGCCGTGGCCTGATACTCTGCCTGGATTATGGGGATCCATAATATCATCCCAATGATAGGTTCCGGCCTTGGTATTCTTATTCGTCAGGAAATCCATTAAATTCTTAGTGCTAGGCCCACTTTCTCCAGTCATATTTTTATAACCATCGCCAACATATCGATCTAAGAATAATTGTTCAGCATCGCTTCGAGATCTGACTGTTACTTTATTCGCACCAGCATCTAATTCGCGATTAGCTTTATCAGGACAAACACAAGCTAGCCCCAGCGGGTCAACCCACCTCAGTGGATTCGCCACATACCCGTAAGGATTAATCCCACCCAGCAAGCCTATCGGGTCTGCCGAAATGTACTGCCCCGTCTCACTATCATAGTAACGGAAGCGGTTGTAGTGCAAGCCGGATTCTGTGTCTTCGTATTGCCCCGGAAAGCGCAGTCTGCAACTCAGGTTGTCATCATTCGCACTTTCTTCCCGACCCCAGAGCTGTTGCTTGCCGCGCCAGACGATAGTGCCGTCTTCGGTCAGTAATTCCTGAATACGACCGACCGTATCGGTTACCGCATAGTGCAACTGTCCTTTCTCATAACGCG
>Ga0105244_10003004_pt1 | contig 12370 bp, 8 predicted proteins | sample KBSM44metaG_FD_80423 | JGI IMG/M metagenome (GOLD analysis project Ga0105244, IMG submission 80423) | Miscanthus rhizosphere microbial communities from Kellogg Biological Station, Michigan, USA - KBS M4-4 metaG | ecosystem: Host-associated > Plants > Roots > Rhizosphere > Soil | place: Michigan...
AAACTGGAAGACGTGAAGTGGCTGGCGCAGGGTACTATTTACCCTGACGTTATCGAATCCGCTGCTTCTGCGACCGGTAAAGCACACGTCATCAAATCTCACCACAACGTGGGCGGTTTGCCGAAAGAGATGAAGATGGGGCTGGTTGAGCCGCTGCGTGAGCTGTTCAAAGACGAAGTGCGCAAAATTGGTCTGGAGCTGGGCCTGCCTTACGACATGCTGTACCGTCACCCGTTCCCGGGTCCAGGTCTTGGCGTGCGCGTATTAGGCGAAGTGAAGAAAGAGTATTGCGACCTGCTGCGTCGTGCTGATGCCATCTTTATTGAAGAGCTGCATAAAGCGGATCTCTACAACAAAGTTAGCCAGGCGTTCACTGTGTTCCTGCCAGTGCGTTCTGTTGGCGTAATGGGCGATGGCCGTAAATACGATTGGGTTGTTTCACTGCGTGCTGTGGAAACCATCGACTTTATGACCGCGCATTGGGCACACCTGCCATACGATTTCCTTGGCCGTGTCTCCAACCGCATCATCAACGAAGTAAACGGTATTTCCCGTGTGGTTTACGATATTTCTGGCAAACCGCCAGCGACTATCGAGTGGGAATAATTCCGCTAATTCATCCGTTGCTTTGATGAAATGAAATAATCGAAACCCTCTGTTTTGCAGAGGGTTTTTCTTTATCTGGCTCAGGCTAAAATGCGTTCAGCCCAGACGCTGATATCATCACCGCTGCCGAGATCTGCCTGCACCAACCCGTTCACCATAAACGTCGGCGACACATGGATGCCATTCTGACGCGCATATTTGCAGTGCCATTTAATGTCATTCTGTAATGCCGGATGGGCAAAGGCCTGCGCTAACTTCACACCGCTATAATTCTCGATACGATCAATGATTTGCTGCGGTGTGGCGTCCATATTTGGGCCGCTACAGTGATCGGTAAACTCGAACTCTTCACGGTGGTCTGCAACCGCCTGCAGCACTTTATGCGCCGCGTCACGGCCATCAGGCAAGGTGGAGGCAGCAAGAATACACCGAACAATTACACCCGAAAACAGATGCCACGGCTGCGACTGAAGGCGAATTTTCACCGTGACGTTATCTTCGCCAACTTTTTCCAGCAATGCGCTGAGTTTATTGAATGCGCGAACAGAATACGGGCAGGTCGGTTCAATAAAGACTTCAAATGTGCGAGGGCCGTGGCCCCAGACCAGTGGCTGGGCATCAGGTTTATCGTTATGACTCATAATGATCCTTTAATACAGCAAGCTGAACATTTACCGGAAGCCCAGGATTGACCTGGAGCTTCAGCGTCAGAAATAACTTATCAGTTAATCAGGGAACGTTGAGTCATTATTTATACCTCGCTTGATGACCAGGCTGGATAGTCTGTATAGCCAGCCTCTTTGCCACCAAACAAGGCGGCTGGATTAGTGATAGGGGCCAGCGGCAGGTTTTCCGCGAGACGGCGTGGGAAATCCGGATTAGCAATAAACGAACGTCCGAATGCAATCAAATCCACCACCCCAGCGCCGAGCAGCTTTTCGGCTTTATCTTGTGTGTAATTCCCGGCGACGATAATGGTGCCGCGGAAGGTGGCACGTAAGGTTTCCCGAAACTCATACGGCACCTGTGGCGCATCATCCCAGTCGGCTTCCGCCAGATGGATAAAGGCAATGCCTTTCTGTTCACACCACGCAGCCAGAGCCAGAATTGCTTCTATGGCCTGCGGGTCGTCCATGCCACGCTGCGTAATAAACGGCGCAAGACGAATACCTGTTTTGTCAGCCCCAATCGCATCGCTAATGGCTTCCAGCACTTCTTGCGCGAAGCGCACGCGGTTTGCCAGGCTGCCACCGTATTCGTCGGTACGTTTGTTGGAGGTGCGACGCAGGAACTGATCGATCAGATAGCCGTTGCCGCCGTGGACTTCTACGCCGTCAAACCCGGCTTCAATGGCGTTAAGTGCCGCCTGGCGATAATCAGCAACCACCTGATGAATATCGTCATGGGTTAATTCGCGCGGAACGGGGCAGTCAACCATTCGGCCCACACCGTCCCTGCCTACCACCCAGACTTGCGCATCCGGCGAGAGCGCAGAAGGGGCGACCGGCTTGCCGTCAGCGTGAAAGCTTTCATGGGACATACGCCCGACGTGCCACAGTTGCGAGAGGATCTTTCCGCCCACCTGATGAACAGCCTCCGTGACCAGACGCCAGCCATGAATTTGCTCGGCTGAGTGAATACCCGGCGTCCAGGAATAGCCCTGACCCTGCGGTGAAATTTGAGTCGCTTCGGTGATGATAAGCCCCGCTGATGCGCGTTGCTGGTAATACTTCGCCATCATCGCGGTCGGGATATTCCCTGGTTGTGCGGAGCGCGAACGTGTCATGGGGGCCATGACAATACGGCTTCGGGTTTCAATTGACCCAACATGAGTAGCCTCAAACAGGTGGCGTGATTTCATTTTTTCGACTCCGGGATAGTGAACGATGCATTGACTTTACGGGGCGTTTGTCGTTTTGATAATGGCATTGAAAACTGATTGTCTATTCAGGAAATTAGAATAATGGGCAAACTCGAAGATATGGCATTGCTGGTGGCGGTGGCAGAAGCGGGGGGGTTAGCGGCAGCTGGGCGACGGATGAATCTGTCGCCTGCCACCATGACTGCACGATTGAAAGCCTTAGAGGAACGCTATCAAACGCGTTTTTTTAATCGCTCCACTCGAGCCATCGCGTTGACGCGTGCCGGAGAGGAATTTTATTTCGCCACCCTTCGCGTACTGGAGGAGATGGAACAGGCGGAATCAAAGCTGATGCAAAAAGAGGGTGTGCTAAGCGGCACTCTGCGGATTGCCGCCCCTTCGGATTTTGGTCGCCAGTATCTTTCCCCTGCGCTACTCGATTTTTCCCGCCAGCACCCGGAAGTTAAAAGCTCGCTGTATCTGAGTGAGGATGTAGTGGATCTGATTTCCTTACGGTTGGACATGAGTATCCGCTTTGGGAATTTGCCGGACAGCAATCTGGTGACGAAAAACATCAGGCAAAACCATCGGGTGCTGGTGGTTTCACCAGCTTATCTTGCTGCTCACGGCGAGCCGCATTCAGTGGACGATTTAGTGGCGCACCGTTGCCTGGTCATGGAGCGCCGGGGAACGATGATGAATGAGTGGCGTTTCGAGAGTGAAGGGGAGACGCAAAGCCTGCGCGTGACGCCAGCCATGGTATGTGACGATGGCGCGCTGCTGCGGCAATGGGTTTTAGCTGGTGCCGGGATTGCCAGTAAATCCTGGTGGGACGTCAAACGTGATGTGGAACAGGGACGGCTGAAAGTGCTACTGGCTGACCGTTTCATCGGTTTTAGCCGTCATGACAAAAAGCAGGTGGGATTACAGTTTGTCTATCCGCAGCGACGGTTTCAGCCGATACAGGTGTCGATGTTCAGCGAGTTTTTCATCAACTGGCTGGAAAATGAGTAACCCGTCGCAATGATTGAGATGTGACAAATCTCACCGCCTGGAAGTCAGTGTTATTAATTTTAGTTAAAAGAAGGCTTTACCGGTTGGTGTTATCCACTGACAGGCTGCTTTGTTGGGCTTCTACTTTGTCCTGATGATGGTACCAGGCGCCGATGGCAGAGTAGACAAAACGGCCAAAAAGGAAGAGAAAACTGATGAGCAGAATAATGCGGGTCATACGATTGTTAAACTTATTTCGTCTTCGCATACTCGTAACCTGTGTCACGCAAATGATCCTTGATGTTTGCCCGTCAACCGCGGGCGACGTGGGTATTTATACACAGTGGTGTGCGAAGGTCAATTCCTGGACATCTCTGAGTTGCTCACGGAAACATTCGCCCTTGTTATATAAACATTTCTTAATATTAGTTGATTACTAAATATGCAGTATTTATTTTAGTTTCTTTACTAAAGAAACTAAAACTCCGGCTAAAATTGATTTAGATCATCTTATTAAGCCCGTCCCTAACTAAAATCTGCACTCTATTCCATAGCAATATGGTTTTATCGGCCAGGCTGGATTCCTGTTCGAAACTTACCCACGCTGGATGACAGGGTTTTGGCGATAACGAATGTATCTGGCTAGCTGGTATAAAAAAAATAAAGATAAATGGTGGGCGCTTCCTATGGTGCTCCCGAGTATTCTCCTCCCCGTCGCCATGTGGTGTAACGCCCAAACCGTGATGGATGGCGGGCGCGTATTCCTTGTTTACATGCCACTCGGTTTGATGACCGCATTCATGTTAGTTTTCGGCTGGTCAGCCCTGCTGGGAATTATTCTTGCACTATTAATCTACTTTTTCCCGTTAAGAGGTGATTTCGCCCCCTTAATGACGGTTATTCATTTCTTAGTTCCCATTACGATAAGTTGGGGCGGCTACCGTGTTTTCGTCCCAAGGCGTAGCTCAATCATGTTTGGTGCCATTACTCTTACGGCACAACGCATGATTTGGTTAGTATTGGTCAACTCCTTGATATTTTTGGCTATCTATCAGTTGGGGATTTTCTTTGGCTGGTACATCGATGCGGGCAGTAGCAACGTAGAAAACGTGCTCCACGCGCGGACGCTCATCAATTTTCAGGCGGTGCTGATTGGTTGCTTAACGGGGATGCCGTTCTTCTATACCGTCGTGCGCATGTGCCGTAACCCGCGTTTCGTTTTCTCGTTTGTTTCACGGATGAAAGCGCAGATGCAGTCGGGAGTGACGAAAACTGAGATGGTGCTTTGGGCCGCCCTGGTCGTCCTTTTGGTTAGCCTGCTGCTCGTTCCCAATAATGGTGCCACCACCATCTTCACCACCGATTACACGCTTACGTTAATCCTGCCGCTGATGTTGTGGGGTGCGATGCGTTTTGGTTTCCTGTTTATCACAACCATCTGGACCGTTATCTTAATTATCCTGTGTAGCGGTTTTCATAACTATTTACCGTCTTACATGGGCTTCCAGCTCCATCTGGCGATAGCTTCATCCTGTTACGCCGTTTTCTCGATGACCATCTATCTGATGGCATTGGTCACGACGCGTCAGCGTTTTTTGCATCGCAAAGCGCACCGTGTCGCATTTATTGACCCCATTGTGCAAATGGCGAATCTGCGGGCGTTGAACCGCGATCTGTTCCGCAATCCCTGGTCGGCATTAGCTTTTTTGCGCATCCCCGAACTGGAGCTTTTAGGACGTAACTACGGCGTACAACTTCGTATTCAATATAAGCAGCAGCTCAATGACTATCTGCAACCCATTTTGAACGAGAACGAAGATGTGTATCACCTGTCAGGCCATGAGCTGGCGGTGCGCCTGAATTATGACTCGTATCATGAGCGCATTGAGTCTCTCGACCAGCATGTGAAACAGTTCCGCTTTATGTGGGATGGCATGGCACTGCAGCCGCAAGTGGGGATCAGTTATTGCCACATTCGCCAGCCCGTCACTCACATCTACTACTTGCTTGGTGAACTCAGCACCATGGCTGACTTGTCGCTCTCAACCTCAAAACCGGAAAGCTTGCAGCAGCAGGGTTCAAACCACGTGCAGAATGCGGTGAGAAATAAAGTGGCGATGATGAACCGCCTGCAAGTTGCGATTGATAACGGGAATTTCGTCCTGATGGTGCAGCGTATCGAAGGGATCCGCGGCGATAATTACCATGAAATTTTGCTGCGTATGAAGGGCGATAACGAAGGGGATAACCTGTTTATGCCTGACGCCTTTTTGCCGGTGGCACACGAATTTGGCTTGTCATCTAAAATCGACAAATGGGTTTTAGAAGCCACATTGAAATTTATGGATGCCCATCGGGAACAGCTTCCAGGCAGCCGTTTTTCCATCAACCTGACCCCGGCGTCAGTAGGGCGCTTGCAGTTCGCCGGTGAAGTGAAACGTCTGTTGAAAGTCTACAACATAGAACCCTGGCAGCTGATTTTTGAAATTACTGAAAGCAACGCATTAACTAATATCGAGCAAGTTAATGCGACGTTGACCGCATTACAAAATATGGGATGCCGGGTAGCGATTGACGATTTCGGTACTGGCTATGCCAGCTATGCACGCCTGAAAGACATCAGCGCGGACATACTAAAAATCGACGGCAGTTTTATTCGCAATATACTGACCAGCAGCCTCGATTTTCAGATTGTGGATTCTATCTGTCAGTTGGCTCGGATTAAAAAGATGCAGCTGGTGGCGGAGTATGTGGAAAGTGAACAGGTCAAAGCCGCAGTGCAAAGCTTGGGTATCGATTATTTCCAGGGCTATTTGATAGGGCGTCCGCGACTGTTAGAAACCCTGCTTGAGCAGGAAGACGAAGCCGTGATAGTACAAACGCCCTGATGGGCGTTTGTTTTTTTTACTCTCAGGCCGCTACGTTCGGGCTGGCTTCCTCTTCAATCGAAAGTCGCCATCCTGCAGTATTGTCCCAGTATTGCTGTTCGCGTTCTAAATCCAGCAGCACCAGAGTGTTCTGACTAAACCAGTCGTACGGGAAGCGCAGCGTCCAGTGGTTCTCGTCTGTTTCCAGCACCAGTGTCGGCGGCGTGGTGGTTGCCTGACGTTGGTTATTCAGCAATACGGCCAGACGCAGGATTTGAATTAACGGCAGGAACTGCTTTTTCTTAAACAGGGTAAAACGCGGCAGATCGTCAATCTTGATCGCTTTGCGGTGATAGCGCACCAGCGAAGCAATCAGCGTCTGCTGTTCCTGGTTAAAGCCCGGCAGGTTGCTGTGCTGCAGAATATAAGCCGAGTGGCGATGTAGCCCACTGTGATTAATATTCAGCCCCACTTCGTGCAGCATCGCTGACCATTTCAGCAGCGCAGCCATTTGTGGATTGGCCTGTTTCGGATTTTGAACTTCCCACTGCTGATAAATATGCTCAGTGGTACTTAAAACACGTTTGGCCTGATCGCTATCAATATGGTACTGATTCGCAAGGCTTTGCGCGGTGCGGATACGAATATCCTGGTGGCGGAAGCGGCCCTCCATTTCATAGAGCACCCCCTCGCGCAGCGCACCATCGGACAGGCGCAGTTCCCGAATCGCCAGTGAGTCAAACACCCCGCAAAGAATCGCAAGACCGGGCACAAACACCGCCTTACGTTCTTCGGATAACCCAGGCAGGCTCATCGAGTTGAAGCTCTTGTACTTCAGGACTTCATCGCGCAATTTTTCCAGGCGCTCCGGGGTAATAATCCCGTCTTTTTCGCCCATATTGACCAACACTTCGTGGGCGGCTTTAATGGTACCCGACGCGCCCATCGCCACATTCCAGCCCTGTAAGCGATACTGCCAGGAGAGGTTTTCCAGCTTTTGCACTGCAGCAAGACGCGCACGTTTAAAGTTTTCTGGTGTGATATTCCCTTTCGGGAAAAAGTTTTGCGCGAAGCTCACACAGCCCATGCGGCGGCTTTCCACCAGCATCGGTTCGAAATCTTCGCCAATCACCAGCTCGGTTGAACCACCACCAATATCGATGACCAGCTTGCGCCCTTTTTCAGGTTGAGTATGTTCCACACCCATAAAAATCAGACGCGCTTCTTCGTTACCGGAAATGATTTCAATTGGGTAGGGGATAACCTGTTCGGCGCGTTTAAGGAACTCTTCGGCGTTTACCGCCTGACGCAAACTGTGCGTCCCGACGATACACACATTGTCCGCAGAGAATCCCTGAAGGCGCTCAGCAAATAACGCCAGGCATGACAGCCCACGTTCAATCGCTTCTTCGCTTAACTCGTTTTCGGCATTCAAACCATCAGCCAGGTGAACGCGCTGTTTCAGGCGCCCGATGATTTGCATCGCGCCATCAACGACGCGCGCGATAACCATATGGAAGCTGTTAGAGCCAAGGTCGACCGCTGCGAATTCTTGCGGTCGTGGAGTGTGTTTTTTTATCGGCATAATTTTATAGTCGACATATAACCTTCATCTTTCAGGTTGCAGGTGCGTTATTCAGGTTGTTCAAGAGTTTTGATGTATTCGTATATCGCCAGCTGCGAACGAACCTTGCGGCGGTTACCGCGAGGAACATAGCGATTACTGAGTTCTTTGTCGATATAGCGCGCTTTCACGGTATCACTGAACAGTATCTCAATGATATCGAGCACCCGTTGTTTCAGGCGCGGGTCAAGGATAGCGACAGCCACTTCGATGCGGTAATCAATGTTACGCGTCATCCAGTCAGCGGAGGAGAGATAGACTTTCTTATCGCCACCGTTTTCAAAGATATAGACGCGATCGTGCTCCAGATAGCGGTCAACGATGCTGATCACACGGATGTTATCGCTGATGCCATCCAGATTAGGGATCAGCGAACACATGCCACGCACCAGTAAATTCACTTTCACCCCTGAGCTTGAAGCAGCATACAGCCTGTCTACCAGCCCTTTATCCACCAGATTATTCAGTTTCAGAGTAATGCCAGACGGCTCGCCGTTTTGCGCATTGGCGATCTCTTTATCGACCAAATCGTACAGCAGGCGACGGGAGTTTTGCGGCGAAACCATCAGATGCTCGAACGTCACCGGGCGATACGGGTTTTCGATAAAGTTGAATACTCGCCGCACTTCATTAGTGATACGTGCATCGCAAGTCAGCAAGGAATAGTCGGTATAAAGACGCGCGGTTTTCTCGTTAAAGTTGCCGGTGCCGATGTGGGCGTAACGCACCACTTCTTCGCCTTCTTTACGAGAAATCAGGAATAACTTGGCGTGAATTTTCAGACCTGGTGCAGAGAAAATAACGTGTACGCCCGCTTCAGTCAGGCGCTTCGCCCAGTGAATATTTGCTTCTTCATCAAATCGCGCCTGCAACTCCACCACAACGGTGACTTTCTTCCCGTTATGCGCCGCATGAATCATCGATTCGATAATGCGCGAGTCTTTCGCCACGCGATAAATATTGATTTTGATCGCCAGTACGCTTGGGTCGAACGACGCCTGGCGCAGCAATTCCAGCACGTGCTCGAAAGTGTGGTACGGATAGTAAAGCAGCACATCGCGATTACGGATGGCATCAAAGCCGTTACGGAATTTATCGAACCAGATATGGCGCAGACGCGGCAGCGGTTTGTTGATTAAATTGGCTTTGCCCACATTTGGGAAGCTAATGAAATCTTTAAAATTATGGTACCGGCCACCTGGAATAATGGAGTCGTAATTAGTGATGGTCAGCTTATTACGCAACATTTCGACCATCGCATCAGGCATATCGCGCTGGTAAACAAAACGCACCGGCTCTGCGGTCAAACGCTGTTTCAGGCTCGAAGACATCAATTCCAGCAGGCTGGATTCCATCTCGGTCACCAGGTCGTACTCGGCGTCGCGCGTCATTTTCATCGAATAGGCGTTCAACGCGTCGTAATCGAAGAAACCTTTGAAAATGTCGTCCAGGCAATAACGCAGGATGTTATCCAGCAGGATCATCGGCTTGCGGCGACGTGGCGCTTCCGGCGGTAAATTCACAAAGCGCGGTACTTTATCAGACGGGATTTCCAGCAGAGCGTAGCGAATATCGCTGCCCTGAATAATCTCCACCGCCAGATAGGTGTAATCATCTTTGAGGAACTGCACCAAATCGGTGTCGTGGTTTATCAGAATAGGGGTGATGTGCTGGCGCAGGTAATGTTTGAAATAGTGGCGCAGCCAGTTTTGCTGATTGGGGGAGAGCTGGCGTTCGTTGATCAAGAAGATCTGATTACGAGCCATTTCCAGCAGCAGATCGTTATACAACCCATCAAATTCTTGATCGGCCTTCAGAACACGCGCCTGGATTTTATTGAGTAAATGGCGCGAATTGGGAGCCGTACCTTGTTCTTCACTGATCAGAATTCGCCGCTTAAGTTCAGCGAATCGGACCTTGTAAAATTCATCAAGGTTATTCGAATAGATGCCGAGAAAACGCATTCTCTCAATCAGCGGATTGATTTTGTCCGCAGCTTCCTGGAGCACACGTTCGTTAAAAGACAACCAGCTCAGTTCTTTTTCGATATACAGCTTATCCTGACCCATTAGCCCTCACACTCCGTTTTCGTGGACGTAAAAATGCCGTCACGTCTGACATTATGGCGAGCTTTGACGTGGAATGTCCATCAATGGCACGAAACCCACTTCATTCTCGCTTGCAGCACTGTGAGACGCATGACAGTCATGCGTACGTTTTTTAATTAAAATGGTGTTTTATAAAGTGGTGGGAGCAGGGAATGTGGGAAACACGGGCGCTTGAACTGAATAATCAGGAGCTATGGAACTGGCATCAAGCCTGCCGGTTTGTCGATTACGCTTGTGAACATCACTTTAATACCGTGGTGATAGGGCAAACCGATTTACTGGGCAAACTTGTCACCCCTGTAGGCTACACTCCCGCGCAATACAATGACCGCATCTCTGTGCATCAGCGCAGTTGCTGCGTTTACTTGAATCGGCTAGCACAATATTGCAAAGCACGGGGTTTGCGTTTCTATCTTCAGGCGAAAGAGTTAGGCTTTCCGGCTGATTTACTGCTGCAACAACCGCAGTTATTCGATGGTCAAGGTGGCCTGCGCTTTGATGTTGATTTCTGGAGCCAGTATCTGGCAGATAAACTGGCGCTGGTCTGTAAGCAGATCCCTACGATAGATGGCCTGTTGCTGGCGATTTCCAATACTGACAGCCTGGTACCGATAACAGCACCTGACTGGAAGACAAATCTCGCGCAGCAAAAAAAATCGGCCAGTACGGCGCTCTACCGCTGCTGTTTCAATGCCGCCGCCCAGATCATGAAACGCCATGACAAGCATTTGGTTCTGCGTCTTTTCCCCGCCAGTATCGACGGAGTTGAACCGGTTCTCGAAGCTATCGCCAGTTTACCTGCTGAAGTCGCGGTGTCGATAAAACTCACCCCGGAACGCTTTTGGCCCGAATTTCCCAATAACCCGGCATTGCTGGCGATAACCGACCGTGAAGTCTGGGCAGAAGTTGACGCTGCTGGGGAAGAAGTGTGTTGGGGAAATCTGCCGTTTATCCGCGTTGATGAAATTCAGGGGCGATTACTGTGGTGCCAGGCTAGCAACCCTGCTATCAAAAGTGTGCTGTGTAAAGCAAGTTGGGAAGGTATCGATAATCACTGTGTGATTGGCACCTTAAGTGAATTTAACCTCTTTAGTTGTGCACGGTTTCTCGATCCGGACACCCCATCAGAGGGTACCTCGCAGTTGCTGAAACATTGGCTAATGGAATGCTGGCAATGGCATGCGGATGAAGAGCAGCTACAGCTATTGAAGGGGTTATTTGAGCAGGCGCATCAGGTTATTTACAGCGCCATTTACACCCGCCACCATGTTTTCCATCGTCATAGTCTGTTGCCTGAAAGCTACGGTCAGGTGGTCTGGAGTTTGTACGGGCAACTTAACCGCAACCACTGGTTACCCGGTTCCGCTGATGACATCGTCTTTGAAAAACAGGATAGCGCGGCTGCCTCACGGAAACTTTCGTTGATTGCCGCCGAAAAAGACACTGCATGGCTTGGTGCGGAAAATGTTCAGCGTCAGGCATTAGAATTTGCGCAAAATGCTGGCTTCCCTCCGGCAATAGCCCGGCGTTGGCAAACAGAATGGCAGGGGCTGTTTTTGTATTGCCGTGCGTTTATTCATGCCCAAAAAGCCATTTTCACCTTGCATTATGCCCGTGAAGTTGAGAACAACTGGAGTCTGCGCGAAGTTTGCCAGGCCAATATTCAGGCACTTTTTGGAACGGCTCATGAGATGGAAGATTTCTGCGGGAAACGTAGTGATCTTCCTCCTGCCATGTATGTGATGTTTGATGCCGGACGAGCCCGTGCGCTTGCGGGGAGTTTAAGTAAAGAGTTAGCGAAACTGTCTGGCTAGGGGGTGTTGGTCGGGTAAGCAATAGTGCCATCCGACCAACAAACTCATCATGGCTAAATGTGTAAACGCAGAGATTCAACCAGGCAAAGAATCGCCATTGCTTGCCCATACGGCATCGAAGTCAGAGGGATATTTCGATAGTGGTCGAGATCGTTGCCCATCGCGGTACCAAATGAAACGTGCGTCAGTTCACCTTCTGGCGTGATGTGCCTGATAATCCCCTCAGTGGCACGTTGTGCTACAGGTAGCCAGTGACTCTCAAGGTAACCCAAACGCACGGCCTTGAAGATCCCCGCCGCGAATCCGGCGCTGGCAGAGGCCTCAACATAGCTTTTAGGGTCGTTAAGCAGCGTTGGCCACAGACCATTTTCCGCCTGACATTGGGCCAGTGCCGCTACCTGATTACGCAAAACATTGCACAACTGGCGATAAAGCGCGTCCTGCGGCGATAAATCTAACAACTCCAAAAACTCAGGAATGGCGAGCGTAATCCAGCT
>Ga0105244_10003007_pt1 | contig 12364 bp, 9 predicted proteins | sample KBSM44metaG_FD_80423 | JGI IMG/M metagenome (GOLD analysis project Ga0105244, IMG submission 80423) | Miscanthus rhizosphere microbial communities from Kellogg Biological Station, Michigan, USA - KBS M4-4 metaG | ecosystem: Host-associated > Plants > Roots > Rhizosphere > Soil | place: Michigan...
GCGTGAAACGGTCGCCACAGAGACCTGAGCCGCCTCAGCAATTTCCTTCAATGTAGCCATAACACCCCAATAATCACCTGATGAAAACAACAGCTTAATGTCATAACTGACCCGTGTATACCCCTACCCGCCATCCTGGCAATGATGTGACCTGCTTATCGCTTTGCTAACTTAACAAAAATTTAAGTGTATTTTTTAGTAAAGAATTTACTAAAGTAACTACCGTAGTGCGGGCATGACGGAACAAAAATAACCAGGAAAACTTAACAAGGATTGCACTCCGTGAACAACTCTTTATCTATGGCATCTTTAGTATTACTGCTTGCACCCGCAGGGACATTACTGGCGGCTGAAGCTGTCGTTCCTGCTGAACGTCAGACCCCTGTACCACCTGCGCTGGCGGCAAGCCCCCCTGAAACCACTTTTCGCTTCTACGGCGAGATGGGTTTGGGTGGCAGCGTCTACCTGAACGGCGACGATAAGCACAAATATAGCGATGGCACCTATATCGAAGGCGGTCTGGAAATCAAACACGGCAACTGGTTTGGGCTGCTGTATGGCGAAGGCTGGACGGTGCAGGCCGATCACCAGGGCAACGCCTGGGTACCGGATCACAGTTGGGGCGGTTTCGAAGGGGGTATCAACCGTTTTTACGGCGGTTATCGTACCGATAAAGGCACCGAATTTATTCTGAGCGGGCGTAACGATTCTTCACTGGACGATTTGCAATGGTGGGGCGACTTCACACCGGAATACGGTTATGTCATCCCCAATACCCGCGATTTGACTTACGCCGCGAAGTTGCAAAACCTGACGGGTAAACTTCGTTACAGTGTCACTGCCGCACCCGAAAGCCGTGTTGATGAAAGTGAAGCGTGGCTGCATTTCGGAAAATACGACCGCTATTCAGATAAATACACCTACCGCGCTATGATCAACGGCTATGTTCAGTACGACATTCTGGACAATTTAACGCTGCTTAACGGGCTGGAAGTAACCGATGGCACCGGGCAAATGTATTTATTGGGTTTACAGGGCAAACATCTCGCCGGACGTGTGTGGCATCACACCGGTAAAGGGGATGGTTATAACCCCGGCAGTGAAACCGGGATGATGATCAGCGGCATGATTGAGCCGTCCAAAGGGCTTTATTTATCCACAGCCTGGAGCTACGCCCGCCATCTGCTGGACAACGCCGAGGATGAAACCACCTCCTATGCGCAATTTGGGGTCTGGTATGAATATGGCGATGGCAAATTTGCCACCGCACTCGACAGCCGATTTTATCTGCATAACGACACCACGGATGCCAGCAATTCGGTATTCGTGATGCAATATTTTTACTGGTAAGGAAACGATATGAAACTATTACACCGCCTTGCACCCCTCGCCGTGCTGTTGATTGTTGCAGGCTGTAGCACCAAACATACTGACTTAAAAGCTAATCAGTTCCACAACGTTATTGACCGCAGCGGCGCGCCGCAAGCGATGCTCGATTACGATTTTGATGAGCATCAGCGCTTTAACCCGCTGTTTGATGATGGTGCGTGGCACGGGCATTTGCTGCCCGCAAACAGCGAAGGTATGGGCGGATTCCCGGGGCCGGCGCTACTGACCGAAGAGTACATCAACTTTATGGCGAATAATTTCGACCGCCTGAGCGTGTATAAAAACGGTGAGAAAGTGGCGTTCACCATGCAGGCGTACAGTATTCCTGGTGCTTTGATTCAAACGCTCTCCGCACCTGGTGTGACGGTAAAAATGACGCTGCGTTTTGTCACTTCCCGCACCTCTTTACTGGCGACAGAAATCACCACCGACACACCGCTTGAGCTGGTGTGGGATGGGCAGTTGCTGGAAAAATACCATCTACAGGAACAGAAACCGCAGTCAAACGAGACGATTGACCAGGCATTCCCTGCATACGACCGCACACTATACGCCACCCAAGACGGGCTGAACGTGAGCTTTGGTAAAGTGCGCTCCGACTCTAATCTGATGACGTCTGGCGAGTCGCAATACCAAATCCACAAAACGCTGCCGATGAGCACGCAAATCAACGGGCATAGTTTTGTGGCAAAGGCGAATATTGCCCGTTCCACCACTATTTATACTACCTACTCGCACCTGCTGAATGCGGCGGAAGTGCAAAAAGAACAAGCCAAAATCACCGATATTCTTCAGCATCCGCAACCGTATCTCAGCGCCTCGGAACAACGCTGGGAAGGTTATCTGAAGAAAGGATTAAACAACCCTGATGCCACAGCGGCTCAGACTCGCGTTGCAGTGAAATCGATTGAGACGCTCAATGGCAACTGGCGCGGTGTTGCCGGAGCGATGAAGTTCGACTCCGTGACGCCATCGGTGACCGGACGTTGGTTCTCCGGTAACCAGACCTGGCCGTGGGACACATGGAAACAGGCTTACGCGATGGCGCATTTCAACCCGGATGTGGCAAAAGATAACATCCGCGCCGTATTTGCCTGGCAAATCCCGGCTGATGACCCTGTGCGCCCCTGGGATGTGGGCTTTGTGCCGGATCTGCTGGCGTATAACACCAACCCAGAGCGCGGGGGCGATGGTAGCAACTGGAACGAACGCAATACCAAGCCAAGTCTCGCCGCCTGGTCAGTGATGGAAGTGTATAAAACCACCGCCGATAAAGCCTGGCTGGAAGAGATGTATCCGCATCTGGTGGCTTATCATGACTGGTGGTTACGCAACCGCGACCATAACCACAACGGTGTGCCGGAATACGGTGCGACTCGCGACAAAGCGCATAACACCGCCAATGGCGAGATGATATTTACCGTTAAACGCGGCAACAAAGAGCAAAAAATGGTCGGTCTGGAGAATTACAACCGCGTGTTACGCAGCGGAAAGTATGACAGCATCGATATTCCGGCGCAGGTGGCGGCAGCCTGGGAATCAGGGCGTGATGGTGCAGCGGTATTTGGTTTTATTGAACCAGACCAGTTGCAGCGTTATCTGGATAAAGGCGGTAAGCGCGAAGACTGGCAGGTGCTGTTCGCGGAAAACCGCGCGCCAGATGGCACTTTGCTGGGCTATTCGTTGCTCCAGGAGTCGGTTGATCAGGCCAGCTACATGTACAGCGACAGTAGTTACCTGGCGGAAATGGCCGATATTCTGGGCAAAAAGGATGATGCGCAGAAATTCCGTGGTCACGCCAAAAAACTGGCTGATTACATTAACACCTGTATGTTCGACGACGCGACCGGCTTCTATTACGACATCCGCATTGAGGATAAACCGCTGGCAAATGGCTGCGCGGGGAAACCTATCGTCGCACGTGGCAAAGGGCCGGAAGGCTGGTCACCGTTATTTAACGGTGCCGCCACCCAGCCACATGCTGACGCCGTGGTTAAGGTGATGAAAGACCCGAAAGAGTTCAACACTTACGTGCCTTTGGGCACCGCAGCCCTCACCAATCCGGCATTCGGGCCGGATATTTACTGGCGCGGACGCGTGTGGGTGGATCAGTTCTACTTCGGGCTGAAAGGAATGGAGCGCTATGGTTATCGTGCTGATGCGGTCGAAATGGCTAATCGCTTCTTTGCGCATGCTAACGGGTTGATTACCGACGGGCCAATTCGTGAGAACTACAATCCACTAACCGGTGAACAACAAGGCGCACCTAACTTCTCATGGAGTGCCGCGCATCTTTATATGCTGTACAACGACTTCTTTACTAAGCAGTAAATCTTAACAGCAATCTGGGGTCCCGGTAATTTCCGGGACCTTTTTCAGGTGGCGGTGTTACTGAATATTTGAAATCAGATCCAATCTCCTGGCCCATGGGTCTAGGATCTCAGCGGTATCTTTGGCCCCCCCTTTCGGGAACATCAACAGATTATCCTGTTGCTTTTGATAAGGTTGCCAGACGGGTAATCCCTCACCGTTCGGGTTCGCCGCTTTAGCAAAATTAACCCAATATTGATGCATTTGCCGGGCGACAGCGTTGTCCTGCGCTGTCACTGCTTTGCCATAACGGCCTTTGAGTGTATTGAACACATATGGAATTTCAGTGGCATGAGCCGCACCTTGATCGGGCTGCCGCATAGACTCAGCCACATAACCGAAGCGGTATTGCCACACTGGCACATTGTAACGGCTGATTTCCTGCGCCAGGAATCGTGCCGGTTCCACCATAAACTGGTCGCTGGCAATAGCATCAGCCAACTGCTGGGGGGACATTTTTCCCTGTGGGTCATACGCGTTACGCGCCAGAGCGGGATCGATATTGCCCAACGGTTTCAGCGCCTGTTGTAGATCGTTAACACGGGGAGCAAAACCGATATCTGAATCCGTTACCCCGACGATAAGCGGTACTTTTGCAAACTCACCTGCGCTAAACCGCTCCTGCGGTTCGGCCGTGATCAAACGCCCGTCAATCATCGGCCCGGAATAGCCTTTATCAGCCTGCATCGTGGCCATATTCAGGCCCTTCATCAGGGTTGATGCGGGCAAGTCACGCAGCTGTTGTAACGCTTCGGCCCCTTCACCTTTAATTCCCTGATAATGTGCAAAGGCCAAACCAGCCTGCTCCGCTTCTTTGTAGGTCAGATTCGGAGTAATGTTGTGCCGCCCGGAGCCTGACTCGATGATCGCCTGCTGGAATAACCCGCTGGCCTGCGGAGTCGTTAATAAGCTGACTACAGAGAATCCACCCGCAGACTCACCGAACAAGGTAACTTTTTTCGCGTTACCGCCGAAAGTAGCAATGTTTTTTTGCACCCATTGCAAGGCAGCAATCTGGTCCATCAGGCCATAATTACCGCGCAACGGCTCCTGAGCTAATGCCGGATGAGCAAAGAAACCAAACCGCCCAATGCGGTAGTTAAAGCTGACAAAGACCACCCCATCTTTGGCAAATTCTTCACCGCTGTAGATCGCAGGAGAAGAACCTCCGTTAACGAAGCCACCACCGTAAATCCATACCATAACTGGCAGTGATTTTCCTTCTGCATGCAGCGGGCGCCATACGTTAATTGTCAGGCAGTCCTCGCTTAGCCCTGCGACGCCAACCGGGGCGGCATCACCGGGGAAAGGATCCTGCAAACAGTCATTCCCGTAATTGACAGCCTGCCGTTCACCCGACCAACTTTTCACGGGTTGCGGGGGCTGCCATCGTAACGCGCCAACCGGCGGTTGACTGTAGGGAATCCCCTTATAAGACTCAGCGCCAGCCTCTTGCGACCCAATGACTGTTCCGTTGCTATATGTCACCGCTACTTTTTGCGCGAATACAGGACAGCTAAGCGCAACAGCGGCGGCTATCAGGCCTGCCAGCCGTTTTCTTTTCATCTCGATCTCCATGAGTCTATTTACGAAAAACAATAAGATAACTAGCCTGTTTTTACGCTTCGCTTATTCACAGAAAAAGAGCCGACTTCCCTGCTTCCCCCGTTATGGCACAAAAAAACCATTCATTAGATAAATCAGCGGCAAAGAAAAGGCCCTGGAAAAATCCAGGGCCTGAGAATTCTACTGCCAGACAGGTAACAGAATTATCGTCGAACCATGCGGTAAATAATTAGCACAATAATCGCGCCCGCAACGGCAACCAGGAAACTGGGTAAGTTGAAGCCCGTAACACTGCCACCAATATGAAGAAATGTCGCTATCCAGCCCCCTACAACGGCACCGATGATCCCTAAAATACAGGTAAGGATAAAACCACCACCGTCTCGACCAGGCATAAGAAGTTTTGCAATAACACCCGCTATCAAACCGAAAATAATCCAGGCCAGAATACCCATGTTAAACGTCCTCTTCATTATTGTGTTGGTCGTAACAAGTCAGAATCCACGTCAACATGACCACGGCTTCTGTTTGTCGGTACGCTAAGTATAATCAAGTGTTAGAAAAATGTGACTGACGTCACCAACATATTGAATTTGTGAAGATAAAAAACCGAGATTTATCTTAAGTTTTTCACTTTTGTGCCGATATAGTTTCTTACAGCTTTCAAAACACAACATGGACCTGGCCTTGAGTAACTATAACGAGCAGTTTCTGAAACAAAGTCCTCTGGCAGTATTAGGCGTGTTACGTGATCTCCATAAAAAGCAGGTACCGATTCGTCTGAGCTGGCAATCCGGGCAATTCATCAGCAAGATTCTTGAGGTCACTGCGACAGGTTTGATTGTGGATTTTGGTAGCCAGGCGCAGGAAAACCAGGGCGCGCAGAAAGCAGCAAACATTCAATTCACCGCCGAAACCGAAGGGGCGAAGGTTGAATTTATCTTGCCGAAAATCACGGCGATAAATTACCTGAACTTACCGGCATTCCACGCCCCTATTCCACCGGCTTTATGGTTTGTTCAACGCCGCGAGTACTTCCGAATTTCAGCCCCCTTGCAGCCGTATTATTTGTGCAACACAACGCTACCCGATGGTTCTCCCTTCCGGTTCAGGCTGTGTGATTTGTCATTAGGTGGAATGGGTGCATTGGTTGATGGCCCACTGCCGGAAGGGCTGAAAGATGGGATGCGTTTTTCTCAGGTGGAACTCGATTTAGTACAGTGGGGGAAATTCCATTTTGATATGCAGTTGATCACCTTATCTGAACGGAAAGTGATCGACAGTAAGAACCAGACTGTCAGCACCCCGCGCCTGAGTTTCCGCTTTCTTAACGTTAACCCCGCCGTGCAGCGCGAATTGCAGCGTATTATTTTCTCGCTGGAACGGTCGGCCCGCGAGAAAGCAGGCCGGGTGAAATAGCAAAACTCATCGGACAGTTACATCGCGTTTAACGCTTTAGAGACCTTATACAAATACCGTGGTGCCTGTGGTGCCGGGTGGTTCTTCGCGATGTACTGGTAAAACTCGTCTGGGCTTAGGTCATTGATCTCATCAATGGCCTTTTTGCGATCTGAGGAGAACGTCCTGAGCAATGCCCCCGCACCGTTAGCATACGAGGCCAGTAACGCATATTGCATCGTTTCCGGGTCCTCAATACCGGCCAGAATGCCGTGTTCGAGAATGCTCAAATACGCAGTACCAATTGAGATGTTACGAGCCGGGTCTTTCAGCTCACTGGTTGACGGCTGCCCGCCCCACCCCAGATGGCGATAAACATCTTTGCCAGCTGTTGAGGCTTTAATCTGCATCAGACCCACAGCATTGGATTTACTGACCAGCGCAGGGTTACCGCCGGACTCCACAGCAATAATGGCTGTCACCACGCGTGGACTTACGCCCCACTCTTTTGCCGCTTGTTCGGTAATTGGCATCCATGTTAATGCGCGTTGTACCGGTTTTGTTGGATCCCACTCGGGTTGTTTGGTTGTGTGGCTCGAACAACCCGCTAATACCAGAACCAATACAATCAGCCATCTTATATTCACGCATCTATCCTTATATTACTAAGCCGTAGTTACCGCGATTCGTCGTTGTCGACGGGTGACAACCACCGTTTCAAGCGGCATGATAACCAATTCACTTTACGCAAGGAAATGCCATGTCGACGATTCGTTTAATTGCCCCCTCTGGATTCTGTGTTAATCAGGCTGCTGCTGCCCGCGGCATCGAACGTTTGAAAGCCGCAGGTCACCGGGTTGAGAACCAGTCTGTGGTGACGCGACGCTTCCAGCGTTTTGCCGGAACAGACGAACAACGACTGGCCGATATTCAGGATTTATCTGCACTGCCGTCAGAATGCGATATCGTGCTGGCGGTACGCGGCGGCTATGGTGCAACGCGTCTGCTTGAAAAGATTGACTATTCGAGCCTTGGACATGCCTTTGCTGAACGGACACCGATCATTTGCGGGCATAGCGATTTCACCGCAATTCAGTTAGCGCTCCTTTCCCAAACCGGGACGGTTACCTTCAGCGGGCCAATGCTTGCCGGTAACTTTGGCGCTGAAGAGTTGAATAGCTTCACCTGGCAGCATTTCTGGCAAGCAATTACTGAACCGAAATTTACCGTGGACTGGCAAAGCCCTACGCCAGCCTGTACCGCGAGCGGTACGTTGTGGGGAGGAAATCTGGCGATGCTGGTGTCGATGATTGGATCGCCATGGCTCAAGGTTATCGATGGCGGCATTTTAGTGGTTGAAGATATTAACGAGCACCCGTTCCGCGTGGAGCGCTTGTTGCTGCAACTTCATCACGCAGGGATTCTAGCGCGTCAAAAAGCGCTGATTCTGGGCAGTTTTAATGGTGCAACGCTAAGTGATTATGATGGCGGGTATGATTTCGACGAAATGTGCCAAATGTTGCAACAACGCTTATCGATACCGGTCCTGCGGGGTTTACCGTTCGGCCATGAACCCGAAACAGTTACCCTGCCACTGGGTGCCTGGGGTGAACTGCATCACGATGGGCAAACTGCCAGCCTGACCGTCAGTGGTCACCCCGTTATGAGGCAAAAAAAGTAACTTTCGCCCTGCAGATAGCACAATTAATCAATGCCTTCCGTGTTAACATATGTACACGTTTGGCACAGACAAAAGGGGAAAGATAATTTTGGACGCAGGGGCGATCGTTAGTCTGTTTATTTTAGGTTCCGTATTGGTAACTTGTAGCATCTTATTAAGTTCTTTTTCCTCTCGTCTTGGTATCCCCATTCTGGTTATTTTCCTCGCTATCGGCATGTTAGCGGGGATCGACGGTATCGGTGGCATTCCGTTTGATAATTATCCTTTCGCTTATCTGATCAGTAACCTGGCACTGGCGGTGATCCTGCTTGATGGCGGAATGCGCACCCAGGCCAGTTCGTTTCGTGTAGCCCTTGGCCCCGCGCTTTCGCTTGCCACTGTTGGCGTATTGGTAACATCGGGTTTAACCGGTATGGCGGCCGCCTGGCTGTTCAATCTTAATTTAATCGAAGGCTTACTGATTGGCGCTATCGTCGGCTCAACCGATGCGGCAGCGGTGTTTTCATTGCTGGGCGGCAAAGGGCTTAACGAACGTGTTGGCGCCACACTGGAGATTGAATCTGGCAGTAACGATCCGATGGCAGTGTTTTTGACCATCACGCTGATTGAGATGATTCAGCAGGGGCAAACTGGCTTGAGCTGGATGTTCGTGGTGCATCTTATTCAGCAGTTTGGGCTGGGAATTTTGCTCGGCCTCGGCGGCGGTTATCTATTGTTGCAGATGATCAACCGCATCACTTTGCCACAAGGTTTGTATCCGTTGCTGGCGTTGAGCGGCGGGATTATGGTGTTTGGCATCACCACGGCGCTGAACGGTAGTGGGATTCTGGCGGTCTATCTTTGTGGTTTCCTGTTAGGTAACCGCCCGATTCGCAGCCGCTTTGGTATTCTGCAAAACTTTGACGGGCTGGCGTGGTTTGCGCAAATCGGCATGTTCCTGGTGCTGGGATTGCTGGTGAACCCTACTGATTTGTTGCCGATTGCCATTCCGGCGTTGCTGCTTTCCATCTGGATGATTTTCTTTGCCCGCCCGCTGTCTGTGTTCCTCGGTCTGCTGCCATTCCGTGGCTTTAATCTGCGTGAACGTGTGTTTATCAGTTGGGTAGGATTACGCGGTGCGGTGCCGATTATCCTCGCGGTATTCCCGATGATGGCGGGCCTCGAAAATGCTCGTTTGTTCTTCAATGTGGCGTTCTTCGTGGTGCTGGTATCGTTGTTGTTACAGGGCACGTCTCTGAGTTGGGCGGCTAAAAAAGCCAAAGTTGTGGTGCCGCCAGTCGGTTGGCCGGTTTCCCGTGTCGGTCTGGATATTCATCCGGAGAATCCATGGGAACAGTTCGTGTATCAGCTAAGTGAAGATAAATGGTGCATCGGTGCCTCCCTGCGCGACCTGAAAATGCCGAAAGATACGCGAATAGCGGCACTGTTTCGTGACAATGTTCTGATGAATCCTGGCGACCGCACGCGGTTGAAAGTCGGTGATGTGCTCTGTGTTATTGGTCGTGAGCGCGATCTGCCTGCACTCGGTAAAATGTTTAGCCAGTCACCTCCTGTGGCGCTTGATCAGCGCTTCTTTGGGGACTTTATTCTCGAAGCCAGCGCCCAGTTTGCCGATGTCGCGACCATTTATGGGCTTGAGCTGGATGACAGTGTGAACACGCAGCAAACGTTGGGTGAATTTGTGGTAGGCATGCTTGGTGCAGCGCCGGTCGTCGGTGACCAGGTAGAATTCGCTGGCATGATTTGGACGGTTGCCGAGAAAGAAGATAATCAAGTGCTTAAAATCGGTGTCAGAGTCGAAAGCGAAGAAACCGAGTAACAAAGTGGATGTCGGATATCGCTTGCGCTAATCCGGCATCCACGTTTTGTAGGGCGGATAAGCGTAAGCGTCATCCGCCAGCTTTTAAGGCTGTGTCACAACAGGCACTCGCGGTGCCAGTGCACACATCAGTTCGTACCCTACTGTCCCTGCAGCATGAGCGACATCATCAATTTTAACCTCGTTACCCCACAACTCAACCGGGCTACCTATCCCAGCCTGTGGGCATGGTGTGAGGTCAACAGCCAGCATGTCCATGGATATCGCCCCGACAGTGTGCGTTAACACGCCGTCGACACGCACTGGCGTACCCGTCGGTGCATGACGCGGGTAACCATCCGCATAACCACAAGCGACGATACCAATTCGCTGTTCAGCATCAGTTCGATAACGACTGCCGTAACCGACGGCATCGCCCGGTTTGAGATTCTGGATACCAATAATTTCACTTTGCAAACTCATGACCGGCTGCAAACCGCTGGTGGCGACATCGCACCATTGGCCGCTCGGCGATGCGCCATACAGCACAATACCAGGACGAACCCAATCGAAATGCGCTTCAGGGTGCCACAGCGTTGCCGCAGAATTCGCGAGTGAGCGAGGGCAATCTAAACCTTCGGCTGCCTGCTCTACCCGCTTCATCGGTTCAACAATCCCTTCAGGCTGCTCCGCATCGGCAAAATGTGCCATCAGCGTTAACTGGCCGACGTTGGCAATAACCCGTAATTGCTGCCAGATAGAATGCACCCGATCAGCGCTGAACCCGAGTCGGTTCATGCCACTGTTCATTTTCAGGTAAACATCGAGTGGTGCGTTAAGTTTGGCATTCGCCAGAGCCTTCACCTGCCAGTTGCTGTGCAAACTGGTGGTGAGACGGTACTGGTCAAACAGCGGCAGTTCATCGGCGTGGAAAAAGCCTTCGAGCATCAAAATCGGCCCTTTCCAGCCGCGTTCACGCAGCAAAATAGCTTCTTCAATGTTGAGCATCGCGAAGCCATCAGTTTCATTTAATGACGACCAAATACGCTCCAGACCATGACCATAAGCATTCGCTTTGACGACCGACCAGACGCGTGAATGAGGTGCTGCCCGGCGGACAACTTTTAAATTGTTACGCAGCGCGCTGAGATCCAGCGTCGCAAGAACAGGACGGGTCATGTCCGCTCCTTGTTTAAAATTAATTATGAGCGTTATGCAGACGCTGTGAGCCTGTCGGATTGAAGCCTGGGGAGTAACGCGCTACCGCGAGATCATCAAACGGAATCGCCGGTGTTCTTCCAGAAATTAAATCACTTAACATCTGACCTGAGCCGCAGGCCATCGTCCAACCCAGCGTTCCGTGCCCCGTGTTGAGCCACAAATTCTTGAACGGTGTCCGCCCGACAATCGGCGTGCCGTCTGGCGTCATCGGACGTAAACCGGTCCAGAATGTCGCCTGTTCAACGTGCCCACCGCGCGGGTAAAGATCGCGGACGACCATTTCCAGGGTTTCACGACGTGGTTGCCGTAATTCAGTGTTGTATCCAACAATTTCTGCCATCCCGCCGACGCGAATACGCTGGTCGAAACGCGTGATAGCAATTTTGTATGTCTCATCGAGAATAGTCGAAACCGGAGCGCCTTGCTCATCGGCAATAGGTATAGTCAGGGAATAGCCTTTGAGCGGATACACTGGAATATCAACGATATTTTTCAATAAGCCCGTGGAATACGAACCGAAAGCGACAACATAGGCATCGGCTTTCACCACCTCTTTACCGCACTGCACACCAAAAATATTCTGGCCTTCATACAGCAAACGATCGACTGGCGTATTAAAACGAAACACTACGCCCGCTTCGGCGGCCATGCGGGCCAGATTTTGCGTGAACAACTGGCAGTCGCCAGTTTCATCATTAGGAAGACGCAGGCCACCCGTCAGTTTATGGGCCACATCAGCCAGTGCAGGCTCTACTTCAGCTAAGCGACTGGCTTCCAGCAATTGGTACGGCACACCGGCATCTTCGAGAACCGCAATGTCTTTGGCCGCGTTTTCAAACTGCTGCGCGGTGCGGAACAGTTGCAGCGTACCGCCCTGCCGTCCTTCATATTGAATATTGGTGCTCTGGCGCAGTTCTTTCAGGCAATCGCGGCTGTACTCC
>Ga0105244_10003011_pt1 | contig 12360 bp, 16 predicted proteins | sample KBSM44metaG_FD_80423 | JGI IMG/M metagenome (GOLD analysis project Ga0105244, IMG submission 80423) | Miscanthus rhizosphere microbial communities from Kellogg Biological Station, Michigan, USA - KBS M4-4 metaG | ecosystem: Host-associated > Plants > Roots > Rhizosphere > Soil | place...
CCGCTACCGCTACGATTCTCACCTCCGGTTACGAGCTGGATGCCTCAATAGTGCCTTACTCAACTACGTATCTGGCTAAGCCCTGGTCTACAGATGATCTGGTGATGACTGTAGTAAACCTGCTTCAGCCTGATCGCCCCCTCAAAAAACACTGACTATCCCTGTACTTTCTTCAGCTTTTTCAAGCGCACATTCGCCCTTTGCACAGCGGCCATTTTTTCAGGCCGCTTCATGCGTTTCCACTTTCTGATGTCTTCCTTGCTTCGTCCGCAGCTCACGCACAGATCACCACTGAGCTGGCAAACCGAGATGCAAGGATTTTCGATTTCTTCAGCCATTGTCAGCCACCTTTAGTCACACGTGATCGAGTCAGGCGGATTTTCCAGTCGCCGCCATGGGTTCGCTGACACTCCTCCTCAGAGTCGAAGCGGACACTATGGTCTGAAGGGGTCAGGTCGATGTTCGCCTCTTTCAGCGCGATGGCCGTCAACTCAAAGATGCGCGCCTTGGCGTCAACCTGGGCGAGCTTTCGGTCCGCCAGGGTTTCGAATACCCAGATTACCTTCAGGGTTCCTGCCAACGCGTTCAGGTCAGCGGTGTGGGTGAGCCAGGTAAAGCCCTTGATTTCACCTTTTGCTGTTTCGCACGCTTCGGTGAGTGTGGTTATCAACCGGCGTTCGATTCGCGCCAGTTCACGTTTGCCTGGAGGCATTTCGGGTTCCTTTGGAGACAAGGGTGGGGGAGCGCTGCATCAGACCGGTCGAAACTCAACCGTCAGATGGCCGATTTCGTGCACCGGCTTGAGACGTTCACGAATGCTATCGGCGTTCGCAGTGGCCTCACCAAGGACGCTGACGATGGCCGCATGGGCTTGCGGTCCAACCCGCCATACGTGCAAGTCCGTGATAGTGGCATCCCCCGGTTTCTCGACCCGTGCGCGGATTTCCTCGGCAACGTGCGCATCTGTCTGATCCAGCAGTACACCTGCTGTGGTCCCCATCAAGGTCCATGCCCAACGCGCGATGACGATGGCGCCAACGATGCCCATGACCGGGTCCAGCCACACCCAACCGAGATACCGGCCGGCGAGCAGTGCAACGATGGCCAGCACCGAAGTCAGCGCGTCTGCGATGACGTGGACGTAGGCCGATTTCAGATTGTTGTCGTTCCCGTGATGCGCATGGGGATGGCCATGATCGTCATGATCGTGCCCATGACTGTGCCCGTGGCCCAGCAGCAGGGCGCTGACAATGTTGACGATCAGACCGGCGATCGCGATGAGCGTGGCGGTGCCGAACTGAACCTCCGTTGGCTGCAAGAGGCGCATGACCGACTCAACGCCAATGCCCAGGGAAACCATGCCGAGAATCAGCGCCGAAGCGAACCCGCCCAAGTCGCCAACCTTTCCGGTACCGAAACTGTACCGCTGGCTGCAAGCGTGGCGTTTGGCGTATCCGTAAGCGGCCGCCGCGATGCCCAATGCGCCGGCATGAGTCGCCATGTGAAAGCCATCGGCCAGTAACGCCATCGAACCCGTGACATACCCGGCGGTGATCTCGCCAACCATCATCACAACGGTGAGTGCAACTACCCAAAGCGTACGCTTGGCATTTTCATCGTGCGCCGAGCCCAGGAACACGTGGTCGTGCGTGTAGTTGATGTTCGTCCTGTTCATGAGTGTGTGCCCGGATGCGTTCACTTGGAGTAACGGCGAATGGCTTCAAGAAGTTCTTCGACACCCTTGTTGCGCTCTTCTTCGCTGAGCCCTGGGTTCGCAACATGCTCGCGCGCGTGATCCTCGATGATTTCCTCCATCAAGCCGTTGATGGCCCCGCGAGTGGCGGCAACAAGGTGCAGTGTCTTGGCGCAATCGAGATCCGAAACCAGTGCCCGTTCAACGGCCTGGATTTGTCCGGCGATACGTTTTACGCGTTTGAGAAGATCGTCTTTGTTTGCTGCGATATGGCCCATCGGATACCCCCCCTACCTATGTATTACGCATGATAGGCATACCCCCTATACCTATGCAAGATTGCCGGCAGTAGCGATCATCTACAGCCCGTGACGCAATGGCTGAAAGCGTATGATGGCGAGCCTTCATTACCGATAAGGAAATCGCCATGCGTCCTGACAAGGCGTGCTCAGTAGTTCTCTGTCCCGCGCAGCCCCCCAGGATCCTTTTGTTCCGTCATCCTCAGGCTGGAGTGCAACTGGTGAAGGGAACCATTGAAAAGGGAGAAACACCGGGCCGAGCAGCCCTGCGTGAACTGGCGGAAGAGTCTGGTATAAGCGCCGCCGCAATCGAAGACGACCTGGGAAGTTGGGAATCCGGCCATCACGGCCAGATCTGGTCGTTTCAACTGTGCCAGGCGGGTGGACCACTACCTGAACAATGGTCACATCAAACGCTAGATGACCATGGTCACCTCTTCGAGTTTTTCTGGGCTTCGCTCGACCATTTACCTTATGACGATTGCCACCCGGTTTTTCGTCGGGCGCTGGTCTTTTTGTGCGAGGTCCTGGAAACGCGTGGGCACTTGATGGGCAAGCATCTTTGATTCAAATATGGAACGACTGTTTTTGGCCGATGGCTGCCCCGTGTGAACTGCAGCAACTCATCGTACTTAGATGGGAGATGGTAAAAAGCGGTACTCATCGCGACGGCCGTTGCACCTGGAACTTCAGGGTGTAGGCCGGGTCAATAGCGGCCCTGTATCGCAATTGCCGAACAGCGGTGTGGTCTGTTTACGGCAGTGCCGTCCGAGTTCAGTCGAGTCCGCCCCCTCATGCAAACCAAGAGTGTTCTACCGAGACTCATCGTGGTGTTCTGCGCTATCGCCTCGTTTTGTTCTGTCGCTGCCGAGCGAAGAGCGCCCGCTCAAAGTAACAGTGCATCAACCGCCCTGATCGAAACAGCCTCGCGGCAGTATGAAAATGGCCAATTGGACCAGGCCGCTGCAACGTTGGAGCGTGCCCTGCATATCCAGCCGAACAATCCCGCGACGCTGCATTACCTCGGTGTGTTGCGTCTTCAGCAGGGGCAGTTCCAGCAGGCTGAAACCTTAGCGGCGCGCTCGAACATGCGAGTTGGTGGAAACGTCCAATTACGCAACCGAAACTTTCAATTGATCCAGGCGGCGCAGCAGGCCCAATCTACGGGTACCCCACCCAATGCCAAAGAGGACTTGGCCGCAGTACAGAAAGGGCTGGAAGAGGAGGCTCAAAGGCGCCGCGAAGCGGAAATGGCGATTATTGCGCAACGCGGCGCAGACAACATCGCTGGCGCAGAGACAGAGCATGCGTACGCCGAGCTTGGGATTCCTCGCGGTCATATGCCGCCTCCGGGCAAATGTCGAATCTGGTTTCCTGATCGTCCGCCAGGGCATCAGCCTGCACCCGGTAAATGCAAGAAGCTGCGCCATCGGGTTCCCGCTGGGGCCTATCTGGTGCACGGTTGAGTATTTGAGTGTCCGCTGCTGGCCGAGAGCGGAGTCTCCCCACCTCTCGCGGTCGATTCAATACTTAGATCAGCTGTCGTACTCCCAGGCCCAGAATCAGACCACCGCACAGGCGATCAATCACTTTCCGAGCCTTCTGATACGCCGAGGAAATCCTTGGTTGCGACAAAGCCACCGCAACCAGTCCATACCAGGTCAGCGAAACGACCACCACAACCGCCAGCATTGAGACGAAGGTGCTGACAGAGGGGTGGGCGGGGGCTGCTGCTGAAAAGACGGCGGCGTAGAAGGCCATGGATTTAGGATTGCCGATGTTGGTGACGACACCCTGAAAGAAAGATTTCCGGACGCTGCCAGCCGTGCCCTCACAAGGCCGTAAGGCGGGGTGCTTGCCTGCTTTAAAGATCAGGCGTACGCCAAACCACATCAGGTACGCCGCACCCATTATCTTCACAACCAGTACTGCCCATGGGAAGGCTGCAAACACAAGGCCCAGGCCTGTGATCGCACAGCCAGACCAGAGCAGGTTCACGGTCACTATACCGGCGACCAAGGCCAACGCTTCGGCACGTGTCGCGGCTACTGCCTTGTGAACAACGGCGACGAAGTTCGGCCCCGGAATCACTACGCCCGCCAGATAAACCCAGAAAACAGTAAGCACCGCAGTACTGTCGAACATTTCGATGCCTCTTAGCGCTAATCGGTATCAGCGTCTGGTTGAAGATTTCATCACGTTTGTCGCCGCGAGAGCATCCATGCTAGCGAGCGAAGGGGCCGACAGTCAGACACAGATTCCACAATAAATTCCGATACAGTGACCTTTTATGCCAAGTAAACCCTGCCCGGCGATGAGATGGTCAGGGATCGCTATGGCCTGGCGAGGAATGCTTCGCTGTTAGGGGCGGATGTGTGCTGTCCGCAATTGGCCGATTACTGCCTGTCACGTGGGGGTTGGAACAGTGCCTCCGGCAGCGGGGCCCCCCTCCAGAAGTAGTCTGCGCCGTGCGGTTTCCACACTGCGCTGGGACAGGGCCTGCATACGCGGGGATTGCACGGCCCACGAGTGCCAATACAACGCCACGTCGGTGAAGTGCCCCGGTGCGACGTCCACAAGCTCTCGGTTTTTTAGCCAATCACGCAGTTGTATTTGCGGCACCATGCCATAGCCCAGGCCGCGGCGAATCGCTTCAAGTCGGGCCTCGGGCAGTGACAAGTAATGCGTAGGATAGGCATCTGCGCGCAGGCCGAAGTGTGATTGCATGAACTGATCCTGCAGTGTGTCCTTGCGTGAATAAGCAAACACGGGGGCCTTGCGCGCCGCCTCCCGAGTGAGTCCGTTGGGAAACCACCGCGCCTGGAAATCGGGCGACGCTACGAGGCGATAGCGAACAGAACCCAGATGGAGGGCGAGACAGCCACGCATGGGTTCCGCACGTGAGCTGATGCAAGCGATGACCTGACCACTTTCGAGCAGCGTGTACGTATGGTCCTGATCATCGACGACCAGGTCGAGCAGTATGCGTTCGCTGACAAAAATGGCCGCTAGAGCGGGGAAAAACCAGGTCGCGAGGGTATCGCCGTTGGCTGCGATGACAACCCGTAGGTGCTCGTCTTGATCGCCCGAGAGTTCGTTGAGCAATTCCTCCTCGAGCACGGTTGCGCGTCGAAGATAAAGCAACAGCCTCCGTCCAGTCTGGGTCGGCTCGCAGGGTCGACCTCGGACCACGAGCGGGCTGCCCAGGTAGGCCTCCAACGCGTGTATTCGCTGGGAAATAGCCGAGGGCGTTATCGCGAGCCTCTTTGCGGCCTTCTCAAAACTGCCGTCGTCGACGACTGCCAGGAACGCTTGCAACTTCTTGGCATCGAGTTTCACCGCGCGGCCTCATTAAGTTTTGCTAAGCAATGCTGAAAGTTACTTCATTATTCTTAACCAGGAAACCGCTAACGCCGATGATGGCTTCACGGCGACATCGCTCCTCTGATCACCAGAGTCGCCGTTTCACGAACCAGTCGGCGCAGGCGACTGATTTTGCGCTCACTCATCAAGTTCAGGAGAAACTCATGACACTCAAAATTGTTGCTGCTATCGCGGCGTTTGCAGTGCTGTCCGGTTGTGCTTGGCAAACACCGGCGTTGAAGCTCGATAACCAGTTGTATCAGACCTCGGCGAACGCTTCGCTGGCACGCGGCGCACAAACCGGAGCCCGCCGCCTTGCGCTTGAGGCGGCGAACGCCAAGTGCACCTCACTCGGCAGCGAGATCAGCGTTCTGGATATTCAATCGCGCTGGTCGTTTCCGGTTAATGGCGTTGCCTTCGTGACATTCCGTTGCAAGCCGGTTGCGAGTCACAAGGTGGGGTAGCCGAGCCTGGGGGGTGTGACTCATTTATCGCTGAAGGCATTGCCCTGGGGGATCGGCAAGCGCCGCACCACTGACCGTGAGGGCGGTGGTTGCTATCGTGAACAATGCCAACGCATTGCGCATCTTTTCACCCTCTGGATGGACTTGGGTTACTGTGGATTTGTCAAGGGGCCGAATCGATGGGTGACGGAATCGTCTGCGAAAAAAAGCCGTATAACGTCATCGATGCCCATCTACGCTAAGACCCAAAGGGCAAAGCGATCGTTGTGCAGTATGGATCGCAGTGCGGTTGCAACCCATAGGTGCACGCGGGCACTTACCTGCGTCGGTTCTTTTCCTGAAAGCCCAGGACTCGACGCCCAAGTGTCGTAGCAACGCTTCAGAAATTCGGCGCAGTGAGATGACCCCAGACCAAATCTATTCGCATATCCGCATCGTCCTCAGCATCATTCTGGGGCTGGGCATAACGACGTTGCTCAAGGGGATCGCATCGATCATCGAGCACCCGCGCCGTTTCGGATGGTCCTGGATACACATGAGCTGGGTGGTGTGGGCGCTCATTTCAATCATGACGTTCTGGTGGTGGGAGTTTCGTCTTACGCAGGTACCGGTATGGACGTTCGAGTCTTACTTTTTCATTGTTTGCTTTTGCGCCCTCTACTTCATGGTATCGACGATGCTGTTTCCGTCCGACGTGAGAGAGTTCGGCAGCTATGAAAACTACCTGCTGGAACGACGTGCCTGGTTCTTCGGGCTCATCGCTCTTCTTACGGCCATGGACCTTGTCGATACCTCCCTCAAGGGTAACGCCCGCTGGCAGACGTTGGGAGCGGCGTATACCGCCCATACCGTCATCATGCTGGGCATCGTGTTGATTGGCATCACACAGAAGCGGCGTCGAGTACAACTGGCACTTGCACTGTTTAGCCTGATCTATCAGCTCGGCTATTTTGCGGTCGAGTACTTCACCCTTATAGCGGACTGACTCAGAAGGACAGCCGGCGTTGTGCAATGGTTTTTTCCTGACCGGGTCGGTTGGAGTGACCGTTTCTGGCCCCGCGCGCCGGTACACAAGGCTCAGCGTCTATATCGCAGCGCCTCCACAAACGCAGAAAAGGCCGCAGATGCCTGGCGTCTGTTGGGGTAGTACAAATGGTAGCCCTGAAACTCGGGACACCAGTCTGCCAGGACTTCCTTGAGTCGGCCGTCGGCCAGGTACGGTGCGACCAATTGCTCTGGTACGTAGGCCAGACCAACGCCATCCAGGGCGGCATTGAGAACATGCATGATGCTGTTGAAAACGAGTTGCCCGTCTGCCTTGACCGTAAACGCCTGGCCATCTCGTTCAAACTCCCAGGCGTAAATCGCCCCTGATGGCCGGTGACGGATATTGACGCAGTCATGGGCAGTCAACTCATGAGGTGTGGCGGGTACCGGGTGATGTTCGAAATACGCCGCAGATCCCACCACCGCCAACCGCCAATCCGGTCCTATGCGAACCGCAATCATGTCCTTGCTGATCGATTCGCCCATGCGAATGCCGGCATCGAAGCGTTCCTCGACCACGTTGGTGAATCCATAGTCGACGTAGAACTCCAGTGTGATATCCGGGTAATTCTTCAGGAAGCCGGCAAGCATCGGCCGAATGCACAACTCTATCTGATCGTCAGTGCAGGAAATACGAATCGTGCCACTGGGCTTGTCCCGTAATTCGCTCAAGGCTTCAAGCTCAACAGCGATCTGGTCAAAAAGCGGGGCGATCGAGCGCATCAACCGTTCTCCCGCTTCTGTCGGCGACACATTGCGTGTCGTGCGGGCCAGCAGACGTATCCCCAGTCTTTGTTCAAGTGCCCGGATCGTATGACTCAGCGCAGAAGGCGTAATGCCCAGTTTGGCGGCGGCTTTGGTAAAGCTTTGATCGCGCGCCACTGCCAGAAAAGCCTGGAGGTCGTTGACTTTGGTATTGGCCATTGCTGAGTTTTTCTCAAAACTACATGAAGATTATGCCTACTAATCAGGGTATCTCGAATCCGTCAAGCTCTGTCACCTATCTGGAACGGAGTACTGATGATGAGCGAGACAGCTGTAACCCTCCTTGGGACTGTAGAAGCCTTGACCCCTCCCGGGCTTGATCGGCGCGACTTCGTAAAGGCCACCGACGTCAGCATGTACGACCTGACGGTGGTTGGCTGAAACGCCAGTGCTTCAGCCAACAACGATTGGAAGAGAGGTTTTTAAATGACGGCTCAAGTATTCGACACTCCGGCAGGTGATGCCCTCGGCATGCCGGGCACTGCGGAACTGCCGGCTCACTGGAGTGGCATTTTTGCGATGACGCTGTGCGTATTCGCGCTGATCGCTTCGGAGTTCATGCCCGTCAGTTTGCTCACGCCGATCGCAGCGGATCTGCAAATCAGTGAAGGACTGGCCGGGTATGGGATCGCCATCTCCGGCGCGTTCGCGGTGCTGACAAGCCTTTCGATTTCCAGGCTTGCGGGCTCAATGGACCGCAAGACGCTGTTGCTGCTACTGACCGCGATCATGTGCGTGTCGGGGTTGGTGGTCGGTCTGGCGCCGAACTATACGGTGTACATGATTGGTCGTGCGCTGATCGGCGTGGTGATCGGTGGGTTCTGGTCGATGTCGGCGGCCATGGCCATGCGCCTGGTACCGCCCCATAGCGTGCCCAAGGCTCTGGCAATCTTCAACGGCGGCAATGCCTTGGCAACCGTAGTGGCCGCACCACTGGGAAGCTATCTGGGGAGTGTCATCGGCTGGCGGGGTGCTTTCTTCTGCCTGATTCCGGTAGCGATCATCGCGTTGATCTGGCAGTGGATCAGCCTGCCAGGCATGAAGGCGGCGCCGCGCAAAGCGGGGGATGGCAATGTCTTTCGATTGTTCAGGAGCCCATTGGTCAGTTTCGGCATGTTGAGTGTGGGGATTTTCTTCATGGGGCAGTTTGTATTGTTCACCTATCTGCGCCCGTTCCTGGAGACCGTCACGGGTGTAGAGGTTTCCATGTTGTCGATGATCCTGCTGGTCATAGGCGTGGCGGGTTTTGTCGGGACCATCCTGATCGGCACTTTCCTGAAAACCGGCATGTATCGCGTCCTGGTCTGCATTCCACTCTTGATGGCCGCCATTGCACTTTCCTTGATAGTCCTTGGCACAGGAGTCGTGGCAGCTTTTGTATTGCTGGGGCTGTGGGGCCTGATCGCGACGGCAGCGCCAGTGGGGTGGTGGTCGTGGCTGGCCAAGGCGTTGCCCAAGGATGCCGAGGCCGGTGGCGGCCTGATGGTGGCAGTCATTCAGCTATCCATTGCGCTGGGTTCGACCCTCGGCGGGCTGCTGTTCGACGGGAGCGGCTATCGCATGACCTTTCTCGCAAGCGCAGTCTTGCTGGTACTCGCCGCAGTGCTGGCTTTTTTCACATCGCGAAACCAGGTTTGATGGAAGACAGGTTTGACCCAACCCTCCATGCGTTGCTAAAAAAGCAAAAGTCATTTGCGATTCGGGAGGATTGTTGCGCCAGGAGTCCGAAGTTAGCATCGATCCATCGCTGCAACTCATCAGACTTTTGGCGTGAGTTAAAGACAGCTTTTTACCTGTCGCTCAGCTGATCGTCCCTCCCTCGATCAAATATGGAAACTCCAATGTCGAAACTCTTCGAAGAATTCAGCATGGGCGACACCACGCTCAAAAATCGTATCGTCATGGCGCCTTTGACCCGCTCTCGCGCACCCGATGATGTCGCCGATGAGCGAGTGGCGTTGTACTACGCGCAACGCGCCACCGCAGGCTTGATTGTCAGCGAGGGCACGCCGATATCCCGTGAAGGTCAGGGCTACCTCTTCAATCCGGGGATCTTCACCGCCGAGCAAATCGCTGGATGGCGCCTCACCACCCACTCGGTGCATGCCGTGGGTGGCAAGATGTTTGCGCAAATCTGGCACGTGGGTCGTGTTTCGCATCCGTCGATCCAGGAGGGCGGGAAACTGCCGGTGAGTGCCACGTCGAAGCAAGCGGTTGGCGCGACGGCTTTCGGCTACGACGCTGACGGCAAACCGGCGTTGGTAGCGCCACCGGCGCCACGCCAGCTGACAACGGCCGAGGTTTCGCGGATCGTCGGTGAGTTCGCGCAGGCGGCCGAAAATGCGATCGAGGCAGGTTTTGATGGCGTCGAAATTCATGGTGCCAATGGCTATCTGTTCGAGCAGTTCATGAATCCGCTGGTCAATGATCGAACCGATCAATACTCCGCCGATCAGTTGGAAAATCGCCTGCGCTTCACCCTGCAAGTCATCGACGCCGTGGTTGCGCGGATTGGCGCCGGCCGTGTGGGCATCCGTATTTCGCCCTATGGTCAACTGTTCGATATGCCGTTGTATGAACAGATCGATGAAACCTACACCGCGCTTGCCACAGAGATTGGCGCTCGGCAGCTGGCCTATGTTCATGTCATGGATCAGTCCGGATTTCCTGCCCCGGGTACTGTGGGTAGCGGTGGCGGACCGAAAGCGACTTTTATCAATTTGCTGTCGACCATGAAATCAAGATTGCCCGGCACGGCGCTCATTCTGGCTGGCGGTATGTCGCGCCAACGTGCGCAAGACCTGATCAACGACGGCATCATCGACCTCGCTGCGTTTGGTACCGCTTACATCAGCAACCCCGATCTGGTGGCGCGCCTGCAGAACAACTGGCCTCTGACAGAAGCCAAGCGCGAAACCTTCTACGGCGGCGGGGCCGAAGGTTATGTCGATTACGCGCCTCATCGAGGGTAAGCAGTCGCGAACCGGCAAGGTTCCACTTCCTGAAATTTTGGCAGCCGTCACCGGTATTCGGTGCGGCTGCTTTTTCATGGCTGATGCAAACAGGTCCGGGAGGCGGGTCCGAGAGGACAATCAGCAGCCGTTCTGTTTTAGTACAGCTCCACGGCGCCTTCTGTTGGAGATTTCCCCTATGCACCTCAAAGCGCACCGATACTTTGCCATGGTTGCGGTGACCGGCAGTTTCTCGGCGACGGCGCGACACTTTCGCGTCCCTGCGTCCTCCGTTTCACGCTTCATCGCGGCGCTGGAACGGGAGGTGGGCCAGCAGCTGCTGTATCGCAATACTCGCGCCGTCAAACTGACGGAAGCGGGCGAGCGTTATTACGTGCAGATCCGCGAAGTATTGGAGTTGCTGGATGCCGCCGATGAGGAAGTCACCGGCAAGGGCGGCGAGATTCGTGGCCTGGTGCGGATCAACGCGCCGGTTGCGTTCGGCAGTCTGCATATCGTGAAACTGTTGAATGGCCTGTATGACAAGTATCCGCAATTGACCGTTGAACTGACGGTCACCGATGCCTTTATCGACCCGGTTCAGGAGGGCGCAGACATCATATTCCGGGTGGGGCACCTGGAGGATTCCGGATTGATTGGCCGGAAAATCTGCGACCAGCAATACGTGCTGTGCGCTAGCGCAGAGTACCTGGCGAAGCACGGCAAACCCGCTTCGCCAGAGGATCTGCAGAACCACGCGTGCCTGGTCTACAAGGGAACCGGTGGGGCGCAGCGCTGGTATTTCAGAAAGCCGGCCAGCGACAAGGTGAAAATCATCGAAGTGCATGGGCCGCTCAGAAGCAACAATGGCCAGGTCCTGGTAGAGGCGGCGCTCGCGGGGCGGGGGATTGTGTTTTTTCCTTCCTGGCTCTTCAGTAGAGAGAGTTTCATGAACAGGCAGCTCATTCAGCTTTTACCCGATTGGGAGGGGGCGGTTGAGCAGACGCCAAGCCAGATACATTTGATTTCCCCCGAGAATCGACTCCGCTCTCAGAAAGTCCGCGTGGTGTGGGACTACTTCATCAGTGCGATTGGCGTTCCTCCCTATTGGGATGATCTCAGTGGTTCTGGTACTGACGGTGATACTTGAAAATGCAGAGGTTGGCTTAAGAGCTTAACTTTTCAATCGCTGCGTTGTATTGCCTCTTGATAAAAAGTCAATGGTGTCATGTTGCACTATTGCAGGTTTCGTTGTGTCAATTAACGTGGCTTGGTAATTGCCGATGTGTGCGTGGTCGATTGTCGGTAGCTGACGCGTTACTTCATCACCACCGGTGGATACTGGTTTGGTGGGCATGCTGCACTGTGAAGGGACTATGCTTGAAGTGATAAGGCATTTGCAGAATCGGAGATCCCATGAATGAAGTCTTCCGTGATCATAAGCGTGTGGCAGCAGCAATAGCGACCGTTGTTGATGCTGTAGGGCAACAGGGCTTTTATGCCATCGTGCTGGAGACGCTAGGACAATATATTGATTGTGAGCGTTGGCTGGCTATCAAGTACAGCAGATTTTCTGCCCCCGAATTCATCGTCAATACGTCTTTGAGCCACGAGGCGGTTGCGCAATACATGAATCACCTCTATAGGATCGACCCTCTGCTTCGGCTAGTGACTGAAGATCGTGTGCCCTCAGTGGTCACGTTTTCACTCATGCAAAGCGAGGATGAGTCCAATGTTTATTACGATGAAATATTCAAGTCGGGGCAGATTCTGGACGA
>Ga0105244_10003019_pt1 | contig 12349 bp, 8 predicted proteins | sample KBSM44metaG_FD_80423 | JGI IMG/M metagenome (GOLD analysis project Ga0105244, IMG submission 80423) | Miscanthus rhizosphere microbial communities from Kellogg Biological Station, Michigan, USA - KBS M4-4 metaG | ecosystem: Host-associated > Plants > Roots > Rhizosphere > Soil | place: Michigan...
CCGACCCCGACTCCGACTCCGACACCAACGCCTACGCCGACACCAACGCCGACACCAACGCCAACGCCGACTCCGGGCGACGCCACGTATCAATCGGCGCCGGCATCGGGCTGGGCCGGCACCAACGGCGGCACCACCGGCGGCGCGGCCGCGCCATCGACCGCGATCTACAAGGTCAGCTCGGCCTCGCAGCTGATGCAGGCGATCAAGGCACAGGGCGACAATCCAAAGATCATCAAACTGTATGGCACGATCGACCCGACCTCGTCGGACAACGGCGGTCCGTACACCAGCAAGGACGACCAGGCCGCGCGTCTGCAGATCAAGTTGGGCAGCAACACCACCTTGATCGGCGTGGGCAGCGATGCCAAGCTGGTCAATGCTAACCTGGTGATCAACGGCAAAAAGAACGTTATCGTTCGCAACTTGAACATCAGCCTGCCATGCGATAAATATCCATTGTGGGATCCGGAAGATGGCGCCAACGGCAACTGGAACTCGGAGTATGACGGCATTACCATCCTGGCGTCGACCAACGTCTGGGTCGATCACAATGTCTTCACCGACGCGCCCAAGACCGATGACCAGTTGCCGACCGAAAACGGCATGCTCAAGCAATGCCACGACGGCGCGTTGGATGTCAAGAACGCCTCGGACTATGTGACGGTGTCGAACAACCGTTTCGAGCTGCACGCGAAGAACAATCTGGTGGGTTCTTCCGATAGCCGTACCACCGATGACGGCCACTTGACGGTCACCTTCAACAACAACCACTACCTGAACATCAGCGACCGCGCGCCGCGTGTGCGTTTTGGTAAGGTTCACGTCTACAACAACTACTTCGAGGGTTCACGTAGCCATCCGGTGTACAAGCATCAGTACAGCATTGGCGTGGCTTACCTGGCCAAGGTGATTTCGACCAATAACGCGTTCGAGATCGCCGGTGCGAGCAGCTGCCCGGACATCGTCAAGAATCCCGGTTCGTCGAGCAAGACCGGCGCGATTGTCGATACGGGGTCGTTGTTAAACGGTAGCGCGTTGAATGTGGCGGGTGCGTGCAGCTTCAGCAATGCTGTCGGTTGGACCGTGCCTTATTCGTATTCTCCGCTGGGGGCATCGGCGGTGAAGGCTTCGGTGTTGAGTAATGCGGGGACGGGGAAATTGACCGTGAATTAATGGAGGGGTAGATGGAAAAAAGTCCGGCGCGGCCAAGTGGTCGCGCCGGATTTTTTGCGTCCGATCAGCGGTATCTGAAATCTACATCAGGCCAGTGAGCTTCGCTAATCCGCCCTACGTGTTTCCGACGTGCATCTGGGTAACTGCGCCTCTAATTCATCACCGAATGCTTACGCGCGTAACCAAAGTAAATCAGCAACCCGATCGCCATCCAGATGACGAACGCGACCCAGGTATGCCAGCTCAGGTAAGTCATCAGCATGACGCAGAAGATCACCGCCAGCGCGGGAATCACCGGCACGCCAGGGCAGCGGAATGCGCGTTTCAGATCGGGACGCTTCTTGCGCAGGATAACCACGGCGATCGCCACCAGGCTGAACGCGGCCAAGGTGCCGATATTGATCAACTCAGTCAGGATATTCAGCGGCACAACGGCGGCTATCAGGCCGAACACGATACCCACCAGCCAGGTCGCGAAGAACGGCGTATGGAAACGCGGATGCACCGTCGACAGGCGCTTCGGCAGCAGGCCGTCGCGCGACATGGCGTAGATCACGCGGGTTTGGCCGTAAGCCATCACCAGTATCACCGTGGTCATGCCGAGGATGGCGCCGAGGTCGACGAATCCGGCGACCCAGTTTTCACCCGCATACTTGAGCGCCAGCGAGACCGGATGGTCGATGCCGAGGAATTGCTGGTAAGGCACGATGCCGGTCATGATCGCCGACACCACCACATACAGGATCGTGCACGCCGCCAGCGAGCCGATGATGCCGATCGGCAGGTCGCGCTCGGGACGCTTGACTTCCTCGGCGGCCGACGTCACCGCGTCGAAACCGATGAAGGCGAAGAACACCAGCGCGGCCGCGCTCAGCATGCCGTTATAGCCGTAAGGCATGAAAGGCTGCCAGTTGGACGGTTGCACGTGGCGCGAGCCGACCGCGATGAACAGCAGCACCACGCCGACTTTGATGGCGACCATGATGTTGTTCAGGCGGGCCGATTCGCGCACGCCCCAGCTCAGCATGGCCGTCAGGATCAGCATGATGCACAGCGCCGGCAGGTTGATCCAGGTGGTGACGCCGGGCACGGCGCCGGGCGCGGCCGTCAGCACCGTCGGCAGCTTCCAGCCGAAGCCGGCGATCAGCGACTGGAAGTAGCCCGACCAGCCGACCGACACGGCCGACGTCGCCAATCCGTATTCGAGCAGCAAGTCCCAGCCTATCATCCAGGCGGCCAGTTCGCCCAGGGTGGCGTAGGTGTAGGTGTAGATCGAGCCGGCGACCGGCACGGTGGAGGCGAATTCGGCATAACACAGCGCGGCGAAGCCGCAGGCGACGGCGGCGACGATGAACGACAAGGTCAGGGCGGGGCCGGCGGTGACGGCGCCGGTGCCGGTCAGCACGAAGATGCCGGTGCCGACGATGGCGCCGATGCCCATCAATATCAGGTCGAAGGGACCAAGCACCTTGGCCAAGCCGCCCGGTTTGCGGGAGTTGGCGATCATGTCATCCAGATTCTTCGTTCTAAAAAGGCTCAAAATTGGGCTCCATTTATTTTTGTGTGTGTCTGTGTCGGTGGTGTGGGGGACTGCCCCTCGCGCCGGATCGCGGCGCCGCCAAATGATACAGGAACTTGATACAAATTAATGGTTTGCCGTATTGCAATTTTCAGGAAGATTGGATGCCGGCTTGGGCTATCAGCGAGATGACTTTCCCTCCTTTGGGAGCAGTTCTCCAGCCATCTCTATTGCCTGCTCACGGGAAGCAGCAAGCAGCAGAGGGTAGCCCCAGAACTTGGCAAAAACCACCGCAAACGCCTTGAAACCGAGACGTTTAGCCGCATTGGGTTCGATCAGGATCATTGCCAGAACCAGCTTGCGCAATGCAACCTTGTGCTTTTTCATCCAGAGCGCCGTGCGTTTCTTTTCCTCCGGCGAGTGCTCATGGTCTTCAGCAGGTACGGTATCGGTCAACAGCACGAAGGGCTGCCCGCGCTGCAGATTGGCCTCGAATTCATCGAAGTCCTTTTGGTGATCATGTCCGGGTTCTTGCGTAAGATTCATCCAGACCAAAGGGAAGTCAGAACTATTCATCAACATGATTGTTTCCTTTTCTTTTGATGTGCCGCCAAGTGGTCGCAATCGCGAACACGCCGGGCAGCGTAATGAAAAAAGCCGCTGAAAAGGCAACGTACCAGCCGTCGCGCATCCCGTCGGCGATCCCCCCGAGGGTATTGAGCACGACCAGCAGGCTGCCGAGGACCAAGGCAACCCACTGAGCCTTACGGGTTCCGATCAGTGCGACGAGCACCGTGACGATCCAACAACCATAGAACGCGGAAAACATCCACAGTACGTCGGGATCAAACGTAATCGCAGGCGTTGCTCCGTGTCCTCTCACAAAGTCGTTCACGTAAAAGAATAGCTGGAAGGTGACGAAAAGTACGGCGCCAGCGGCTGTCGTCAACCAGTACAGGGCGACCTTGTTTGGGTTGTTCATGGCCAGGCCTTGGGCGGGGCGCAATTGGGATTCAAGTGGCATGAGAGCTTTCTCGATAAGTAATAGGGGATGTCTGCGAACTCCAACGGATGAAGTGTTCGCCTGCGATATAGTTAGTATTTATAGTTCAGCGTCACCATCACGTTGCGTGGTGCGCCATAACCCACGGTGTCGAAATCTCCCTTCTGCAGTGCGTACTTCTTGTCGAACACGTTGTTAAGGTTGACGGCCACGTTGGTCTTTTTTGTCAAGGCGTAACGTGCTACCAGCGACGCCGAGGCATACGAGTTCTGTTCCCCGCCTAATGAACTGGTGCCTGTGTTGGGCGCCTGGTAGAAGCGGCTTTGCCATTTGACGCCACCGCCCAGTGTCAGTTTGTTCCACTCTTCCGGCAACTGGTAGGTGGTGAATAGTTGGGCCGTGGTGCGCGGTAGTTGCGAATTCAAGCGGGCGCCATTGCCATCTTGCGCCGTGAAATGAGCGATGCCTGCATAGATGTTCCAGCCACGCGTCAACTCGCCCTGCAAGTCCAGCTCGATCCCGCGCGACTTCGTCCCATCCGCGCCTTTATAGGCTTGGGCGCCGCCTGGCGTATAGATTCCTGCGACCATCTGTGCAGCGTTGTCCAGCTCGGTCTCGAACAAGGCCAGCGACGCATTCAGACGCCCATCCATGTAAGCGCCTTTGAGGCCGATTTCCTTGGTTTTCCCCTTCGACGGCGTGAGCACGTTGCCCCTGCTGTCGCGATAGTCGGTCTGCGGATTGAATATGCCCGTGTAGCTCACGTAGGCCGAATAGGTCTTGTCGATGTCGTAGATCAAGCCGGCGTACGGGGTGAATTCACTGCTCTTTTTGTAGTGCAACGACGTGCCACTGGCGGTGTCGTCGATTTCGTAGTTGCTGAAGCGGCCTCCGACGATGAGTTTCAGAGGTTCGGCCAGCGAAAACCGGGCTGCGCTGTAGACACCGCTCTGTTTGATGAGGGTGCGGGTCGGTATCCGCGCCATGGCATCGAAGTCTGGGCGGGGAAAAGCTGTGCTCAGGTCATAGACATTGACCGGCGCAAAGCCTGCATAAAACGGCGCGATATCCTCCTGACCAGCCGTGCGGCGCGAACTCGTCGCCCCCACCACCAGGTCATGCTGGCGGCCAAGCAGTTCGAAGGGACCGCCCGCCATCACGTCGAAGGTGTTTTGACGGCTGCGACCTTCGGACGCCAGTGCTACCGGATAGGCCCCGTAGGGATTGGCGCCCAGTCCCGTGGCGCGATCGGGGCGGCCGATCAGGCCGAGTAGTTCGGCATCGTATTCGGTGCGGTACTGGTTAGCGACGGCCCGGAGTTTCCACCCGTTGTCAAAGCGGTGTTCGATCTCGGCAAACGCCGTCTTCGGGGTGCTGTCCCAATGGCTCCAGTCCTGCGCGTAGTTCTTGGAGCGTGAATACTCAGCCTGCGTGCCGTCGCTGAACCATAGCGGCAAACCGCCCCAGGTGGAGCCCTTCGGCGTGATGTCTTGGTAGTCATAACCCAGGCTCACCGTCGTGTCCGGGGTCAGATCCGCCTCGATGATGCCGTAGAACGACTTCCTCTTCGGCTTGTAGCCATCGATGTACGAGTGTCCGTCCTGGTACGTCCCCACCATGCGCGCGCGGATGCGGCCGTCCTCGGTCAACGGCGTCGAGATGTCGCCCATGCCCCGGTAGGTGTCCCAACTCCCGGCACCAAGCGAGGCGGCTGCCGAGAAGTCGCGGGTCGGCCGTTTGCGCACCAGGTTGACGGCGGCCGAGGGATTGCCGGTGCCCGTCAGCAAGCCCGAGCCGCCGCGCACTATCTCGACACGATCATAGAACGCGGTATCGATAGAACCGATGCCGCTCCCATTGACGATGCTGCCGACCACGGTGGGGATGCCGTCGTACTGAACGTTGTTGATCAAGAAACCACGCGAATAGAAACTCGTCCGCTCGCTGTCGGACTGGTAGGCCGCGACGCCGGTGGTGTTCTCCAGCACACCCTGCACCGAATTCAATTGCTGATCATCCATACGCTGGCGCGTGATCACCGTCACCGACTGTGGTGTTTCCTGCAACGACAGCGGCAGGTGCGTCGCCGCCGCTGTCTGTCCCGTGGTGTAGGAGCCAGTACCTTCGGTGGTCGCCGTATCCATGCGCCCCGTTACGGTGATGGCCGGCAAGGCTTTCTCCTCTTGAGACGTCCCCGCCGCCTTGGTTTGTATCTGCCCTGGCTCGGCGGCGCGTGCGCCCTGCGCGCCAATGAGAACTGCCGCCGCAACCGCCGAGCCCAGCACGGTGCGGGACGCGCTCCTGATGGCGCCCTTGTACGGCCCGTCCAAATGAGGGTAGAAGGCGGGCTCTGCGCCTTTATCGATTGACCAACGGAATTTTCCAGCAGTTGTGAGGGTGGGCATAAACAATACTCATTCGCGTTTAGATGCCGTATTAAACGATAGAGACAAGGGGAGGGAGTAGTGAAACGAGGCCATATTGTTATTCGTTTAGGCCAACCGCGCGGGCGCACGGCGGTCGATGGTTCCGGGCGGGGACAGCCTGCACCAATCAGATCGGGATTCCATCGGGGAGCATGATGCCGGACACGGGAGCAGGCTCCGCGCCGCTCTCGCGATCCGAGAGGTATCGTGCCGGAGGCTTGCCCATCGCCTTGCGGAACATGGTGACGAACCCGCTGGCGTTTTCATACCCCAGCTCCAACGCCACCGTTTGCACGCTGTCGCCCTTGGTCAAACGTTGAAGCGCAAGGATCACATGCAGCTGCCGGCGCCAGCGCCCGAAGCTCATTCCAATTTCGTGCAGCAGCAGACGGCTCATGCTTCGCTCGCTCATGCCGATGCGGGTAGCCCAATCGGCCTTCGAGGTTTTATCCGTGGGGGCGATCAACATCATTTCCGCGAGGCTGCGCAGTCGGGGATCGCGTGGCATGGGCAGGTGCAAATCCTCCACCGGTGCCGTCGCCAATTCATCGAGCAATGTCGCAATCAGCCGGTCTTCCCGCCCCCCCAGCGCGTACAACTCAGGAATACCGGCCGCCTTCAGTAGCAACTCGCGTAGCAATGGCGATACCGAAATAGTGCAACAGGTTTTCGGCAGATCCGGTGCGGCGTCAGGCTCGACGAACAGGCAGTAGCATTCCGTTTCACCCGTTCCCCGTGCCGAGTGGGGCAAGTCTCCAGGTATCCATATGGCGCACTGCGGCGGCACTATCCAGACGCCGTCTTCGATTTCGCAGTTGAGAATGCCGCGCGCGGAGTAGATCAGCTGTGCCTTGCGGTGTTGATGCCTGGCATTTTCCCAGTCTTTTGTTACCGATGTGGCACTCAAGGCTATAACGGGGCGCGAGACGCTGTCGACGTCCTTGGGCACTGTGAGATCGGTGATGGCAATGCTCGACATGATGTTTGGCGCCCCGGATGAAAGATGAGGCATTGGCCTAATTGCAAAATATTATGACAAACTTGCTCAATGACGTCCAGCTATTGCTTAAACGTGGGGGGACATGTACTAGTCTGTGGGGGCGTCATCCATCCTTCAGCAACGCCGACACGTACAGAAGAAAACGATCTTCCAGCCTGCCAGGATCCAGTCCGGTGATCTCGCCGATGCGGCGCAGCCGGTAGTCGAGCGTGTTGCGGTGGATGTGCAGCGCTTCGGCCGTGGCCGCCGGGTGGCCGTCGTGCGTGAACCAGGCTTCGAGCGTGCGCTGCAGTAGCTCCTTGTTTTTGTCCTGCGCCCGCAGCCGGGCGATCGGCAGCTTCAGTTGCGCCGCTTGCCAGCCCGAGCCGAGCCCGGAGAGTAGCACCGGCAGCGCCTGCTCGTAGTAGCTGAAGCGGGTACCGCGCGGCTGGCGCGCGCGGCCGATCCGGGCTGCCGTGCGCGCGCTTTGGTAGGAGATGGCGACTCCTTCAATACCGGTCAGGGCGATGCCCATCGTCAGGGTATGGGCGTCGCCGCCTTCCTCTTTTAGCATGGCGGAGAGCGATTGCAGCCGCTTCTGCGCCCGCGCCTGGGCATCCTGGGTCTGGCCGGAACCGTGCGTCTTGGCCGTGCCCGGCGCATCTTGGAAGTCGAGGATGACCATTTCATGCGAACTGGCCGCCGCCGTCAGCGCCGCCGGCTGGCGCGTCATCATGCGCATTTGCAGGCGCTGGATTTCGGTCAGCGCTTCGACGCTTGCCTTGTCGTCCACCTCGAGCACGAAGACCAGGTGCGGACGGCCGAAATCCACGCCCAGCCGTCGCGCCCACGCTTCCAGCCCCGCATGGTCGGCGTTGTCATCGTTGATCAGTTTGAGGACGAAGGCTTCGCGGTAGCGGCTGTCGCGCTGCAGTTCACCGGCCAGCTGCGCCTGTTCCAGGATCATCTCGGCCGTCAGGCGCACCAGCTCGCCGAATTGTCGGACCTCGTCCGGCGCGCCGCTTAGGCCGACCGCGCCGCACAGCTGGCCGTTGACCGTCAGCGGCAGGTTGATGCCGGGCTGGGCGCCGTGCATGTTGCGCGCGCTGGCGCTGTCGATCTCGACGGCGAGCCTCTTTGCCAATGCCAGCATCGCCCCCGTGTGCAGCTCGCCGATACGCGCCGGATTGCCGCTGGCGATGATGCTGCCGCTGACATCCATCACGTTGACGTTGTAGGGGATGATTTTCATCGTGCGCGTGACGATGTCCTGCGCCAGCTGGGTGCTTAATATGCTCATGGTCGTTTCTATTGTAGTAATTTCCCAAGGATGAGCGTGATTTTAACCTTTTATTGCGGTAATATTTGTGCAAGCGCCCAATAATTTCTGCCGCGCGGTGCCCATTCTCGTGCGTTTGGCCGATGTTTTTTTGTGGGCTATTCCAGATAATCAGCTCCACTATAAAAACTTTGGAGACCTGGAATGAGCAATCCGTCCATCGCCGCGCAACAGCCTGCGGTATCCGTCCTCGAGCGGGCGTACAAAAAGGCGACGTGGCATCTGATACCGTTTATCTTCGTCTGCTACTTCTTTAATTACCTCGACCGCGTCAACGTCGGCTTCGCCAAGCTGGAAATGCTCGACGCGCTCAAGCTGAGCAACACCGTCTACGGCCTCGGCGCCGGCATTTTCTTCATCGGTTACGTGCTGAGCGGCGTGCCGAGCAACCTCATCCTTCATAAGCTGGGCGCGCGGCGCTGGATCGCGGTGATGATGGTGGCGTGGGGCGCTTTGTCCGCCTGCATGCTGTTCGTGACGACGCCGCTGTCGTTCTATGTGCTGCGCTTTTTCACCGGCGTGGCCGAGGCAGGCTTCTTCCCGGGCATGGTGCTGTACTTTACCCATTGGTTCCCGTCGCAGAAACGCGGCCAGGTGATGGCGCTGTTCATGTCGGCGATTCCGATCTCCGGCCTGATCGGCGGCCCGCTGTCGGGCTGGATGCTGGCGCACTTTTCGGCCGGCCAGGGCGGCATGATGGGCTGGCAGTGGCTTTTCCTGCTGCAGGGCGTGCCGACCGTGCTGCTCGGCATAGGCGTGTATTTTTACCTGAACGATGGCATTTCGCAGGCCAAATGGCTCAACGCCGACGAGAAGCGCGCGATGGTGGACGCGCTCGCGGCCGATGAAAAGCAGCGCCAGTCCACCAGCACGGTCGGCCAGTCGTTCGGCGACGTGCTGCGCAACGGTAACGTTTGGATGCTGGGCGTGATTTACTTCTGTATCCAGATGGGCGTGTATGCGATCAATTTCTGGCTGCCGTCGATCATCAAGTCGCTCGGTTACCAGAGCGCGGTGACGGTCGGCTGGCTGAGCGCGGTGCCGTATCTGTTCGCGGCCGTCTTCATGATTTGGGCCGGGCGTTCGGCCGACCGCCACGGCGAGCGCCGCTGGCACGTCACCGCGCCGATGCTGATGGGGCTGGTCGGCCTGACCTTGGCGGCCAACTTCTCCAGCAATCCGGTGATCGTCATCGCCGGCCTGAGCATGGCGACCATGGGCGCGCTGGCGGCGTTGTCGATGTTCTGGGCGCTGCCGGCGGCCTTCCTGGGCAGCGCGGCGGCGGCGGGCGGCTTGGCGCTGATCAATTCGCTGGGCCAGATCGCCGGTTTCGTCAGTCCGTTCCTGGTCGGCTGGATCAAGGATGCGACCCAGAGCACCGATGTGGCGCTGTATATTCTGTCGAGCGTGATGCTGCTTGGTGCGATACTGGTGCTGCGTGTGCCGGCCAAGCTGGTCAACCGATAACATGGGAGCGCCGATGAAAATCGTCATAGCGCCTGATTCGTACAAAGAGAGCCTGTCGGCGATGGCCGTCGCCACCGAGATCGAGGCCGGCTTCCGCGAGATTTTCCCCGACGCCGAGTACCTCAAGGTGCCGGTGGCCGATGGCGGCGAGGGCACCGTGCAGGCCATGATCGACGCCAGCGGCGGGCGCCTGGTCGAACTGCGCGTGCGCGGTCCGCTGGGCGAGCCGGTATCGGCGTTCTACGGCATGATGGGCGACGGCCAGACGGCGGTGATCGAGATGGCCGCCGCCAGCGGGCTGGAACTGGTGCCGGCGGCGCTGCGCGATCCGATGCGCACCACCAGCTACGGCACCGGCGAATTGATACGCGACGCGCTCGACGCGGGCGCCCGGCGCTTCGTGCTGGGGATCGGCGGCAGCGCCACCAACGACGGCGGCGCCGGCATGCTGCAAGCCCTGGGCGGACGCCTGCTGGACGGCGCGGGCGGGGACCTGGCGCCGGGCGGCGGCGCGCTGGCGACGCTGGCCAGGATCGACTTGTCGGGACTCGACGCCCGCATCGCCGATTGCGTGTTCGATGTCGCCTGCGACGTCAGTAATCCGTTGGTCGGGCCGCAGGGTGCTTCGCACATCTTCGGGCCGCAAAAAGGCGCGACGCCGGAGATGGTCGAACTGCTGGACGCCGGCTTGCGCCACTACGCCGACATCATCGCCCGCGATCTGGAGCGTCCGGTGGCCGAGGTACCCGGCGCGGGCGCGGGCGGCGGCATCGGCGCGGCGATGCTGGTGTTCCTCGGCGGCCGGTTGCGTCCCGGCAGCGAGATCGTCACCGCCGCCGTGGGCCTGGACGCCGCCGTGGCGGACGCCGATCTGGTGCTCACCGGCGAAGGCCGCATCGACAGCCAGACCATCCACGGCAAAACGCCGGTCGGCGTGGCGCGGGTGGCGCGGCGGCACGGCAAACCGGTGATCGCCATCGCCGGCTGTCTGGCGCCCGGCGCGGCGGCGGTGCACGAGCACGGGATAGACGCCGTCTTCGGCGCGGTCAGCCGTCCGTGCACGGTCGAGCAGGCACTGGCCGACGCGGCGCGCAATGTGCGCGTGTCGGCGCGCAACATCGCCGCCGTATTGCGCTTGGGCAGCAAGCTGGGGTTGTGATAAAGTTGTTTCCTGAGTAAGACACCGGTCAGGAAGGACTTTTATGGCGCAGGACCGTGGGAACCAGGCTTACGTGGCCGCGTTGCCGACCATCAGATCGCAGATTTATAGTCTGGTTTGGGCCTGTGCATTACCTGCCATCATCGGGTTCGCGCTGTTGACCGATAATTTTTACGAGCGGGAGCGCACCCAGATCCAACAGGGCACCCTGATCACCGCGCGCGCGCTGATCCAGGCGGTGGACCGGGACCTGAACACCGGGATCACCGTGGCGCTGGCGCTGGCCAACTCGCCCAGTCTCGATAGCGGCGACATCGCCGCCTTCTACAAGCAGGCTGCCGGCGCTCTGCGTCCCGAATTCCCTGGTTTTAATTTCGTACTGAGCGACCGCGATTCGGTGCAGTTGATGAATACCGTGCGGCCCTACGGACCGTTGCTGCCCGATCCCGGCAGCGCCGAGCGGATCAAAAAGGTGTTCGAGACCGGCAAACCGGTGATCTCCGACCTGTTCATCGGCGGCGCGCTCAAACGGCCGCTGGTGGCGATCCACGTGCCGGTGCTGCGCGGAGACAAGGTCCTCTACGTCATCTCGACCGCCTACGTCCCGGAGCGTCTCGGACAGGTGCTCAAGGAGCAGCGGCTGCCGCCGGACCGGGTCATTGCCATCCTCGATTCGACCGGCGTGGTGGTCGCACGCACGCACGAAGCGGCCAGGTTCGTCGGCCATAAGGGTTCGCCGTCGCTGCTGGCGAAGCTGCCTCTCAAGCTGGAGGACGCGATCGAGGCGGTCACGCTCGAAGGTATTCCCGTGTATTCGATGTTCAGCCGCTCGGTGACCAGCAATTGGGCCGTCGTCATCGGCGTGCCGCGAAGCGTGGTGCTGTCGGAGATGCTGGCGTCGATCAAATGGATCACCGTTTTCCTGCTGGCGCTGCTGGCCACCGGCTTCGGCGTGGCGTGGTACTTCGCGCGCAATATCGCCGGTTCCGTCAGCGCCTTGTCGTCCGCCGTGGTCAGGCTGGCCGGCAAAGGCGGCATGCCGACGCCGCCCCAGCGCCTGAGCTTCCGCGAAGCCGAAGACGCCATCGTGACACTGCGCACGGTCGAAGCGGAATTGCTGCGCTACCGCCATCACCTGGAAAACCTGATCGAGCAGCGCACGCTCCAGCTGCAATCGGCGGTGAAGCAGGCGCAGACCGCCAACGCGGCCAAGGACGTTTTCGTCGCCAATATGAGCCATGAACTGCGCACGCCGATGAACGCGGTGCTGGGCATGGCCCA
>Ga0105244_10003021_pt1 | contig 12346 bp, 10 predicted proteins | sample KBSM44metaG_FD_80423 | JGI IMG/M metagenome (GOLD analysis project Ga0105244, IMG submission 80423) | Miscanthus rhizosphere microbial communities from Kellogg Biological Station, Michigan, USA - KBS M4-4 metaG | ecosystem: Host-associated > Plants > Roots > Rhizosphere > Soil | place...
AATGTGAAGTTTTCATAAGGATTTGAAACTGTGTACTTGGATTCCATTGATTCAGAACGCCAACGGCTGCAACCGGACAAACTCGCGACTGATGAGACTCAGGCGCCATTGTCGCGTATCGAGCGGTATGACAGTCGCTCGATCTACTGCCGGGAACACGCACTGCCCAACGAACGGGTCTTTTTGAGTGGCCAGCAGGCGCTGGTGAGGTTGCTGCTGTCCCAGGCTGAACTGGATCGATCCAACGGCATTCGCACGGCGGGGTTCGTCAGTGGCTACCGAGGGTCACCGCTGGGTGGTGTCGACCGCGAGCTGGTCAAGGCCAAGGCTGTTCTGGAGAGTGCGAACATCCGTTTTCTGCCCGCGATCAATGAAGATCTGGCAGCCACGGCCCTGATCGGCACGCAGCGCGTCGAAAGTGATCCGCAGCGTCTGTATGACGGCGTGTTCGGCATGTGGTACGGCAAGGGGCCCGGGGTCGACCGCTCCGGTGACGCGATCAAGCACGGCAGTTCCTATGGCTCGTCGCCCAACGGTGGGGTTCTGGTGGTCACTGGTGACGATCACGGTTGCGTGTCGTCATCGATGTCGCATCAATCCGACCGCACGCTGATCGCCTGGGGTTTGCCGGTGATTCATCCGGCAGGCCTTGATGATTACGAACGCTGCGGTCTGTGGGGGTGGGCGCTGTCACGCACTTCAGGATTGTGGGTGGGCTTCAAGGCCATCACCGAAACCGTCGAGGCAACTGCCTCCGTTGAATCGATCCCGCTACCCGAATTCGTCACCCCCGAGATCAATCCGGGACCAGACGGGCTGCATTGGCGCTGGCCGGACCTGCCGGGCATGCAGATCGAGCGCCGGACCGCGTTCAAGTTCGACGCCGCCCGGGCCTTTGCCTTGGCGAACCCGATCGATACCGCGGTCACCGCGCCCGCCCGGCCGACGCTGGTCATCGGTGCGGTGGGCAAGGCGTATGGCGACGTGCGCCAGGCCTTGCAGCAATGTGGTATCTCCCTTGAGCAACTGGAAAACGCCGGCGTCGCGCTGCTCAAGATCAACCTGGTCTATCCGCTGTCGCCTGTGCTGGACGCCTGGACCCGACGCGCCGGCAATGTGCTGATCATCGAAGAGAAGCAAGCGATTGTCGAAGAGCAGCTCAAACAGAAGTACTACAACGCTGCGCATGACCAGCGTGCGGTGATCATCGGCAAGACCGACGAACACGGCCAACCACTGATCTCGGATCACGAAGAGCTACGTCCGTCGCGCATCGCCGTACTGCTCAAGCAGCGTCTGCAAAGCATGGGCATTGACCTGAGTCTCCCGGATTTCTGGTGCCTGCCCAGCGTCTCGCGAGTTGAAGAGTGGATCCGGCGCACGCCTTATCTGTGTTCCGGATGCCCGCACAACACCTCCACTCAGGTGCCCAAGGGCAGTGAAGCGCGGCTCGGCATCGGTTGCCATGCCATGGCCGCGCGCATGCCTGAACGCTCGACCACCGGCAGCGTGCAGATGGGTGGAGAAGGGGTCGACTGGCTGGGCCAGGCACCGTTCGTACAGACCCCGCACATCTTCCAGAACATCGGCGACGGGACCTTTTTTCACTCCGGATTCCTCGCGGTGCGACAGGCCATCGCGGCCGGCGCGACCATCACCTACAAGCTGCTCTACAACGACGCGGTGGCCATGACCGGCGGCCAGCCGATCGACGGCAAGCTCACGGTGAAGAAAGCCGTTGAACTGCTCAAGGCCGAAGGCGCGCAGCGAATCGTGGTGGTGGCGGACGACCTGCAGCGATACCAGGCGCATGACAGTCTGCCCCAGGGCATCGAAGTCTTTCACCGTGAAAAGCTCGAAGAAGTGCAGTTGCAACTGCGCGAGACCCGTGGCGTCAGCGTGCTGATTTTCGATCAGGTCTGTGCCGTCGAAGGTCGTCGACGCAAGAAGCAATTGCCGGCCTCGCTGGTGAAGACTGAAGTGGTCATCAACGAAGCGGTCTGTGAAGGTTGCGGCGACTGCCAGGTCAAATCCAACTGCCTGTCGGTGATCCCGGTGCAAACCTCGTTCGGTGCCAAGCGCCGCATCGATCCGCACTCGTGCAACACCGATCTGTCGTGCATCAAGGGCTTCTGCCCAAGCTTTGTGACGGTGACCGGCAAGCTGCGGCAACGACCGCGCAAACTCGCCGACAGCGCCCAGGTGCTGGCGCGGGCCGAAGCGCTGGCGCTGCCGCCATTGTCGCGTGCGCTCGACCTGCCGTACGAAATGCTCCTGGCGGGTGTTGGCGGCACCGGTGTGGTGACCGTGGCGCGGGCGATTGCCATGGCCGCCCACCTCGACGGACGTGCGGTCAGCGTGCTCGACTTTACCGGTTTCGCGCAAAAGGGCGGCGCCGTGTTGAGCCACATACGTCTGGCTGGCGACGCCGATGCGTTGCACCAGCACCGCATCGACATCGGCGGTGCCGACCTGCTGCTCGCGGCCGATCTGGTGGTGGCCAGTGAAGACGATGCGCTGGCTACGCTGCGACCGGACAAAACCGTGGTCATCGCCAACAGTGCTCTGACCCAGACTGGCGCAATGTTGCGCAATACCGGACTGGGTATAGAAACCGACGCGATTCAAACGTTTCTGCAGCAAAAGGTTGGTGCCGAACACTTCCACAGCCTGGATGCCGGTGAGTTGGCGAACAGCCTGGTCAGCCCGATGCAAGCCAACATGCTGTTGCTCGGTTACGCGTGGCAGAAGGGCACGATACCGGTGTCGCTGCCGGCGCTGAAAAAAGCCATTGATCTGGCCGGCAGCGCCGCGACCAACCATTTGGCTTTCGCCTGGGGCCGATTGTGGGCGCAGGATTCGGCTTTTGTCGCGCCTTACCTGGAGCAACCCATGGATGCCGTGTCGACGATTGCGATCCGCGACATCAGCGACATGCGCGGCCGCCACGAAAGCCTCGAACAACTGATCAACCATCGCAGCGAATTCCTCACCAGCTACCAGAATGCAGCGTATGCGGCGCGTTACCGCAAGGTCATCGAGCAACTGCGAGCGCTACCGGCGGCCGGTAATGACAGCGCGCTGACCCAGGCAGTGGCACGCAACCTCTTCAAGCTGATGGCTTACAAGGACGAGTACGAGGTTGCACGGCTGCTCACCACGCGCAGTTTCACCGACTCGCTGAAGGCCCGCTTCGACGGCGGCGTTCGCCTGAAATTTCACTTTGCCTTGCCGCTGCTGCGCAAGAACCAGGAGAGCAGCGGCGAGCCGAAAAAGATCGCGTTTTCCGGCTGGATCCTGCCGCTGCTGAAGGTCCTGGCCAAGGGCCGGGTGTTGCGCAACACCCGGTTCGATCCGCTGGGCTTCTCTGCCGAGCGCCGCGAAGAGCGTCGCTTGCTCAATGACTACGAGCAAACCCTGCAACGCCTGTTACCGAAATTGAACTCGGAGAATCTATCGGCGTTCGTCGCCTGGGCAAATCTGCCGGATTCGATTCGCGGCTACGGCCACGTCAAGGAGCGCTCGATTGCGGCGGCGCGACTGCGCGAGAAAGAACTCATCGAACAGATTCTGGCGGACAAGCCGGTCATTCACGGTGTCGAGTCATGGCAGCCATCCACCGTCATCGCCAGGCAACTGAGCGAAGAAGAGCGCGACGTGATGGAAGCCTCTTGACCGAAGGCTACGCCAGCCCCGCAGAACAACAAATACAACAACTACCGAGATGAGCTGATAACGATGAATAACGACAGCATTGCGCCCGACCTCCTGCACAAAGGTTCGGCTGACGACGTTTTGATTGGCGCACCCAGAGACGCGCTGCCGCTGTATGTGAACGACACACTGGTCGAGGCCAACGGGCATAACCCGTTGGTACGCAATTACGCTGCAGGCGCCAACCTGCCACGCCGCTTCGAGATTGCGCCAGCGCTGCAGAAAAAGAACCGGATGGAAGAAGTTCGTGCCGATGATGAATGGAATCGGCTGAGGGCGCTGCCTTATCAGATCGTCGCCGCACAACTGGAGGCAGCTGGAATCCGCAGCGACAGCCTGGAAACCAGCGTGGCCGCGCTGTGCGAATCGATCCCGGCGATTCGCCGCGCCAGTTCGTTCCGCTTCATCAATAACGCCGACAATTATTTCTTCTATCGCAAGGCGCACGAACATGTGCCGGGGACGATGTTCATCGAGGCGGCGCGGCAAGCGGTTTATCACCATCTGTATCACCACACCGATCATGCGCGCGGTGCCGTCACCGTCAGCGTCAATGAGCTGAACGCGAGTTTTTTCGCTTACGCAGAGCTGATGTATCCGATCGAACTGGTGGTCGACAACATGACCCCGAGCGATGCCACGTCGCCGAAGAAAATCCATCTGCGTGTCGCGTTCTATCAACGTCAGACCCTGTTCGCCACCGTCGACACCAAAGCCACCGTGATCGACATGCCGCTGTTCGAAAAAACCCGCAATATTTTCATCTACTGCAACGACTGGTTTGCACCGCTGCAACCGTTGAAGCTGGCCTGCACGATCAGCGACGCGCAGGGGCGCAAAGTTGAAGTGCAGCTATTGGGCCTGGGTAAGAGCGGTTGCGTGACGACAACGGCGGATATGTCCGAGCCGGTCACTCTGCACATCGTCTATGAAGGCAAATTGAGTTTTACCGCCGGCATCCGCCGCGTCGGGCAGGGCGAGTATTCTTCGTGGGCGTTCGCCGAGGTAGATTTCAACGGCTTGCAAGTGATCAGCGACATGATCAAGCGCGGCTTTGTCCACCTCGATGAGCCGGCCCTTGCGGCCTTGCAGCAATGATCGTGGCAACCCCGACTTTCCAAGCGGCCACCCAAACGCTGCATTTCGGCACGCAGGCAGTGGCGAAGAATCGACTGTATTTTTCCTCGCTCGGCATGGATCTGTGTGACGAACACGGCTTCCCGCAACCGGCGTTTTTCTCGGTCTATCAAGCTTTGATGGACGGCGGTGCTGGTTTTGGCTTTCTCGGCAATGCCAGCGTCGACGCCGATGCACGCTACAACAGCCGTGGTCTGCGTCTGACTTCGGCGGCCCACGCGCAGGCCCTGCGGCCGCTGTTTGAAGCGGCGCGGGCGCGTGGTTTCCCGTTGGGCGTGCAACTGCAGCATTACGGGCCGCAGTCACTGCCGTCGAAGCAGGGAATCATTCTGACCCCCAGCGCCATCGCGTCGCCGAGCATCCTCAGCGCGTACCCCGAGGCACGGGCAGTGGCGATGACCGAGGCACAGATCCAGCGCTGCATCGAACAGTTCTGCGTCGCCGCCCGCTATGCGCAACAGGCCGGTGCCACGTTGATCCAGCTACAGGCATCCAACGGCTATTTGATCAGCAGTTTCCTTTCGCCAAAGACCAACCGGCGCATGGATGACTGGGGCGGCACGCCGCTCAAGCGCGCCAGGCTGTTGCTTTCGATTGTCGACGGGATCCGTCAGGCCACCGATCACAAGGTCGCGGTCACTGTGCGCCTGGGCATGGATGACGGCCTCGGTGCAGAAGGGCAGCACGCCGCGCTGTTGGGTGATGTCGTCGCCGCGCTGGAGGCCAGTGGGGTCGCAGCGATTACCTGTTCGCTGGGCATCAGCGAGACCTTCCATTTCTTTTTCAAAAATACCGGACAGGCCTTGGCCATGTCGCGGGAAGGCTGCCGCTATCTGAAGCGTTTCGTGCGGATTCCGCTGGGCTTTACCGGTTCGGTCGCGGACGTGGCGCAAGCCGATGAAATCATCGCCAGTGGCGATGCCGATTTCGTCGGGTTCGGCCGCGCCATGCTCGCCGACAACGACTTCGTCGCCAAGCAACTGGCGGGGCGAGCCGATCAGCTCAACCGCTGCCGAGGCGATGCGTTTTGTTTCCGCGACAAAAAAGAGCCCATGGCCGAGCGCGTGTATTGCTGCGTCAATCCTGCCTACCGCCGGCCAGAACAACTCCAACAGCACTATGAGGAAAACCTGCAATGAACTTCACCGCCAAGATCGCTCTCGTTGTCGGGGGCACACGTGGGATCGGCTTTGATGTCAGCCAGAAGCTGATCGAAGCCGGCTGCATCTGTTACATCACCGGCCGCAACGAAGACGATGGCCTGACCGCGCAAAGTCGTCTCGGCGAAAACTGCACGTTCATCCGCAGCGACGTCACCGACGAAGCCTCGGTGATCGAGCTGTTCCGCCTCATCAACGACAGGCACGGTCGACTCGATCTGGCCGTCAACAATGCCGGCGTCACCTCAAAACACGCGCCGATCCGCGACATGGATTTCGCTGACTGGAAGCGCGTACTGGAAATCAATCTGCTGGGCCCGCTGCTGTTGCTCAAGCACGAAACCAACCTGATCTCGAAGCACGCGGGTGGCTCGATCGTGAACGTCTCGTCTTGCGCCGGTTTGCTGGGGGTTGCCAAACAAAGCGCCTATTCCACCAGCAAGGCTGCGCTGAACATGCTGACCCAGGTCTGCGCGATTGAATGCGCTGAAGAAGCCCTGCCTGAGCGGCATTCGATTCGCGTCAACGCCGTATGCCCCGGGCCGACATTGGGCGGCATGAACTCGGAAGAGCGCCTGAAAGCCAACCCGGAGTCCACCCGGCACAAGCTGCAAGTGACGGCGATGAAGCGCTTCGCCAACCCCGGCGAGATTTCCGCCGCAATCCTCTGGCTGCTGAGTGACGCATCGTCGTTTGTCACCGGTACGGTGATGCCGGTCGATGGCGGTTTTTCGGCCGGTAAATTCTGATGCACACCGTAACGCGTAACCCTACTGCAGAATCTCGCGAGAAGGCCAGCCAGCGGGTGTTTATCACGGGCGTGAGCAGCGGCATCGGCGAGGCGCTGGCGCTGCTTCATTTGCAAAACGGGCATACGGTTTTCGGCACTTCGCGTCGTCAGCCCTATGGCCTGATGGACTATCCGGACTTCCATTTTCGGTCGTTCGATCTGTCCCGGCCGAGCGCGATGGACGAGCTGTTCGAGGACAACTTTGCCAGCGTTCTGGAACAGGGCGTCGACAGGGTTTTCCTGAATGCCGGGGTCAGCGGCAACGTCCCCGGGCGTGGTGCGGAATTCTCGCTGGATGAGCTGCAGCATGTGCTCAACGTCAACGTGCTGGCCAATAAAGCCATGCTTGACCTCGTGCTGTCGTCTTCCCGGCGCCCGACGACATGCGTGCTGTCAGCCTCGATGGCGGGCGTGCGCTTTCGCGCGGGCACGCTGCCATACAGCCTGTCGAAAGCCGCGCTGGCGGCATTGGGCGGTGTTTACGCCGAGGAAAATCCGCAGGTGTTCTTCGCGGTGCTCGGTCTGTGCAACGTTGATACCGGTCTGTCCCGGCAGGTGAGCTTCAGCCAGCGCACCGCCGACTTCGCCGACCTCAAGTCGCTGCAGCAACGAGCCCTGGCGCCCGGTTACATGGTGTCACCTGCGCAACGCGCGAAGGACATGCTGGCGGTGATTGACGCGCCCGATGCCTATGGGATCAAGAGCGGGATATTCGTCGACATGCGCACGGCGCTGGCCGATCACCAGAAAACGCACTCGCCATTGTCTCAAGCGTAGTGAATGCAGGGACCTGCATCAGCCAATAAAGGAATGTTGGAATGTTCAATCAAGTCAAAGCGCTGACCGAGTCAGCCGTTCGGCAACAGGATCTGTTGCTGGGCACCCCGATCGATTTGTCCCGCGGCGAAGACAGCCGCCTTTACGGCGTGGACGGCAGTATCGATTCCCTGACCCTGGTCTCGATCATTGTCGATGTCGAGGAAAAACTGCGCAGCCAGCTTGGCGTTGAGGTGCGTCTGGCCGATACCACCGACCTGCCCGAATCCGCCACGCCGTTTGCCACACTGGGCACGCTGATCGCCTACATCATGGACCGGTTGTCTGCGGCGCAAGCTTCAGTTCAGGCCGTTTGATCGAGCGGGAGGGTTGGGTATGCAAGTAGCAGCATTTTTGGCTCATCTGAAAAGCGCCGGCAGCCAACCGGCAATCGTCAGCGATGAGGGCCGCTTTACCTATGACCAGTTGCACGCGCAGATAAGCGTGTACAGCGCGGAACTGGCGGCAAAATCCGTCAGTGATTCCTGCGTACTGCTGGTCGACAACTACAGCTTCAACAGCGTCTGCATGCTGTTCGCGTTGTGGCTGCGCAACAACGTGGTGGCGCTGTCTGTGCCCAAGGGCGAGGAACAGCTCGCGCAGTTGGCGGGCGCGGCGGGCGCGAGGTTTTCCGTTATCGGCGGGACGCCGGAGTTGGTGGTTGTCCAGCACGCCAACCCTGTCGTGCCACCGACTGTAGACGGACTGCTGTCGCGGCATCAGCCCGGTTTCATTGTGTTTTCTTCAGGCTCGACAGGCCCGGCAAAAGGCGTGGTGCACAGCATCGCGCCGTTCTTCGAGCGCTACCTGAATGCCGAACACTGCGGTGCGATTCTGGCGTTTCTGCTGTTCGATCACATCGGCGGCCTGGTGACCGTGCTGCAGGCGCTCGCCACCCATGGCACGTTGATTCTGCCCAATGAGCGCTCGCCGCAAGAGGTCGGTCGCTGCATCGAATCGTTCAACGTGCAAACCCTGCACGTCTCGCCGACGCTGCTGAACCTGGCGACGATCACCGGGGTCTTCCAGAAGTGGGACACGAGCAGTCTGCAGCGCATCTATTTCGGCTCCGAACCGAGTTCACCGGAATCCATCCAGCGCATTGCCAACGTCATGCCGCACGTGCAATTGCAGCAGTTGTACGGGATGTCGGAGATCGGCGTGCTGCCGTGCCGCAGCAAGGCCGGCGACAGCGCGTGGATGAAGATCGAAGACCCGAACTACAGCCTGCGGGTGGTCGACGGCATTCTGCACGTGCGCGGCGCAACCAACATGCTTGGCTACCTTGCCAGCGCCGGTGACCTGTCGAGTGATGGCTACCTGATCACCCATGACCTGGCCGAGGAGCACGAGGGCTATTTCCGGGTCACGGGGCGGGCGGTCGATCTGATCAACGTCGGCGGCAAAAAGGTCTTTCCGTCGCACGTGGAAAGTGTGCTGATGGGCCTGGAAAACGTCTCGGATGTGGTCGTTTACGCGCAGCCCAACCCACTGCTCGGGCAGATCGTCGCCGCGCGTTTCACGCTGTTCGAGCCGGAAAGCCTGGAAGCGTTCAAGGTCCGCTTGTATCAACACGTTCGCGGCGTACTGGCGCAGGAACAACTGCCGCGGGTGGTCTCCATCGCCGAGACGCCGCTGTACACCAGCCGCTTCAAGAAAATGCGTCACCCCGGCGTTCTCGCCCAGTCGTGAGACCGGTTTACTCATCACGTTATAAGGAAATGACCCATGGTTGATCTGGTAAAAATGCGCGCAAGCATCGCTGAAATCCTGTTCATCCCGGTGGACGAACTGCACGGTGAGACGCGGCTGGAAAACAGCGACAACTGGGACTCGATGGCGCGAATCGGGATTATTGCGCTGGTGTTCGAACAAGTCGGCGTGAGCGTGTCGGGCGAGGAGATCGAGCGTGTGGTCACGGTGCAGGATCTGTTCGATCTGATCGACCGCAAAATCAAGGACGCCGCATGAGCCTGCTGACCATTGAGGGCGTCGCCATTCGGGCGGTCACGGCGGCGCTGCCCGAGCGTCGTGTGACGGAAGAGGACTTCGCCGAACTGTTCGGCGCCAAGGAAGTTGCGCGCATCGCCAAGAGCACCGGCATCCAGTCGATCCGCGAAACCAAAACCCTGCACACCTCTGATCTGATCATCGCCGCGTGCCGCAACCTGCTCGATCAAGGGCATGCTGCGGCACAGGACATCGACGGTCTGATCGTGGTGACCCAGACGCCTGACTCGTGGGTGCCGGGTGTCGGCTTCATGGTGCAGCAGGCCCTCGGCCTGCCGCAGCATTGCCTGGTACTGAATGTGGCCGCAGGTTGCTCCGGCTATATCAGTGCGCTGGTTCAGGCGGGCGCGCTGATTTCATCCGGTGCCTGCAAGAAAATCCTCCTGTGCACCGGGGACGTGACCACGCGAATCCTCGACGAACGCGACCGCCACGTGAAGATGCTGTTTGGTGACGCTGCGTCGGCAACGTTGCTGGAGCCGGGTGCAGGCAAGTTCGAGTTCATCTGCGGCGCCGATGGCAGCGGCGGCGCGGCGCTGCAGTCCGACATCGCCTACGCCCGGGAGGCGGGCAGCCACGTTTGCGCGACCATCCAGCGTTTGCAGATGGATGGCACGGCGGTGATGAATTTTGCCCTGAGCCGGGTCCCGCAGACCGTCAAGGCTTTGCTTGAGGCCACGGGGTCAAGTCCTGCTGCGCTGGACTTGCTGGTACTGCATCAGGCGAACGCGTTCATGCTCAATTACCTGCGACGGATGATCGGCGTGGCGGCGGAAAAGATGCCGGTCGACATCGATGGCGTTGGCAATACCAGCTCCACCTCGATTCCGATCGTGTTGTCGCGTCATGCCGCGATCGGCACGCCGCAGGCCGAGCACGTTGTGCTGTGCGGTTTCGGTGCCGGGCTGTCGTGGGGCGCGTTGAAGGTCGATCTGCGTCGCACGACCGCTGTGGCACCTTGCGAAGTGCCGGAGAAAACCGCTCTGGCGGACGAACCGGCTCTGGCTCCGAGTGAGCGTTTGCAGGCCTGACCGCTCCTCAATGGCATGACATGGCACCCTTGGCGGCGATCCTCGGATCGACTTCAAAGGTGCCACGCCTTGGTTCAAATCCTCTGATCACGGGACAGCTGTTTCATGAAGCGAAAACTCTGCAGCGCACTGGGCATCATCGGCCGCAAAGACAATCTGACGTGGCAATATCCTTCGCCTTTTCTGCCGCTGTTTCAGTTTCACGAGCGGCATGAGTCTGGTGCGATCCGTGCGCAACCCGAGGACATCATCGCCGCCGTTTGCGCGTTGGACATGCGTGAAGACCGCGTCGTCGATGCGCTGTTATCCCTGCGCGAGTTGCCGGGAAAAATACTACGAAGATTGGCGGGCGGAGCTTCGCAGGCGCAAACCGCCCCGTTCGGTTTTGACGCTTTCACGCTACTGGAACGCACCCCGACAGAAGTGTCTCTGGGCCTGGCAGGACGCTTCTGGCGCCCGGATCTGAAGACTGGCCATATCGCTGATGCTCAAGCCTTCAAGGCGCTGGATGATCCGCGCGCGGCGAAACTGCTGCTGCGTTTTCAGGTCATCGAACATCCACAAGGCATGCGCACGCTGCGCACCGAAACGTTTGTGTATTGCGCTTCCACGCGCAGCAAAATGCTCTTCACCCCTTACTGGCTGCTGATTCGTCTGGCCAGTGGCTGGATTCGCCAGCGCAATCTTGCCGCCATCCAGCGGCAATTCTCGACAGAACGGGCAGTGTAAAAAATCGCATCAATTGGTTACATTGATAGCCTCAGCGAATCAATCTCCCGAGTCCCGCCATGGCCATCAACTTCGACCTCAACGATCTGCAAGCCTTTCGCGCCGTGGTCGAGCAGGGCAGTTTTCGCAAGGCCGCCGACACCGTGCGCCTGTCGCAACCGGCGTTGAGCCGGCGCATCGAAAAGCTTGAAGACGCCCTCGGTGTCAAACTCTTCGAACGCACCACGCGCAAGGTCAGCCTGACCCAGGCCGGGCGTGGATTCATGCCCAGTGTCGAGCGTTTGCTCGATGATCTCGATGTCGCGTTGCTGGGCATCAGCGAAGTCGCTTCGACCCGTTTAGGCCACGTCACCGTCGCCTGCGTGCCCTCGGCGGCGTACTACTTCATGCCCCGCGTGATCGCGCGCTATCACCAGCAATTTCCACGGATCAAAGTCAAAGTGCTCGACTCCAGTGCGCACGATGTCTTGAGTGCGGTGGTCAATGGCGAGGCGGATTTCGGCTTGAGTTTTCTCGGTACGCAGGATGCCAAAGTCGAGTTCGAACCGCTTGTGCAGGAGTGCTACGTCGTCGCCTGTCGCCGCGATCACCCGTTGGCCGGGCGCAGCAGCGTGAGCTGGGACGAGTTCTATCAGCAGGATTACATCTCGCTCGACAAGACGTCTGGCAATCGTTTTCTGCTCGATCAGGCGTTGAGTACGGTGGTGCCGCAGCGTTCTAGCATCTGCGAAACCCGGCATGTGACGACGATGATCGGTCTGGTGGAAGCGGGGTTGGGCGTGGCGGCGGTGCCGCTGATGGCGATGCCCGGGCCGGATCATCCGATCCTGACGCGAGTGCCGCTGACCGATCCGCAAGTGATGCGCAGTGTCGGCATCATCAAGCGCCGGGGTCGCACGTTGACCCCGGCGGCACTGGAACTGGAGCGGCTGGTGGTGGAAATGAAGGTCCAGCCGCCG
>Ga0105244_10003023_pt1 | contig 12345 bp, 5 predicted proteins | sample KBSM44metaG_FD_80423 | JGI IMG/M metagenome (GOLD analysis project Ga0105244, IMG submission 80423) | Miscanthus rhizosphere microbial communities from Kellogg Biological Station, Michigan, USA - KBS M4-4 metaG | ecosystem: Host-associated > Plants > Roots > Rhizosphere > Soil | place: Michigan...
ACGCGGCGGCGCGACAGGCCGTAGGCGTTATCGTCGAGCATCAGCTTGAGGGCGGTGGCGGTCGGCTCGAAGTTCAGCAGCGGCTCGCCCATGCCCATCATGACGACGTTGGTGATCTGGCGCTCGCCCTTCGGGCCCGGCTCGATGCCCTTGGTGCGGCGCAATTCGAACTCGGCCATCCACAGCTGGCCGATGATCTCGCCGACGCTCAGGTTGCGGGAAAAGCCCTGCTTGCCGGTCGAGCAGAAACGGCAGTTGACGGCGCAGCCGGCCTGGGTGGAAATGCACAGGGTGCCACGGTTTTCTTCCGGGATGAACACGGTTTCGACCGCGTTGCCGTTGCCGACGTCGACCAGCCATTTGCGCGTGCCGTCGGTGGACGTGTGGTCGCTGATGATGGCCGGCGCCGTGACGTGGGCGCGGGTTTTCAGTTTGTCGCGCAGCGACTTGGCCAGATCGGTCATGGCGTCGAAGTCCGACGCGCCGAATTGATGGATCCAGCGTTGCAGTTGCTTGGCGCGGAACGGCTTCTCCCCCAACTCGGCGCAATAAGCGATGAGCTGCGCGGGATCGAAGTCCAGCAAGTTGGTGTGAGGTGCGTTCATAGTCAGGTTCAAAACAGTTCTAAAAAAACTCCGTTCCCGCGCGGGGGCGGAAACGGGGGTATTGCACGAATTACTTACCGCGAATTACTTGCCGAAGAAGTAGGCAATTTCAACTGCAGCGGCTTCGACAGCGTCGGAACCGTGAACGGCGTTGGCGTCGATCGAGTCGGCGAAGTCAGCACGGATGGTGCCTTTTTCAGCCTTCTTAGGATCGGTGGCGCCCATCAGTTCGCGGTTTTTCAGGACGGCGTTTTCGCCTTCCAGTGCCTGGATCATGACTGGGCCCGAGACCATGAAATCGACCAGGTCTTTGAAGAAGCCGCGCTCTTTGTGCGCGGCGTAGAAACCTTCAGCCTCTTCACGCGACAGCTGCTTCATTTGAGCAGCAACGATCTTCAGGCCAGCGCCTTCGAAACGGCTGTAGATTTGGCCGATAACGTTTTTTGCAACTGCGTCTGGTTTGATGATCGACAGGGTGCGTTCGATTGCCATTTGAAAAACTCCAATAAAAAGAAAGGTTTAAAACAAAATTGATAGCTCAATCAACCTTTGATTTTACCATAGAACACCCCATATTCCGAGCAAGGGCACCAGATAAGGCTGCAAGCGGCCAGGCGAATGCCCCGTTTCGGGGCGAAAAGTCCCGGTTTTGACGGGGTTGCGAGCGTTTAAGCCCGGATTAAGTGCTTTTGGTACATGTTTTTGGGTATTTCGGCTGGTACGTGCTATGCTTTTAACAAGCGGTAAACCGAATCACTTTGAGGGAGGCACTATGATTAATATGGAAAAAACTTACGATCTGTCGGCAGGCAGTCGCCGTGCCGTACAGCACAACGTGCTGCGCAATACGTACTGGCTGCTCGCGTTGTCGATGATACCGACCGTGTTTGGCGCGGCGCTGGGCGTGTCCCTGCACCTGCCGCTGGGCGGCGGCCTGATGGCACTGGTGTTCCTGGCCGGCGCCTTCGGTTTCATCTGGGCGATTGAAAAGAACAAGGATTCCGGCATGGGCGTGGCCCTGCTGCTGGGCTTCACGTTCTTCATGGGTCTGATGTTGACGCCTCTGCTGTCGCGCATCCTGGGCTTCTCCAACGGCGGCTTCCTGATCATGGCGGCCTTCGGTGGCACGGCCTCGGTGTTCGCGGTGCTGGCATCGATCGCCACGGTCTCCAAGCGTGATTTCTCGGGCATGGCCACGTGGCTGTTCGCCGGTGTCATCGTGCTGATTTTGGCGTCGCTTGCCAACATCTTCCTGAACATCCCGGCGCTGGGCATCGTCATCTCGGTGGTGGCGATCGCGATCTTCTCCGCGTACATCCTGTATGACGTGCAGCAGATCATCAACGGCGGCGAGACCAACTACATCAGCGCCACGCTGCGTTTGTACCTCGACGTGTACAACATCTTCACCAGCCTGTTGTCGCTGCTGGGTATCGCCGGCGGCAGCCGCGATTAAGATCGTTAGTTGGTAGCATCCAGAAAGCCGGCCTCGCGCCGGCTTTTTTATTGGTCTTGGCAGCCAGGCAGACTCGCACGCCCCCAAGGACGCATCGCCGGCATGTCGTTAAAACGGTGATGGGTTTGACTCGGCGTTGCCACGCACCTGGAAGCGGCTGCTGACGACGACCTTGTCCTCGCCATCCACCAGCGCCAGCTCATGCTGTCCCGCCACCGGATGCCACGCGTAATCCCCATCCGCCCCGCCCAGCGCCGTGCCGTCCAGCCGCCATCGCAGCCCGCGCCCGCCCTGCGCGTGGAAAAACACCCGCTCGATACTCTTCGGGATATCCGGATCGAGCGCGATAATCTCCGCATCGCCAGGGTAGAGTATCTTCGGCGCCCTGCCCGCATCGCCGACCAGCGCGACGACCGGGCTCTCCGTCCCGGCCAGGAACCACTCGCCGCGCGCCGTCTCCAGCGCCGGTTGATAGACGATCTGCTGGCGCGCCACGCCGGGCGGCGCTTTCGGCGCCCCGCTCGGCCGGCCGCGATGCAAATAGTCGACGACATCCCGCCACACCGGCGCCGCCCCCGTCACCCCGGACACATCCCACATCGGCTGGCCGTCGAAATTGCCGACCCAGACCCCGACCGTGTAGCGGTCCGTGTAACCGACACACCAGTTATCGCGCATGTCCTTGCTGGTGCCGGTTTTGACGGCGCTCCAGAAGGTCGTGGCCAGTTCGTTCTTCAGGCCGAAGGTCAGGCTGCGCGCGCCCCGATCGGCCAAGATATCGCCGACGATGAAGCTGGCGCGCTGATCGAGCACGCGGCGCGGCGCCTCTCCCGGCGCGGCGGCCAACGACAACCGCACCGGCCCCGCCATGCCGCCATTGGCCAGCACGCGGTAGGCATTGCTCAATTCCAGCAGCGACACCTCGGCGGAGCCCAGCGCCAGCGAGTAGCCATAGTAATCGGCCGATTGCGTCAAGCTGCTCAGGCCCACGTCGCGCAGCCGCTCGTGAAAGCGCTCCAATCCCGTCATCACCAAGGTGCGCACCGCCGGCACGTTCAACGAACTGGCAAGGCTGGTCCTGACGCTGACATAGCCCTTGAAATCCTTGTCGTAATTCTGCGGAACGTACAGGCCGGACGGCGTGGAGATATCGATCGCCGTGTCGTCCATCAGCGAGGCGGCGGTGATCAGTTTGCGCTCGATCGCCAGCTCGTACAAAAATGGTTTCAGCGTGGACCCGGCCTGCCGCAGCGCCGCCACGCCATCGACCTCGCCATCGCCGGCATTGCCGACATAGGCGAGGATGTCGCCGCTGGCGTTGTCGAGCACCACCACGGCGCCATCGTGGACGTTACGCCCTTGCAGCGACATCAACTGCTGGCGCAGGACGGTCTGCGCATACCGCTGCAACTCCCCGTCCAGGGTGCTGCGGACCGATTGTCCGCCACCGGTCAGCAGCTGCTGCGCGACCTGCGGCGCCGGCGGCAAGTCGACAGCCAGTTGCGGACGCCCCAAAGCGATCAGGATGCGCAGCTCGATATCGCTGCAAGTCGCGGGCATTTTCAACTCGCGCCCCAACGCGCAGGCGCGCTGGGAGACGATCTTGGGCGAGGCCGACGGCCCGCGCAGCAGGCTGGCGAGTATCACCGATTCTGACTGGTTCAGGCCCGACGGCGCCTTGCCGAACAGGATGCGCGACGCCGCGCCGACGCCTTGCAGCTCGCCGCGATAGGACACCAGGTTCAGGTAGGCCTCGATGATCTGCTGCTTGCTCCAGGTGGCGTCGAGCTGGCGCGCGGCCTTGATCTGATCCCACTTCTGGCCCCAGCTGCGGCCCTTTGCGCTCGGCCGCAGATCGGGATGCAGCAGCGCGGCCAATTGCATGGTGATGGTCGACGCCCCGCGCGGCCGGTCACGGAACAGGTTATCCCAGGCCGCCTTGGCGGCGGCGCTCCAGTCGACGCCTTCGTGTTGATAGAAGCGCTGGTCCTCCGCCTGCAAAATCGTCCCCGGCAGCGCGGGAGAGATATCCTTCAACTCCACCCAGGGCAGCCGGCGCACCGCCATGTCGATGCGCAGCGACTGCACCGGCTCGCCGTGGCGGTCCAGCAGCGCCGCCTCGGACGAGCGGTAGCCGGCGCGCACCTGTTCCGGTGTCGGCACCTCCTGCGCCTGCGGACCGGCGGCGTGGGCGGCGCCGGCCAGCGCCAGCATGACAAACAAGATCGATCTCATTTCACCCTCAACGGCGCGTTCGGCGACTCGCCGAACATCTCCGGGCTGTACATCGCTTCGACGCGGGTCGGCGGCAGATTGAACTGGCCCGCGTTATTCAGCCGCACCGTGTACTCGACGCTCCACTTCCCTTTCGGTACGAACTGGTAGAACGAATGGAAGCCTTCGAACGTGCGCTCCTCGAACGCCGGCTCGACCCAGCCGGTGCGGCGGTTGCCCGCGTCCAGCAGCGCGGAATCGCGGCCCAGTCCCGAGCCGAGCACCGTGGCGCTGGCCGGGATCGGATCGTCCACCACTACCCAGGTCATGTCCGATTGCGCCTCCAGATCCAGCCGCACCCGATAGACATCGCCGCGCGACCACACGCCCTTGACCGCCTGCTCGACCGGCGTGATGGTCTTGGCGATCTTGTAGCCGCTCGACAGCGGCGCCTTGAGCGGCACCGCCGCCACAGTCTGCAAGGTCACCCAAGGCTTGCCGGCGCCGGCGTGATCCAGTTCCAGGTTGCCGCCGCCGCGCGGCCACGGCAGCATGGCTTTGCCGCCGCTGGCGTCGCCGCCGAAGGCGATGCTCTTGCTGGCCTGTCCCAGGGTAGCGCTGGCGGTGCCGGTCACCTTTTGGCTCTCGAACTTTTGCGCGAAGCGGTCCAGCGCCAGCACGCCCCAGGCGTTGGCCACCGTCGTGCCCCAGCGGCCGGCGCGTTGCCGTCCCAGCGCGCCGCGCGCCAGCCGGCCCATGTCGTCGCGCCAGGCGGGATTGTCGGCCATCGCCAGCAGCAGCCGGTTGGCGTTGCTGTCGGCGGACGCCATCAGCCACCACCAGTCGTCGGTGCGTTCGGTCGAGAAGCCCATCGTCGTGCCCTGGAGGTTCAGACGCGAACGCAAAATCTGCTCCGCACTGGCCAGCTGCTGAGTGCGCTGCGGCAGCTTGTCCGAGCGGCGCAGGATCAGATACCAGTCGATGACGGCCGACGTGGGCCACAGATTCGGCGCGATCGTGAACGATTCGAGCTCGCTGGCGTTGATGCCGTTGGAACGGGACAGCGCCTCCAGCGCGGCGATCTTGCGCACCGCCAGATCGGCCGTCGGCAGGGCCGAATGCAGCACCACCTTGCCCTGCACGAAGGCCAGCAAGCCGGACTCCATGCGCGCCTTCAACTCCGGCGGGATATCGTAGCCGGCTTCGTCAGAAGCGGACAGCACATAGGCGGTCAAGCTATCGCTGCCCGACTGCATGCTCGCGAAATACTTGACGAGGCCATTCGCATCCAAGTGCGCGGGCAAGGTCTCCACCGCCGACTGCCACATGGAAGGATCGTGCAGCGCGATCGCGCGCGACGCCACCTGCTCGAAGCAGCGGTAAGGATAGGCGGCCATGTAGTCGCGCACACCCGGCATATCGCCGCCCAGGGTGGTGGCGAATTGCGTCTGCACGCCGCCACGGCCCGGCAAGGCGTCCTCCGGCAGCTTGACCGGGATGCTCTGCTTGCGCTCCAGCTGGAGCAGGGTCGCCTGCGTGGTACGCAGCGGCACCGACGCCACGACTTTCTGCTTGACCTTCAAGCGGTCGCGCGAGGCCGGCGCATCATCTGCGCCAGCAATGCTTGCGCTGACGTCCCACGCCAGCGACGAGGCGCCCAGCGGCACCTCATAATCCCAGCCCACTTCCCGCGCCTCCCCGGCCTCCAGCGCCACCTGCTGCCGCGCCAGCGCCTTGCCGGCGGCGCTCGCGCCCAGCGCGACCTTGACGGCGGCATCGGTCGTATTGCGCAAGGTGAAACCGGCGCGGAAGCGGTCGCCCTCGCGCACCACCGCCGGCAGGCCGGATAGCAGGATCAAATCCTGCGAGCTGCGCACCTCCGTGCGGCCGGTGCCGAACAAATCGGCCTGCGCGTTGGCGATGGCGACGATGCGGAAAGCCGTCAGCGAATCGTTGATCGGCACCTCCACCGAGGCCTCGCCGTTGGCGTCGAGCGTCACGCGCGCCTTCCAGAACAGCAGCGTGTCGAACAGTTCCCGGCCGCCGCCCTTGCCACCGCCGCCGCCGTGCGGCACGGCCTTGCGGCCGAAGTGGCGCTTGCCGACCACCTGCATCTGCGCGGTCGCGGTCTGCACCTGCAGGCTGCGCTGCTGCATCATCGTCTCCAGCAGGTCCCAGCTGGCGTTGGGCATCAGCTCCAGCAGGCCGACATCGACCGCCGCCAGCGCCACCTCGGCGCCGGCCGGCGGCGCCGAGCCATCGGCGCGCGCCACCTTGACCTTGACGCTGGCCTTGTCGCGCACCTTGTAGACCTGCTTGTCGGCAGTCACCTGCACCTTCAGCTCATTGGCGGACCAGCCCACGCGCAGCGGCGCGATTCCCAGCTTGTAGGCCGGCTTGCCCAGATCGACCAGCGCGGTCGGCTGCACGCTCGCCACGCGGCCGCGCACCACCAGCGCCGACACGTAGACGTTGGGCGCGTAAGCCTTCTTGACCGGGATCGTGAACACCGGCTCGCTCGCGGTCAGCGGCCGCACATACGTGTCGATCACACCTTCGCGCTCCACCGTCACCAGCGCGGTCGCCTCGCGGAACGGCATGCGCACCTGGAAGCTGGCGGTGTCGCCCGGTTCGTAGCGCTTCTTCTCCGGCAGCAGGTCGATGCGGTCGTTGTCGGTGGCGCTGAACCACCAGTCGTCGCCATCGGCCACCCACATTTCGCGGTGGGTCATGGCCACGTGCTGTCCGCCGTCGCGGGTTTGCGCGCGCAGGATCAGGTTGCCCGAGGCGGGCGCCTTGACCTGGCAAATCAGCAGCCCCTTGGTGTCGGTCCGGCCTTCGCAGGCGGCGCCCAGGGCTTTGACTTCGCTGCTGTTCTCGTAGGCGTAGAAGCCGCCGATCAAGCGCCGCCGGTGCGCGTACGACTGCCGCTGGAAGAAGTCCACCGACACCGGCGCGTCGGCCACCGGCTTGCCCTGCAGGTCCAGCACCACCACCTGGAACTTGAGCGCGTCCTTGCTCATCACCCAGCCGTCGGGCTGGATGCCGATCACGTAGTTCGACGGCCACAGGGGAATGCGGGTGGCCACCGACAAGGTCTCGCCGTTGGCGTCCTGATAGGACATCTCCGCCGTCAGCTCGTGCGGAACCGTGGCGGCGGGCAGCTGGTCGAGCGTGACGCGGGTGCCGCCGGCCTTGTCCAAGGTCAGGTTGCGCGTCTTGAAGCCGGTGGCGGCGCCTTCGGTGGCATCTTCGCCGCCGTCGACGAAGACGCCCTCGTCCTCGTCGAAGGCGCCCGACTCGCGCTCCACGCCGAGTTTGACGTCGCCGCTGCTGAAGGTGAAGTTCTCGTAATCCTCGAAGGCGACCTGCTTGTCCTGCACCACCGTGCGCAGTTGCACCGGCGCCCCGCCGGCGCCACCGCCGGACAGGTAGCTCAGTTGCACGTCCAGGTCGACCGACGTGGCCTGCACCGCCGGCGCCTTCGGTCCTTGCAGCAGGGCCTTCATGGTCGGCACGCGGAACTGCTCGACCCGGAAGCGCCCGGCCACGCGGCCGCCCAGCATCACCTGATACCAGCCCTGCTTGGCGTCGGCCGGAATCGCCCAGTCGTTGGCTGCGGTGGCGTTGGCGCTCCAGGCGATCGGCAACTCGTAGCGCTGCTCGCTGCCCTCGTGGACCAGGAAAATGCTCGACGGCTGCGCCTTGCGCTGCTCGGCCGTCAGCTGGTTGGTGTCGTAGGCGGGCCGCTGCTTGCGCGGCGCGTCGTTCGCGCCGACCAGCGCGATCCCCTGCTCCACGTGGCGGCGCAGGAAGTGCTTCATGTGCACCGTCTCGCCGGCGCGCAGCAGGGTACGGTCGAATACCGTGGCGGCGATGACGTTGTCGGCCCCCTCGCCTTCGGTCGGCAAGTTGAAGCGCCAGTTCTCGATGCCGCGATCCCAATCGGACAAGGTGAACGTCATGTCGCCGCCGCTGCGCGCGCTGACAAAGAAGCCGCCGCGCGGCTCGCACGCGCTCTCGGCCAGCTCCTGCGCAATGCGCGCGACGCCGTCGCCGTTGGTGACGCCCTGCCACACCTGCTTGCCGGCGCAGTCGCGCACGGACACCTGCGCCTGCGCCACCGGCTTGCCCTTGTCGAGCGACGTCACCCACACCAGCGACGACTGCGCGCCGCGCTTGAAGTGCGCCACCAGATTGGTCACCAGCGCGGCCGAACTGACGTAGGCCGTTTCGCGCTTGCCCGATAAGGCCGCGCCCAGTTTCGGGCTGGCCAGCTCGACCACGTAGAAGCCCGGCTTGCGCAGCGGGATGCCGACCACCTCGAACGCTTGCCGGCCGCCCGGCTTGGGCATGGTGAAGCGCTGGGTCGCGGCGGCTCCACCGCCGGCCAGCAGCGGCTTGTACAACGCCTCGCCACCCAGTTCATTCGGCTGCCAGCTGCCGCGATAACTCATGCGCTTGAGCCAGTCGATGATCTGCTGGTCCTGCTGCTCCTGCGTGCCGGCGTCGTTGACCCGCAGGGACGCGCCTTCGATCGCGGTTTTCAGCCCCGCCACGTTGGCCTCGACATTCCGCACGGTGACAGGCAGCAGGCGGTCGCCTTTGGATTCGATGATGCCGAAGCGCGCCGGGAACTTGACCAGCGGCGGCTGCGCGGCGGTCTGCACCGCCATCGGGAAGCGCCGTTGATTGATCAACGGCCGGCCGGCGTCGTCCTTCAGCGAGGGCGGCAGCGACAGCAGCAATTTGGCGTTTTCCGGGAACGGTCCCGGAATGGTCAGGTGCGCCACATCCTCCGCCTTGGCATCGTATTTTTCCAGTTTCGGCTTGAAGACTTTGCCGTTGGGCGCCGTCACCCTGACCGCCATCGCATCGGCCGTGCGCACCGGTGCGGAGAACTGCAATCGCAGCGGCAGGAACGGAATGCAGCCGCCCTTGACGGCCAGCCTTTCGCAACTCAGTTTGGCGGTGAAGTCCGGCCGCGTCTTGAATGCCAGCGTTTGCGCCTGGCTGGTGACGATGCCGCTGTCGGCGGCGATGCCGGCGCCCCAGACCAGCGCCACCTTGGCCTCCGCCGGCAAAGGCCGCTGGCATTGCAGCACCACGATCGGCAGCTTCTCGATCCGGTTGCTGCGCACCGTCGTCGTGGCGCGCCACACTACGCCGCGCGCCTTGAAGTACAGCGACAGATAGCGGTTGGCGAAGTCCTTGCGCAGATCGAGGATCTTCTGGCGCTCGGCGCCGGCGAGGATGCGCACGCCGATTTTTTCGTGCACACCGTCGGCGCGGCACCAGGCGTTGGCGGCGATGGTGGCGTCGCTGGCCGGGGCGTCGAGACCGAGCACGAAGATCTGCTGTTCGTCGATGCGGTTGCTGCCTTCATACGGCAGCGATTCGACGATGGCCGGGCCGCCGGTGTCGAAGCCGAAGGCGCGTTCGCCGGCCAGCGGCTTGCCGCTCAGGTCCTTGACGTCGCTCCTGGCGGTGAAGCGGCAGGCCACGCCGGCCGGCAGGTCCCTGTCGAAATCGTAGCTCCAGTTTTGGCCGTCGATCCAGCGTCCCTTGCCCTGCTCGGGGCAGTCGACGGTGAAGGGGTCGGCCAGGCGCATGTCGCCCAGCGGAACCATGGGCGCGCTGAAGCGCGCCACCACCTGGCGCACGCCTTTGACGGTGCCGGTGGGCGAAAACGAGGTGATGGTGGTTTGGGCGAAAACGGCGAGCGGCAGGCCGCAGAACGCGGCGATGCCGATGAGACGGGACAGAAGGCGCATGCCAACTCCGGATGCTGTGTGGGTCAGTCCAGTGTTGCAAACGCCTGCGGCAAAGTCAATAACATTACAAAATAAACATTACGATACAAAGGTCATTACCGTCCCGGTAATCACCCCAGATTGAACACCGCCATCGATTCGACGTGCGACGTGTGCGGGAACATGTTGACCACGCCCGCCTTGTCGAGCACGTAGCCGGCGTTGACCAGGATGCCGGCGTCGCGCGCCAGGGTCGACGGGCTGCAAGACACATACACGATCCGCTTCGGCAGCAGGTCCGCGCGCGTTGCGCTCAACGCCACCAGCGCCTCGCTCAGCGCCATGGCGCCATCGCGCGGCGGGTCGATCAGCATGCGGTCGAACTTGCCGAGCGCGATCAGATCGTCGGCCGTCACTTCGAACAGGTTGCGCGTGTAGAACGTGGTCTTGTCCGACAGCCCGTTGGCCTTGGCGTTGTCCAGCGCCCGCTCCGACAAGGTGGTGCTGCCCTCGATGCCGACCACCTCGCGCGCCTGCGTCGCCAGCGGCAAGGTGAAGTTGCCCAGGCCGCAGAACAGATCGGCGACGCGGTCTTGCGGCTGCACCTCCAGCAGGCGCAGCGCCTTACCCACCAGCACGCGGTTGATGTAGTGGTTGACCTGCGTGAAGTCGACCGGCTTGAACGGCATCTTGATGCCGAATTCCGGCAGCAGGTAATGCAGGTCGTGGTCCAGCGGATAGAACGGCGCGGCCGTCTCCGGCCCCTTGGTCTGCAGCCAGAACTGGATCGTGTGCAGGTCGGCGAAGGCTTTCAATTTAACCTCGTCGTCCTTGGTCAGCGGCGCCATGATGCGCAGCACCAGCGCGGTGACGCCCTCGCCGATCGCCACCTCGATCTGCGGCACCTGGTCGTACAAGGACAGCGAGCCGATCAGTGCGCGCAGCGGCAGCAGCAGGTCCGACACGTGGCGCGGCAGGATCTCGCAACTGTCGATATCGGCCACGAACACCGACTTCTTCTCGTGGAAGCCGACCAGCACCGTGCCCTTCTTGACCACGTGGCGCACCGACAGCCGCGCACGGTAGCGGTAGCCCCAGGTCGGGCCGTACATCGGCCGCATCACCGTCAGCGGCTTGACCTTGCCGATGTGGCGCAGGTTGTCCTCCAGCACGCGCTGCTTGATGGCCACCTGCGCGGTCGGCTCCAGATGCTGCATCGAGCAGCCGCCGCAGTAGTCGAAATGCTTGCACTTGGGCGTGACCCGCATCGGCGACTCGCGATGCAGCGCGGTCATGCGCGCCATTTCCCAGTTCTTCTTCTTTTTAAAGGTGTAAAAGCTGACCTTTTCCCCCGGCAGGGCGCCCTCGACAAACACCACCTTGCCCTGCGAGCCGTCTTCATTGTGCAAATGGCCGACGCCACGGGCGTCCATGTCGAGCGATTTGATGTCGAGGATAGTATCTTGCATAAAATTTAATTTTAAAGAAAGAATGGCTGGCGCCGTGCGCCCGGTCAAGCGGGGGCCGGGGCATGCCGGGGCCAGTATGATAGCAGAAGGCGGAGGGGCTAAAGCAGGGAGTCGCGCACCACGCCGCGCGCGGCCATGGCCCGTTTGAGTTTGACCAGCGCCTCCTGCTGGATCTGGCGCACGCGCTCGCGGGTGACGCCCATTTCCTCGGCCAGGGTTTCCAGGGTGGCCGGGTCATCGTTGTCGAGGCCGAAACGGCGCATGATGACGATGCGTTGCTTGTCGGGCAGCTTGGTGAGCCAGTCGCGCATCAGCACCGTCATCTCGTGGTGCTCGGCGCGGGCGTCGGGACTGTCCTCGCTGTCGCCGGGCAGCATGTCCATCAGCGACGACTGGGGATCGTTGTCGAGCGGGGCGTCGAGCGAGGTGGCGTGCTCGGACAGCGCCAGGATGTCCTGCACCTCCTCGACCGGACGGCCGACCAGCTCGGCGATGTCCTCGGCGGTGGCGTCCTTGCCGTTGTGGTGCTGGGCTTCCAGATGGTATTTGCCGCGCAGGATTTGATTCAGTTCGCGCACCATGTGCACCGGCAGGCGCACCGTGCGGGCCTGGTTCATGATGGCGCGCTCGATGCTCTGGCGTATCCACCAGGTGGCGTAGGTCGAAAAGCGGAAGCCGCGCTCGGGCTCGAACTTGTCGATCGCGCGCATCAGGCCGATGTTGCCCTCCTCGATCATGTCGAGCAGCACCACGCCACGGTTGATGTAGTGCTTGGCGATGGAGACCACGAGCCGCAGATTGTGCTCGATCATGGTCTGGCGGGCGCTGAAGTCGCCGGCCTTGGCCAG
>Ga0105244_10003030_pt1 | contig 12332 bp, 10 predicted proteins | sample KBSM44metaG_FD_80423 | JGI IMG/M metagenome (GOLD analysis project Ga0105244, IMG submission 80423) | Miscanthus rhizosphere microbial communities from Kellogg Biological Station, Michigan, USA - KBS M4-4 metaG | ecosystem: Host-associated > Plants > Roots > Rhizosphere > Soil | place...
CCCTGCGGCGCCGGTGCTGGCACTGGAGGGCCCCGCCGAGATCGGCCGCGCAGCACAGGCCTTCAACCGCATGCAGGCGCGGCTGCGCAGCTTCGTCGACGACCGCACGGTGATGATCGGCGCCATCAGCCACGACCTGCGCACGCCCCTCACGCGGCTGCGCTTTCGCATCGAGGACGTGCCCGACGACGTGCGCGCCGGCATGCTCGAAGACGTCCAGGAGATGGAGCTGATGATCGGCTCCGTGCTCAGCTTCATCCGCGATGCCTCGGTGGTGAGCGCGCGAGAGCGTATGGACCTCTCGAGCCTCGTCGAGGACGTGGTCGAGCAGGCCATCTTCGTCGGCAAGAACGTGCAGCTGCGACGCGTCGAGAGCGCGCAGGTGGAGGTTGACCCCATCGGCATGCGCCGCGTGCTCGACAACCTGATCGAGAACGCCGTCAAGTACGGGCACCTGGCACGCGTGCGGCTGTTCACCGATGGGCACGACGCCGTGGTCGAGATCGGCGATCGTGGGCCGGGGCTGCCCGCAAACGAAATCGAGCAGGTGTTCAAGCCGTTCTATCGCACTGCGCAGGCGCGGTCCTCGCGTGCTGCGGGCAGCGGCCTTGGTCTGGCGGTATGCCGCTCCATCGCGCGCGCGCATGGCGGCGATGTCGTACTGAGGTCTGGCTCGCACGGGCTTGTTGCGCAGGTTCGCGTGCCGCTGGCACTTGAAGCTCAGCGGTTGCCGTCGCAGGTCGCCAGCGCGCACTGAGGCGCGCGGCTACTGTCTCTTCATTTCCGGGGTGCAGCACCACCGGCTGGTGGTGGCCTGCCGCCGTCCTGCGCGGGCTTGGTGAAGCCTGCCTTGGTCATGCACGCGGTCATCGCGGTCTCGTCGGGGCCGCCGTTCGAATCCTTGGCCACGCTGGCCGCGCAGGTCTTCAACGCTGCATCAACAGCTGAATTGCCGCCAGTGCTGCCGGTGCTTGCACTGCTGCTTTCCGTGGTCGTCGACGCAGCCCAAGCCGCGGCCGAACATCCCACCAGACACGCCATCCCAAGGGACAGCAACATCTTCTTTTTCATCGATCACTTCTCCTGAACATCGGTCGATCCGATACAGCAGTGATGCTGGGCAACAAAGTCGGAGAAACGTCGGATTCACTGCACCCGCGCACACACAAACCCCAACGCATCAGCCAGCTTTCTCCCAAATTGCATGTTCGACTCGGCGTCCAGGAAGTTTCTGATTGCTTCCGGTACACGAGGAGAAGAACCACCATGACGCGGCTGCAGAAGAAGCCTCCAGAGCTCCGTGCGCGAGCGCCCGGCTTCACCTTGATCGAGGTGATGGTCACCGTGGCGATCGTGGCGATCCTGGCGTCCCTCGCCCTGCCCTCCTACACGGACTACGTCCGGCGCGGCCGCATCCCGGAGGCGACCTCCAATCTATCTGCCAGCAACGCAAAGATGGAGCAGTGGTTCCAGGATGCCAAGAGCTACTACGCCACCGGCTCCACCAGTGCATGCGGCGTGAGCATCTCGAATACCAACCTGAAGTACTTCACGCTCACCTGCTCGCCCAGTTCGTCCACGAGCTACACCATCACTGCCACCGGCACGTCCACCATGGCCGGCTTCGTCTACACCATCGACCAGGACGGCACGCGGACTACCACCATCACCGGCGTTTCCGGATGGACCGCAACCTCGTCGAGCTGCTGGATCACAACCAGGGGCGGGAGTTGCTGATGCGCATGCGGCAGCCTTCGTCGGCGGGGTTCAGCTTGATCGAGTTGATGGTGGCTATCACGCTCTTGGCGATCCTGACTTTGCTGGCCGCACCCGGGTTCAGTGACTGGACACGCAACAACCGCCTGCGCAGCACGGCCGAGTCGCTGCGCTCCGATCTGCAGACGGCCAGGGCGGAAGCCATCCGCCGCAACACCGGCACGCGATTGCAGTTCGTCAGCTCACTGGACGCCAGTTGCGCGTTGAGTACCAGCGTGGCGATCTGGGTGGTGAACGCCGGCATCTCCCAGACACCGGCCGGCGCCTGCGGCAATGCCCCGAGCGCCACCAGCACGCCCTACCTGATCAGCAAGAGCCCGATCGAATCCAGCAAGAGCTCGGATCTGGTGCTCACCGCAACGCGCAGCACCGTGGGCTTCGATGCATTGGGCCGCCAGTCGGCCACGAGCAACCCGACCACGTCGGTCGCCACGCTGACGGTGCAGCTGACCAGCGCCAGCAGCACCTGCGTCGCCTCCGGCGGCTCGGTGCGCTGCCTGAACGTGATCGTCTCGCCGGGCGGTGATGCCCGCATCTGCGACCCCGCGCGCAGCGGGAGCACCGACCCCATGACCTGCTGACCATGCCGCGCCGCCAAAAACCTTCATCCGCCACGGACGGCTTCACCCTCATCGAGGTGATGGCCGCGCTGCTCATTTTCGCGATCGGCCTGCTGGGCATCACCGGCCTCTACGCCAGCGCAGCGCGCACCGCTACCGGTGCCGAATTCCGTACAACCGCCGCCATGCTCGCCAGCGACCTGATCGGCCGCATGTGGATGAGCGACCGCACGGCGGCCACCCTCCAGGCCAACTACGGGAGCACGGCCGCCGGCACGGGCTACACGAGCTGGAAGGCCACCGTCGACAAATCGAACCTGCCGGGCATCGGCAGCCTGCCGCCGACCGTCACTTTCAGCACGGTAGCCGGCGGCGGCAGCTCGGCCGTCAGCAGCAGTCTGGCCACCATCACCATCTACTGGAAAGGCCCAGGCGACAGCAGCGCCCACCAGTACGTGGCCATGGCCCAGATGAAGCCGTGAGAACCTTCATGCCCGCCCCACGCCCCATTCGCAGCCAGCACGGCTTCAGCATCATCGAACTCATGGTCGGCCTGCTGGTCGGCATGCTGGCGGTGCTGATCGTTGTGCAGTTGCTGTACTCCACAAGCACACAGCAGCGGCTGACCAGCACCAGCGGCGACGCTGAAATCAACGCCGCCACGGCCACCCACATCCTGACGCGTGAACTAAGCCAGGCCGGCCTGGGCATCAGTGCCTACACGCTGCTGGGCTGCAGTCTCACGTACACCACGACCTCGGACAGCAAGAGCGTCACGCTGTCGTCGCTGGCCCCGGTCACGGTCAATCCCGGCACTTCGCTGGTGCCCGCGGGCGACACCGGCACCGACACGCTGCTGGTCGTCAGCGGCAGTTCAGCCAGCCCCACCGAGGGGGACGCTCTCGCGGGCACCAGCACCGCCACCAGCTACACCGTGACCACCCCGTCGTCCTTCGCCACGGGTGACTGGGTGATGGCCGCCTCGACCACGCGCGACAGCACCTCTTCATGCGCCATGACTCTGGGCAAGGTGACTGCCATTGCGAGCTATGTGCTGACTGTGTCCAGCGGCACCGCGGGCCTGGCGTCAGCGGAGGCCGCCGTCTACAACCTGGGGGCTGCCCCTGTCATCCATGCCTATGCGATCCGCAACGGCAACCTCACCGTGTGCGACTACGCGGCCTACAACTGCGGCAACACCAGCTACACCACCACGCTCAACAGCAGCGTCTGGGTACCGGTGGCCAGCCACGTCGCCAGCCTGCGGGCCCAGTACGGCCGCGACACCAGCGACCTGAGCACGCCGAAGATGGACGGCGTGGTCGACAGCTACGACCAGACCACCCCCGGCAGCACGAGCGATACCTCGGGCCTGTCCAGCTACTGTGGCTGGCTGCGGGTGGTTGGCCTGCGGCTCGCGGTGGTCGCGCGCAGCCAGCAATACGACAAGGACTCGGTCACCACCACCGCACCCACCTGGTCCGGCAGCAGTGCCAACACCAGCACCACCAGCACGCTGACCACCGTGACGCCCACCGCTCTGGCGATCGACCTCAGCACCAACTCGGATTGGAAGCACTACCGCTACAAGACCATCGAGACCACGGTGCCGCTGCGCGACATCATCTGGAACGGCAACCAGGTCACCTACCAGAGCGGAGACGTCGCATGCTGAGCCCGCAGCGCAGGCAGAGTGGCTTCGTCATGATCATCGTCCTGATTGCGCTGGCGATCATGAGCATGGCCGCTATCGGCCTCATGCGCACCGTCTCCAGCTCGGCGAGCATCGCCGGCAACCTGGCCTTCGAACAGGCGGCGGCCACCTCTGCCGACCAGGCGGTGGAGACGGCGGTGACCTGGCTGGAGAACAACAGCGGACAGACCAGCTCCAGCACCGCCAGCACCTGTTCGACAGGAACCTCCGTGCTGGCCTGCGACCAGGCGAGCCATGGCTACGCCGCCACGCGCACCGACCCCGGCAGCACGCAGTCCTGGTCGCAGCTGTGGACCCAATTGGTCAGTGCGGGTTACACCGCCATCCAGCTGAGCCAGGACAGCTCGGGCAATACCGCTGCCTACCTGATCCAGCGCATGTGCGCCAGCACAGGCGATGCGTCATCCACCAACGGTTGTGGCAGTTCACCCCTGACCGTGAACACCGGTGGAAGCAAGAAGTCCGGCAGCACCCAAACGTCCAGCACCCAGGTCTATTACCGCATCACCGTCAAGGTGAGCGGGCCGCGCAATACCGTCTCCTTCACGCAAGCCATGGTCGCCCTATGAATATGTTCCTTCCCGGCCGCAGGTCGATCACCGGCCGCTGGCGTGCCTGCATGGGCGCCCTGGCGCTGATCCTCGGAGCACCCGCCTTCGGTGCTCTCACCGACCTGGCCACGGCCCCGCTGGAAACATCCTCGGCCACGCTGGTCAAGCCCAACATCATGTTCATTCTGGACAACTCCGGCAGCATGGCGTCTGCCTACCTGCCGGACTGGGCAGACGACTACAGCGCCAGCAGCTATCCGTACCTCTACCGCAACAGCCGCTTCAACGGCATCTACTACGACCCGTCGGTCACCTATTCGCCGCCTGTCAACTACGCCGGCACCAGCTACACCAGCATGACCTCTGCCAACACGTCGGCATGGGCCAAGGTGCCGACCGACGGCTTCGGCATCATCTCCACGGGCACGACCGACCTCACGGGAACAACCACCCCCGCCACGTACTACACCTTCATTCCGGGCGAGTACTGCTCCTCGGCCAACCTGCGCACTTGCAACAAGCAGAGTGCGGCCACCACCGCCTATGCCTACCCGGCCTACCTGCGCTGGTGCACCACGTCCGCACTGAGCACCTGCCAGGCCGCATACATCGACAGCACCTCCGCGCCGGCCACCTACAAGTACCCGCGGTATCCGGGCATAAGCTCCACCGCAACGATCGTCATCAGCGGATCGAGCAGCACGAGCATCAGCGGCATCACTGTCAACGGCGTGCAGATTCTCTCGGCCACGACCACGGCCAGCACGTCGTCCACCACGGTGGCCACCAACATCGTCACGGCCATCAACAACTGCACCAGCAGCAAGACCGGCAACTGCGGCATTGCCGGCTACAGCGCCAGCCGCAGCGGCAGCACCGTGACCATCACCTCGCCCAAGGGCACCGATGCCTATGGCTATTCGCCCGTGGTCACGCAATCCGGCAGCATGACGGCCACCGTCACCGCCTTCAGCGGCGGCACGCCGGGCAGTTGGGTGCAGACCACCATCAGCAGCAGCACGTCGACCTATGCCTACCCCGGCACAAGCGCCCGCTCCACGACGCGCACCGACTGCGCCACCAACAGCACCACCTGCACCTATGCGGAGGAGATGACCAACTTCGCCAACTGGTGGGCTTACTACCACACCCGCATGCAAACGATGAAGAGCGCCACGACGCTCGCCTTCAGCGGGCTGACCTCCAGCTACCGGCTGGGCTACATGACCATCAACAAAGTCAGCAGTTCGACGGATTTCCTGAACATCGCCGACAACACCACCACCAGCGGCGGGCAGAAGTCGCTGTGGTACGGCAAGCTCGTGGCGGCCCAGGCCAGCAGCACCACGCCGCTTCGCACTGCACTGTCGAATGCCGGGCGCTACTTCGCCGCCAAGGTTTCCTCCATCAATGGAGTCACAACCACCGATCCGATGCAGTACGCCTGCCAGCGCAACTACACGCTGCTGTCGACCGACGGTTACTGGAACGAGACCGCGACACCCTACAAGGCCGACGGCTCCACCGCAATCGGCGACCAGGACAGCAGCGAGTCCCGCCCCTATCTCGATGGCAACAAAGTGTCCAACACGCTGGCCGACGTGGCGGAGTACTACTACGTCACCGACCTGCGCTCATCCTCCCTGAGCAACACGACGAATTCGAGCGGCACGGATGTCTCCAGCAACAGCTATTCCAACAAGCGCCAGAACATGGTGACATCCACCATCGGCCTGGGTGCATCGGGCTACATGCTCTTCGATGCAGACTATGCAAATGCCACGAGCGGCGACTACTACGACGTCGCCAACGGAACCACCACCAGCAGCACGACGCAGACTTCCGGAGTGTGCGGCTGGCAGAGCTCCGGCAGTTGCAACTGGCCCACGCCGGTCAGCGACACGCAAACCGCCATCGACGACCTGTGGCATGCCGCCGTCAACGGCCGGGGCAGCTACTACAGCGCGTCCAACGCGGCCGATATCAAGACCGGCCTGACCAACTTCCTCAATACCGTGGACGCCACGACCAGCAGCTCCGCAGCTGTTGCGCAAAGCGCGCCCGTGCTGACCTCCACCACGGCCGGCTACACCTTCTCGACCACCTATTGTTCCGGCAAGTGGTTTGGTGAATTGGCGCGCTACGCGGTCAATTCCAGCACCGGAGTCACCTCCACCACCGCCGACTGGGCCGAGTCGGGCGCGGGCTCCGACTGCTCGAGCACTTCGGGCAGCCTCACCACCACGGCACTGCTGGACAACGTCGGCTATGCCTCGCGCACCATCTTCACCTACGACCCCAGCACCGCGACGAAGCTCAGTTTTTCCTGGGATGCGCTCACGACGGCGATGCAGGGCTACTTCAAGATCGCGTCGATCAGCTCGCTCTCCCAGCTGTGCAGTTCGGGCAGCGCCTGTCTGGCGACGGCATCCCAGGTGAACAGTTCCACCGCCGGCACCACCACCGGTGCGGGCGCGGTGAACCTGGTGAACTACCTGCGTGGCGACCGCAGCAACGAAGGCTCCACCAACACCAAGTACTACCGTTCGCGCACCCACGTCCTGGGCGACGTCGTCAACTCCACGCCGGTGTACATCAAGGCCCCTTCGCGCAGCTACAGCGACTCGGGTTATGCCACTTTCAAGTCAACCTACGCCTCGCGCCAGGGCATGGTCTATGTGGGTTCCAACGACGGCATGCTGCATGCCTTCAATGCCGACACAGGCGCCGAGACCTGGGCGTACATCCCCTCGGTTCTGCTGCCCAACCTGTACAAGCTGGCGGACAAGAACTATGCGTCCAACCACGTCTACTTCGTGGACGGCCAGATCACGCAGGCCGACGTCTACTACAACAGTGCCTGGCACACCATCATCGTGGGCGGCCTGGGCGATGGCGGCCGCGCGTACTTCGCACTGGACGTGACAGACCCGGCCTCCCCGACGGTGCTGTGGGAATTCAGTTCGAGCAGCACGCTCACGCCCAATCTGTACGACGTGGACCTGGGCTACACCTATGGCGCCCCGGTGATCACCAAACTGTCGGACGGGACCTGGGCAGTCATCCTCAGCTCCGGCTACAACAACGTCTCCGACGGCGACGGCGAAGGCCATCTGTGGGTGAGAAACGCCATGACCGGCGCGCTGATCAAGAAAATAGACAACGGCATGGGCACCACCTCCAGCGGTGGCACGGTGACCGGCTGTTCCGTCGCGCCTTGCCCCAGCGGCCTGGCGAAGATCAGCGGCTGGACCAACAGCTCCACAGACAACACGACCACACAGCTCTACGGCGGCGACCTGTTCGGCAATCTCTGGCGCTTCGACATCAGCGCCCTGGCCTCCAGCAGCGGCAGCGCCACGGTGCAGCTTCTGGCCACGCTGTCGGACAGCTCGGGCAACCGCCAGCCCATCACCACCGCGCCGGAACTGGGGCTGGTGAGCAGCCAGCACGTGGTCTTCGTCGGCACCGGCTCATACCTGGGCGTGACCGACATCACGACGACACAGGTGCAGTCCATGTACGCCATCAAGGATTCGCTGAGCGGCAGCTCCACCACCAGCGCCATCTACAGCAACCCGCGCAGCAATGCGTGCAGCACGGGAACGGTGACCAACTGCTTCGTGAAGCTGACGCTCACCGACACCTCCGGGGTGCGCACGGCTGCCAGTTCAGTGAGCTACACCACCAATTTCAGCACCATGTACGGCTGGTTCGTGGACATGCCCGAGTCGGGCGAACGCGTCGACGAGGACCCGGTGCTTTCTTCCGGCACGCTGGTCTACGTCTCCAACACGCCCAGCACCTCGGGCGCCTGCAGCACCGGCGGCTCCAGCTACATCAACTACGTCAACTACACCACCGGCCTGGCGGTGTCGGGCGCCAGCAATACAGGTGTGCTGCTGTCGAGCTCGGGCTTGTCGAGTTCGGCTGCGCTCGCGGTGACCAGCAGCGGCAAGACCGTCGCCACCACCAAGGACTCCACCGGTACCGTGACGACGACCACCATTCCGGTTTCCTCCTCGAGCAGCACACGCCGCATCTCCTGGCGGCGGCTGACCGATGGGCAGTGAGGAAGGGCACAAGGGCATTGCCAACCTGACAGTCGGCGTTGGAAGACAACGCCGACTGCACACAAGGCGCTCCCCTCAAGATGTCTCCCACATCGCCGCGCAGACTCGCCGGCATGTGCACTCCCGCAGCTTCGCGCCCATGGATCCGCCTGCGCTGGCGATTGCCGTGCGTGGGCCTGTTCGGGCACCCCGTCGAGGGCCACTGGCTGTGGGAGCCTGACACGCCGTCGGTGCGCGCCGCATTCCAGGCGGCCGTGGAGGCCGGCAACAAGGCACATGGCGCCGGGACGCACTGGATGGAGCAGGAAGAAGCCGAGGCGGCGCCGGACAGGACGGCCATCCGGCAGGCGCCAGGGGCGGATCACATGATCAGGTGATTGCAGCCGGACGGCACTCTTCGAGAATCGCGAGCGGGACGACGGCCTCCATCGCACTTCGAGGAGAACAGCGATGCCACCCTATGTTTGCAGCTGCGGTCTGAAATGCTGGGACCCGCACACTCCCCCGGTCTATTGCACCCAGCGCCCAAGGTGCGGCCCCTTTGTTGACGAAGGCACTCTGCCGGAGGACTTGGCGCCTGACTCTCCTCACCCGCCTCCCGATCTGCCACCGCCCCCAGGCGGCTCGGTGGCCGCTCAGTCTGCCTCCAACACCATCACGATAGTTCCCATCGCACACCAGCCCATGCCGGTCGGCCTGCTGTCGATGCCCGTGGAAATACTCCACCTGATCCTGACCAACATCGGGCCCGGGCTTGTGCCGGTACTGGGTGCGCTGCACCGAACGAGCAATCGGACGCACCACCTGACCCAGCTGGCCCTGGGGGCCGACATGCATCTGGCGACCGTACCGATCTTCACCAACATGCTCTTCAGATTCCAGACGCAGTGGCAGCCACATGCGGCAGAGATCACACAACAGCTCGCGGTCGGGTTGACGGGGAACCTGGAGACCCTCAAGGCGCTGGTGAAGAAGCTCACTTTGCTGCGCAAGGAATGCCTGTTCCTCATCACCCAGCTGGAAGGCCTCTTGTCGGGCATAGAAAACGTGTGCCGCCTGATCGACGGAGCCGACACCGTGCGCCGAGCCACCATCACGGCGAATCTCGTCGCGCTCAGGGACCGGGTGAGGGCCCTGAGAGACCAGATTGCAGCACAGGCGACAGCGTTGGGCCTGAGACTGCAGGCCGCGAAGAAGGCCGAGAGCCAGAAGCGATCCCTGATGCGCCTGTAGATGCGCCTGTAGCGATCCGCCTCAACGCGCCGCGTTCCGATCCGAAATCATCTTCGGGCTGATGAAGATCAGCATCTCGGTCTTGTTGTTGACCCGGCTGCGGGTGCGGAACAACGCGCCGACCATCGGCAGTTCGCCCAGCACCGGCACGCGCGATTCCGAGTTGGTGTCCGTCAGCTCGAAGACCCCGCCGATGACGACGGTGCCGCCGTTCTCCACCAGCACTTCGGTCTGGATGTGCTTGGTGTTGATGGCGTAGCCCGCGGTGGTCGATTGGCCCACGGTGTCCTTGTTGACGTCGAGCGCCAGGATGATGTTGCCCTCGGGCGTGATCTGCGGCGTTACCTCGAGCTTGAGGTTGGCCTTGCGGAACGCGATGGACGTGGCGCCGCTCGATGTCGCTACCTGGTAGGGCAGCTCGGTGCCCTGCTCGATCAGCGCCTTGGTCTGGTCGGCCGTCACCACGCGCGGGCTCGACACCACCTTGCCCTTGCCGTCCGCCTCCAGCGCGGAGATTTCGAGGTTGAGCATCTTCGTCAGGCTCGAATTGAACAGTGACAGCGCGAAAGTGCCGACCGCATCGCCGGTCGTGCTGGTAGCCGGCAGGTTGACGAAGCTGGTGCTCGAGTAAGTGTTGGTGCTGGTGGTGGTGGTCACGCCGCCGGTCGTGGTCGAGCTGACGGAAGGCGTCACGCCCACCGACGAGTTCGAATTGACGGAGCCGCCGCCGAGCTTGACACCCAGCGACTTGCTGAAGGTGTCGGTCGCCTCGACGAAGCGCGCCTCGATCAGCACCTGACGCACCGGCACGTCGAGCTTCTGCAGGAGGTCAGCCACCTGCGACAGCCGCGAGGGAATGTCGGTCACGAAGAGCTGGTTGGTGCGCACCTCGGCCAGCACGCTGCCCCGCGAACTCAGGATGCGGGTGGTCGAGCCCGAGCTGCCACCGCCGCCTCCACTGCTTCCGGTGCCGGTAAGGCCCTGTGCCACCGTGGCGGCCTTCGCATAGTTGAGCTGGAAGGACTGCGTGCGCAGCTGCTCCAGTCCCTGCAGCGTGGCCTGCGCCTCGTACTTGATCTTTTCCTTGGCATTGAGCTCGTCTTCCGGCGCGATGCGCAGCACGCTGCCGCTCTTGCGCATGCCGAGGTTCTTCGCCTCCAGGATGATCTCGAGCGCCTGGTCCCAGGGCACGTCCTTGAGGCGCAGCGTGAGCGTGCCGCTGACGGAGTCCGAAGTGACGATGTTGAAGTTGGTGAAGTCCGCAATCACCTGCAGCAGCGAGCGGATCTCGATGTTCTGGAAGTTCAGCGACAGCTTCTCGCCGCTGTAGCCCGTGCCTTGCGCGAGCTTGTTGGGGTTTTCCTTGCGCGGACGCACTTCCACCACGAACTGGCTGTTGCTCTGGTAGGCGCTGTGCTCCCATTCGCCGCGCGGGTCGATCACCATGCGCACGCGGTCGCCGGACTGCTGCATGCTCACCGACTGAACCGGCGTGCCGAAGTCGGACACGTCGAGCCGGCGGTTCAGCCCCTCGGGCAGCGACGACTTGGTGAACTCGACCACGAGGCCCTTGCCCTGCTGGCGGATGTCCACGCCCACCTGGTCGTTGGGCAGCGACACGATCACGCGGCCGGCACCCTCGGTGCCCAGGCGGAAATCGACGTCGCGCAATGGCAGCACGTCGCGGTTGCGGTTCTCGGCAAACTCGAAGGGTGTGGAAGCCACCAGCGCGGGGCCCGCCGCGGGTTGCAGCACCACCAGCAGCGACTTGCCGCGCAGCTCGGTCGTATAGGCGGTCGCCTGCTTCAGGTTGAGCACGAGGCGCGAGCGCTCGCCCGCCTGCACCACGTTGACGGAGCGCAGGTTGCCCTGGCTGATGTCGATGGCTTCCCGGCCCAGGCGGCTGGTCATGCCAGGAAAGTCGAGCGCGATGCGCGCCGGCGACTGGATGGCGAAGCCGTTGGGCGCTGCGGCCAATGGTTCGGAAAAATCGACACGCAGCACTTCGCTGCCTGCCTGCACGGAGCCCGTGACTGATTCGATTCTGTTCTGTGCCTGTGCCTGCGCCGCTGCGAGCGACCCGAAGGCAACGAGCAAGAAGACGGACGCGCGCAACCAGCGCGCGAGCACGAATGACTGTTTTTTCATTTCACCTGCCTTGAAACTGCGGCTCCATCTCCTCGCTGCCCTGAGGTCCCTCCCGAGCGCAGCGATGCCCCGGCGCCGCGCAGTCCATGCTGCGCAGCGGGGGCGAGCAGCGCGGCCGCTTGCTGGCCGCGCTGCTCCCTTCACGTCCTCACGTCATCAGAACGCGTGGCGGATACCGAAGTCGTAGCCGGTGGAAGAGCGCGGCAGGCCCGTGTAGCTGGTGCCCGTGCTGCCGTAGCCCGTGGTGCTGGCCGACACCAGGCTGCCCGTGTAGTTC